>Ga0256405_10007272_pt1 | contig 16885 bp, 16 predicted proteins | sample RumenRJG_02DNA_FD_189096 | JGI IMG/M metagenome (GOLD analysis project Ga0256405, IMG submission 189096) | Bovine rumen microbial communities from Lethbridge, Alberta, Canada - RJG_02 | ecosystem: Host-associated > Mammals > Digestive system > Stomach > Rumen | place: Canada: Alberta...
GTCCGAGCGAGGGGATACGGCGTATTCGCCGAGGGCTCCCCGAGGAGGAGCCTTCGGCCACCGCCGAACGAATCACAAGCCGAGAAATCGGGCGTGTCGCGAGAAAGTGTGTAACCTTTCGCCGTCTCGCGTGTAGACACGGCAGAACGGAACGAATGTCATGAGCGGCATGCTGCTCGGCATGAACGGCGCAGAACTCGACAACGCCCCGGAGTCACTCTCCATCATCTGGCCGTAGGCGCGTGTCGCTAAGTTTCCGATATAGACAAATAATTCCTGCAGTTTTTGCGTCTTGTATATGTAAGGAGATGGAATAATGAAGAAACTGCTGATGTCAGCTGTTGGCGTTGCCGCATGTGCGGCCGCTTTCGCCGCGGAGGAAACATGCAAGGATGGGATATGCCCGCTTCCCGCCTCGCCCGCGGAGGCCGAGTTCGCCGTGCTTTCGCCAGTTCCGGAGACTGCCGTAGAGACGGTGAAGCAGGGGCCGCGCCTCAAGTCGCTCGAGGGGAAGACGATCGCCCTCGTCGGAGGAAGCTTCATGGCGTCCGTCACGCACAGCGAACTCAAGAACCTCATTCTGAAGGAATTCCCGACGGCGAAGGTCTATCTCCTGAACGAGATTGGCTCCGCGGGGGCGTATCCGCGTCCAGGCGTCGTTCGCCGCGAGAAGGACGAGTTCCAGCGCAAGCTCAGGGAGCTCAAGGTGGACGCGGTGATCTCCGGCAACGGAGGCTGCGGACTCTGCACGCCGAAGGAGACGGGCTCGTGCATCGCGGCGGAAGTCCTCTGGATCCCGTCCGTAATGGTCGCGGGGCCGGGCTTCGTCAACCAGGCGAAGTCAACGGCGCGCGCGTGCGGCGTTCGCGCCCTGCGCGTCGCCGAGTACCCCGGCTCGTTCGCGTCGCATACGCGCGAGGAGCTCGTCGCGAACACGCGCAAGGTCCTCTGGCCAGCCGTCAAGAAGGCGCTCGTCGATCCGGTAACCGATGCCGAGCTAGCCGCCGGCGAGGCGGGCGCTGCGCCGAACGGCGTCGTGCTGACGGGAACCTACGCCGAGATACAGCGCGTGTTCCTCGACTCGGGCTGGACGGACGGACTTCCCGTTGCGCCTCCGACCAAGGACGCGGTCGCAGAGTTCCTTCGCTTCACCGACCTTGCGCCCGACCGCGAGATCGGCGTCATTCCGCCGGCGCAGCGCGCGGTGACGGTGCGGCATGTCGCGGTCAACGGAGTGATGGCGGGATGTCCGCCGGAGTTCATGCCGGTGCTACTTGCGTTCGCGGAGGCGATGAAGGCGGGGGATTTCCGCAGGACGCTCGTCTCGACGCAGGCATGGACGCCGTACTGCTGGCTCAACGGACCTGTCGCGCGCCAGCTCGGATTCGATTCGGCGCAGGGCGAGATATCCGAGCCGAAGAACGCGGTGCTCGGACGCTTCATAAACCTCGCGATGGTCAACCTCGGCGGATACCGCGTGAAGGAGAACCGCATGGGAACGTTCGGCTACCTGATGCCGTTTGCGCTTGTGGAGAACGACGCCGCGGCGATAGAGGTCGGATGGAAGCCGTACCACATGCAGCAGGGATACGGACTCAACGACTCGACGCTTTCGTGCGCGTCGGCGATAAACTGGGGCAACAACCTCGTGCCGGCGTCTTCCGACCCCGAGGTGATCAAGAACATGATCGCGTGGGACGCGGTGGAGAAGCAGCAGATGGCTGTCGGTAGCGGCATGCCGCGCGTCTACCGCACGTTCCTCCTCACACCCGACGTCGCTCGCGATCTCGCGAAGGCGTACAAGTCCAAAGACGATCTAGAGGCGGCGCTTGTGGAGACGGCGCGCAATCCGCTAGGCTCGCGCGCATACGCCAACTACTACGGCAACCCAGGAAGCGCTTTTGACCCCGCGACGTGTCCGCTCTCCCGACAGGAGGCGGCGATCGCGGAGGCGGAGGGCGCGAAGGAGACGGCGACTCCTCCGTGGCTCGAATGGACAGGGCTCAAGGCGATGAAGACCGTCCCCGCGATGCAGGACGGGAAGAGCGTCTTCCTCGTGACGGGCGATCCCGCGCGTAACAAGGAGCAGTGCGTGCCTGGCGGAGGCTCGGCTACGGTGAAGATCGTCCTTCCCGCGAAGTGGGACGCGCTCATGGCGGAGAAGGGATATGAACCGCTCGAAAAGTTCACGCTCAAGAGCGACATTAGGCCAGACGTCCCGAAGCCGAAGGTGCGCGGCTACGACCGTCCGGGAGTGCGCGCCGACGTGGGCCCCGGCATGAGGCGTCCGCAGGCCACAAGACGCTGACGATACTCAACATGACATAGATTATGATATACTATTCGGCAAATGGGTAAGCTGTTCATAATCGACATGATGCCCTTTCTCTACAAAGGGCATTTTGTATTTCTCAGAAATCCGCGTCTTACTTCGACTGGGATCAACACCTCGGCGTTGCTTGGGCTCGCGTCCGGGCTTCAGTCGATCCTTAAGCGTGAGAAACCCACCCATGCCGTTCTCGCCATGGACCCAGGCGGGCCGACTTTCCGCCACGAGGCGTATCCGCAGTACAAGGCGCAGCGCGAGAAGATGCCAGAGGATCTCGCGGCTTCTATTCCATACGCCTTCGAACTCGCAGAGGCGCTCAGGATCCCCGTCGTGCGCGTCGACGGTTTCGAGGCGGACGACGTGATGGGGACGCTTGCGGTTAAGGGCGCCGCGGCGGGCTTCGACGTATACATGGCGACGCCCGACAAAGACGCCGCGCAGCTCGTGAGGCAAGGCGTAAAGCTCTACCGCCCTGCGCATGCCGGCGACGATGCCGAGATATACGACGAGGCGAAGGTCTGCGAACACTGGCATCTGCGCGAGCCGCGCCAGATGATCGACTATCTCGCGCTCGCCGGGGACGCGTCGGACAATATCCCGGGGATACGTGGCGTAGGGGAGAAGACCGCGGCAGATCTTCTTTCGAAATTCGGGGATGTCGAGGGAATCATCGCTAACGTCGACAAGATAAAAGGCAAGCTCGCGGAGAAGGTGTACGCTGGGCGCGACGACGCGACGATTTCAAAGTTCCTCACTACCATCCGCACGGATGTCCCGATCGAGCCCGACTGGGATGCCTACAAGCTCGACGGCGTCGACCGCGGCAAACTTGCCGCGGTGTGCGAGAAGTTCGAGCTCCGCCGCCTCGCAAAGGAGCTTTTGGGGGAAGATGATTTGGTAGGGTCCGCTCTCCGAGCGGACCGCGGACGCCTCGGAGAGGCGCCCCTACCAACGAGCGGACGCCCCGGAGAGGCGCCCCTACCGCATTCCACGATTGCAACGTCGTCGCACGACTACCGGCTTGTCACCGACGAATCTGCGGCGCAGGCGCTTCTTGCGGAGCTTATGGCCGCGCCGCGCGTCGCGTTCGACATCGAGACCGCGCCGCGCGAGACGGGAATGAGCGCGACGGACGCGCGGACATGCCGGCTTCTCGGCATTTCGTTCTCGACCGCCCCCGGAAAGGCGTGGTACGCGATCGCCGATCTTGTCGACGTGTTCCGGCCGCTTTTCGCCGACAAGTCGAAGATCCTCGTCGCGCACAACGGCAAGTACGACCGCACCGTCCTGCACCGCTACGGCATCGGCTTCGCTTCTACTCCGCGCGACACGATGCTCGAGCACTACTGCCTCGATGCCGCCGCGCGCCACGGCCTCAAGGAACTTTCGGAGCAGTTGCTCGGCTACCGCATGATCCGCTTCGAAGACGTGGCTGGCGAGCCCGAGCGCGGCAAACCGGAGCCGACGCTCGCTGGCAAGGATCTTAAGCTTGTCTGCGACTACGCGGCGGAGGACGCCGATTTTACGCTGCGGCTTGACGACATCCTGCGGCCAAAAGTTCCCGTTGCGCCCGCGCCGCTGCCGAACGCGCTCTCCGACGTCGAAGAGCCGCTCGTGAAGATACTCATCGACATGGAACGCGAGGGCGTGAAGATCGACGTCGAGGCGCTCAAGCTGTACGGCCGGGAGCTCGACCGCGAAATCCTCTCGCTCACGCAGCAGATTCTTTCGTATGCAGACCCCGGCTTCAACCCCGACAGCCCGAAGCAGCTCGGGGCGCTTCTTTTCGGGAAGCTCGGGCTTTCCGGCGGAAAGAAGACTTCGAGCGGTCAGTTCTCTACCGACGAGAAGACGCTGTCGAAGCTTGCCGGCGAGCACCCGATAATCCCGCTCATCCTCGAATACCGCGCCTGCACGAAGCTGAAGTCGACATACGTCGACAAGCTCCCGACGCTCATCGACGAGAACGGAAGGGTGCATACGACCTATGCGCAGGCTTTTACAGAGACGGGGCGGCTCAGCTCGTCCGACCCGAATCTCCAGAACATACCGATCCGCACCGAGCGCGGCAAGCTGATACGAAAGGCGTTTGTCGCGCGCGACGAAAAGCACGTCCTCATCTCGGCCGACTACTCGCAGATCGAGCTGCGGCTCATGGCCGCGATGTCGGGCGACGAGGCGATGCTCGCCGCGTTCAGGAACGGCGAGGACATTCACCGCGACACGGCGAGCCGCGTCTACGACGTGATGCCGGCTTTTGTCACTCCCGAGCAGCGCGCGAAGTGCAAGATGGTCAACTTCGGCATCATCTACGGAATCTCCGCGTTCGGCCTGTCGCAGCGGCTCAAAGTGCCTCGCAAGGAGGCCGCCGACCTGATCGAGACATACTTCAAGCTCTATCCGAAGGTCAAGGTCTACATGGAAGCCGCGATCGCGAAGGCGAGGGAGAAGGGCTATGCCGAGACGGTTCTCGGCCGCAGGCGCACTCTCCGCGACATCAACTCGCGCAACGCGACGGCGCGCCAGGCTGCGGAGCGAGACGCCATCAACACGCCGATACAGGGTTCGGCGGCCGACCTGATCAAGGTCGCGATGGTAAAGGTAGACAAGGCGCTCAAGCAAGAGAATCTGCGCGCGAAGATGGTTCTCCAGATACACGACGAGCTTGTCTTCGACGTGCCCTTGGGCGAGGCGGAGAAGGTCAAGGAAATCGTGACGCGCGAGATGACGACCGCGCTCGACTTCGGCGTCCCTCTCGAAGTCGGCATAGGAATCGGCGACAACTGGCTTGAGGCGCATTGACTTTTGTTTTTCCGCATTTCTCATAGCTCACCGACGAGAACCGCCGCGGAGCTTTACAAAATGCAAGGAGGTAGCAGTGGCGATGGCAGGCATCTTTGAAGTTGACGGGGCAAAATGCGTCAAATGCGGCGCATGCGTTCGCGACTGCGCCTTCGGGGCGCTCAAGATGGCGGACGGAGCGCCGCGCATGGTCTTTCCGGAACGGTGCATGAAATGCCAGCACTGCCTCGCGATATGCCCCACGGGCGCCGTAACGTTCGACGGGAGAAAACCCGAGGATTCCGTCCCGATGAAGGGCCTCGCCTTGCCGACGCTCGACGAGGTGGAGAACTGGATGCGCGCGCGCCGGTCGGTCCGTCGCTTCGCCGCTGAAGACGTAAACCGCGCGACTCTCGACAGGATTCTCGCTTCACTCGGCAACGCGCCGACCGGATGCAACGCGCGATCCCTAACCTTTACGTGCTTCCCGACGCGCGCGGCGACGGACCGCTTTCGCGCCGGATTCATATCCGCGATTGAACGGCATCGCGACGGCACGCGCCTTCTTCCGCGCTGGCTCGCCGTTCCCGCGATCAGGCTGCGCAAGGGCGGGGAGGACATGTTCTTCCGCGGTGCGAGCGGAATCCTCATCGTGTCGTCCGACGAGACTGCTCCAGGCGTAACCACACCGCGCGAGGACGTGACAATCGCCTGCGCCCAGTTCGAGATGCTTGCGAACGCGGCGGGAATCGCGACGTGCTGGTGCGGCTTCCTCGGCCTCGTGCAGAAGGAGGTGCCGGAGATTCTCGAGGCGACGGTCGGCATCCGCCGCACGACTCCGTTCTACGCGATGCTCTTCGGCCGGCCAGCGGTGCACTACGCGCGCTGCGTCCAGCGCGACTCCTACGCCCGCATCGACTACAGATAATTTTTAGCCGCAAAGAACGCAAAGGGCGCAAAGAAATGGAAAACCAGCGACTACTGACGCCCATAATCTTTCCCGAAAAGCCGTTGCTTTTGGTATAATACTCACTGTCAGAACGGGAACGCATCTGACCTCATAGCTCCCCGACGCGAACCGCCGCAGTAGAACAACAAATGAATGAACATCTTCTAAATCAGGATTATCGGGACATGGTGGAGTGTCTGCTTGCCGCCGGAGTGGACTTCATGCTTGTCGGTGGCCATGCCGTTGCGCTTGAAAGAATCAAGGCGAGGAGCGGGAATGGATAGGACTGTCGTTAGAAAGACCACCTTAAAAGAGCAGGACGAGGCGTTTTGCCTCTCGCTGTCAATTGACGAGCGCCTGAAGGTTCTCGAGGAGCTGAACCGTATCGGGCGGCTTGCGGCCGGCTACCCCGAAGCCCGACTTGACAGGAGCAAGGTGCGCGCCGCCTAATCTGCATGCTCTACATGTTCTACACGGCTAAATGATTTAACTCCGACGGTTGAGAAAGCGGCCTTCGCTACTGCTCCGGCTTCTGCTCCGCGCGTCCCAACCGCAACAATTGATTGCTTTCGCTACGGGGAGTTTTGGAGTTTTGGAGAATGTTGGAAACAACTTTGTTTTTACCAGTTGTTCAAGTTGTTTCCTGTTTCTACAACGACTTCCTCGCTTGTGGTGGTCGCTCTGTTACAATGTGTTTTAGCCGCAAAGAACGCAAAGGGCGCAAAGAAATTGAAAACCAGCGACTACGCCCAACAATCTTTCCCGAAAAGCCGTCGCTTTTGGTATAATACTCACTGTCAGAAACGGGAACGTATCTGACCTCATAGCTCCTCGACGAGACCCGCCGCGGAGAGGCCGGCAGGATCGGCCATCGGTTGCAAACCGGTCTCTTAGAACTACGACTCTACAAAAGACAAAGCACGGATTGCAAGGCGGTACCCTATTATAAATTTGGGGTGTCGCCTTGGCGTGTGTTTGTCTAGGCTGTCGTAGGCCTTAAGAGCATGCGCCTTGGCGCGCCCCTCTAACCAAAACAGAGAGGCGCGCCTTTCTGTTTGCAGGAGACGGTAGGCATAGATGGCAAAGAAGGTTCATGAACTTGTTGCTCCGGCAAAAGAGACTCAACGATATGTGCTTGTTGGTACATACAAAGGAGACCAGTTGACGAAGTGGCGCGGATGGTACAACTACCCAATTTCGGGCGATGACAAGATTGGCACGGAAGACGCGGCAAAGATAACGGAGCTTTGGCTTTTTAAAGGCAAGAAGGAGCAGCGCAACTACAAGGCGCAGTTCGTCGGCATTAAGACGCGCAAGGAACTGATTGACGATTACGGATATCCAGCCAAAGGGGAAGCCCACAGCGACAAGTATCTTCTCTTCAAGACAGACTTCAAGTATCAGCATAAGGGCGACATTCCCGAAGATGCGGAGCGCGTCATAATTTGCACGGCAGACTTCGCTACTGCGCCGAAGGTGCGCAAGCAACTTAAGGCATATCTTGAATCGCCGGACCGCAACGACCCCGACCTCGCGAAGCGCCTTCCCGAAATAATTACCCGCCTCCGCCCCGAACAGCTCCGCGTCTGCGAACTCGCGTATCAGTTGAACCTGTTTTCATGGGAGAATTTGCAGCCTGTGCATCTACCGAAACATGGTATGTTCACGGCTGTTGAACTGTTCGCTGGCGCGGGCGGTTTGAGCATCGGTCTTGAACGCGCCGGAATCCATGTTGTGATTGCGAATGAAATCATGCCCGACTTCGCGGCGACCCTCGCCGCAAACCATCCCGACACCAATGTTATAAACGACGATAGTTCTATGGAGGCGGCATAAATATGACAGATTCTCCGGTAACTCACAATATGGAGTTGGCAGACTCACGAATCGCTGCAACTGATGACTTTATCAAGTCGCGCATATTCACTGTTCGCGGCTCACAGGTTGTGGTTGATCGGGATCTTGCCGAACTTTACGGGGTTCCAACAAAGGTTCTCAATCAAGCCGTAAAGCGCAATGCAAATAGGTTTCCACCTGAGTTCATGTTCGCCCTTGCCAAGGATGAAACTGAGGAACTGGTCACAAATTGTGACCGGTTCGCAAGCATGAAGCATTCATCTGTCCCTATGAGGGCGTTTAGTGAACATGGTGTTATAATGGTCGCAAGCGTGCTGAAAAGTGAGATTGCTGCTCAAATCAGCGTGAGGATTACTCGCGTGTTCGTTGCCATGCGAAAGGCACTTGCCTCAATTGCGCCCATATTGATGCGGATAGACAATGTTGAACGGCGGCAAATAACCGATCAAAGTCTTAATGAAGAAAATCAGCGACGCAACGAAGAACGGTTCGAAACGATTTTCAAGGCGATGGATGGCGGCGACTTTCCGCCGCAGAAGGTGTTCTTTGACGGCAGGCACTACGCGGCGTATTCATTCGCGAAGAAACTTGTGCGCAAGGCGACGAAGAGCATATTGCTGGTCGATGGCTATTGCGACGAGGTGACGCTCGACATCCTCTCACAGAAGAAAGGCGGCGTCGAAGTTGTTGTGGCGACTGCACAGAAGATGATCGACAAGTATTTGACGGCTGTCGCGGTGGAGAAGTTCAACAAACAGAATCCTACGCTGACGGTCAAGGCGGTCGGCTCGTTCCACGACCGCTTCCTGATTCTCGACGGCAAGGAGCTATACCACTTCGGCGCATCGCTCAAAGACCTTGGCCGCCAATACTGCGCCGTCACGAAGATGGATGCGATGTTCATACCGTCGATTCTTGAGAGGATATGATGGAGGTTTGTTATGTTGGCCGCACTAGGGAAAATGACGGATGCGAATCAAAAGGAAATGCTTGCGGGATTGTTCCTGTCTAAGTTCAATACGAAGGAAAGCAAAGCCGGACTGGAACGGCTTGGCTATGCCACATTTCAGGATGCCTACAGAGGATTGGCAGAATTGGTTGGCGGCAATCCGCTTTCGGTGCGAAACTATCGCGATGAGTTTGATCCTGTGTTTCCGAACGGACGCACAGGTTACAACATGAGAAAGATGCATCCAACACGACAAGCCATGTTGGAAGCATATGGTTCGATGGATTTGGAGACTATGGCCGAGCTTCTCGAAGAGCAGTTTCTTGGAACGGAGAAGTTCGTCAACGCTCTTGATGATGCACTTAATACTTCTTCCACTGGAGAAGAGGTTGCAATGAAGGCAGAGAAAGTGGGCGTAAGCGATCCGGCACATTTCATATCAGGAAACATCAATCCTGAATCTTCGGTAGGTAGGGAAAGAGTTGTACAGACAAAGGTCAGGGTGACGCAGTCGCGTTTCCGCAAGTGGATGTTGTCGATATATGGCGGAAAGTGCTGTGTCACAGGACTTGCAGTTCCGCAGCTACTGCAAGCGAGCCATATTTCAGATTGGAGCGCAGACCCAGTGAATCGGATGAACCCATCAAACGGATTGTGTCTTTCAGCTACATATCATGTTGCTTTTGATATGCATCTGATTGCTTTCGATGAGAGCTATAAAATGGTGCTTTCAAGATCCATCAAAGATTTTTGTACCGATGCGATACATAAGACATATTTTGTGGCTTATGAGGGTAAGCCCCTGCGCATGCCAACTAAATTTCCTCCTGACAAGAGCTTGCTGGCAAAACACCTTGAATGTCTAGTCCAGTGAATTAATAAAGAAGTAATAGACAATGAAGGTGGAGTAAAAATGAAATCAATAACAGCGAGACAAGTGCTAAAAAAGTTTAGTGGAATCAATACGCTCTGCAGTATTCTTTCTGTAAGGTATGGAATCGAAATCGGAGTAGAGAAATCTGAGAATCCCGACAATCCGAGGGACAATGCGCTGATTATTTCTTTTGAGTTTACAGATGGTAATGCGAAACATTTTCTCGCGGCTAGGAATACATTGATTGATTCCCTTTTGCGCGAAGATTTGACATTAGAGCATGAATGTAATGGCGATGGTGAAACAGGCGCGGTAATCGCTTACCGAGTGATGGCTGCATAAAGAGGGGTTCTTTGTGTTGAACATGAGATCAATACCAGACGCGATGGGTATTTCCTATGATGGCGAGAAAGTCCGTAGCATTTCATACGGACAGAACTATAGGCTTGTGTTCGCGGTCATCCGAAACTACGAACCAATTATGGCATCTATGTTGTTGGATTGGCTCAAAAAACAAAGTGCATCAGTTTGCGAACTGTGTTTTGCAGCTGGCGCAGTTAAAGATCGAGACAAATGGGCGAATGTCCTTTGGTATAAGAATCTAGTGGAGAATAAATGTTTAGACTATTTAATCCCGATCCCGGTTATTAAATAAGCGATTAAGCGCAAGCGGGATGGGTTGATAGTTGAGCCTGGTTGCAAGCCAGGATCAACAATACAGCTGCCATTCGGACATTTGCAATATTTTCATAAGCAGCTTGAGTTCTATCAAAAGCTGAAGAAAATCCAATCGCTGCTCGCAACAGTTTAGTAATGTTAGGACAAAGTATGGAAAGCTCAATTCTAATTGAATCTGCCGCGCAAGCTGCCGCGATAATTCGGGCTGCGTTGCCGAAGGAGCAAAAGGAAGAGCGGGTTTTCGTTCTTCCGCTTGATGCGAACGGCAAGATGCTCGCTAGGCCTATTCGTGTGTCAGTTGGACATCAAGACGGTACGACGGTGATTGACTTGGGGTCAATTTTCCGTGAGGTGCTTAAGGCGGGCGCGGAAGAGATCATTGTCGCCCACAACCATCCGTCAGGCGCCCCGACACCTAGCAAGCAAGATTTTCGTTTGACCGAAACATTTCAATCCGCCGCTCAACTTCTCGGAATCAAATTCCTCGACCATCTCATCCTTGGATCGCCTGAATGTGAAGACGGGAAGGGGTTTGTGTCAATTGAGGAAATCGGGTAAACATTCTGAAGGAGTACACAAATGGGAAACAGCACCGAAAAAATTCATTCGTTAGTTGACAATGTGGACAGTGGGAAATTGTTAGTGCCTGAGATGCAGAGGAGATATGTCTGGCGCAGCACTCAAGTTAGGGATTTGTTTGATTCACTTTATCGAGGATATCCAGTTGGATCGATTCTTGTTTGGGATAGACCCGATGGGGATGTAGAAGGGCGTGTTTTGGATGTGGGTGAATCGGCGGGGAAGGTGAAGTCGGGGGAAACGCAACTCCTGTTGGATGGTCAGCAACGATTGACATCGCTTACTTCAATCCTAAAAGACAAGGAACTGCTTGTGCGTTGGCGCAAGAAATCCATCGACATTCTCTTCAATGTTACTCATCCAGATGTCGAGGGAGATGAGGTTCTGGATGCCGTAGATCCAGATGATGACGATGACGACGAGGATAATGACGGGGATGGCGATTCTCTTGATTTTGAGAAGAAGACATTTGTTGTCGCAACCCGGCGTCTTCTTGGTAAACCAAATTGGATTTCGTTACGACGTGTATTCAAGGTTGGTTCTGGGAAACTCTGGCGTGAGACCATTAAGAAGATGAATCTGGAAATGGAATCGGATGCTGCCGATAAAGTACTTGAACGCATTGAAAGATTGCAGAAAATTTCTGAGATTGATATTCCGATTGTCACGCTCGGCAAAGAGATGGATTATCGAACTGTAACAGATGTTTTTTGCCGTGTCAATTCCGCGGGGGCGCGACTTAAAGGATCGGATCTTGCATTAGCGCAGATTACATCGCGATGGGTTCATTCTCTCAAGAAGTTTGAGGCGTTTCAGAATAAGTGGGGAGGCGACGCGAAACAGCCATTGTTTGATCTTGGGTTCGTAATTCGTGCGCTTGTGGTCTTCTGCACTGGGCAGTGTAAATTTCTTTCGGTAGGGACAATCTCTGTTGAACGACTTGAAAAAGGATGGAAAGATACGGTAAAGGCGATAGAGAGGGCTTTTGACATAGTCAAGAATGATTGGGATATTCATTCCTTCTCTCTTCTATCTGCGCCTTCTCTTGTTATTACGGTGGCATATTACTTGAAGCACATCGAAGACACTGGGCGGAATCCATCAGTGCAGGAGATGTCTGACTTGCACAGGTGGCTGTTGGTTGCAAGTATCTGTGGACATTATTCAAAAGGTTCTAGTGAATCGATCATGGATCAGGATTTGGCGGCCATAGATAGGGGTGCTAGCCTTGCCGAAATGGCAGCCTCATTCGTAAAACAGGGTTGGACGGGGGGTGTTGCCGAGGAAGAACTAAAGGGGAAATTCCATGGGAGCGCATATTTTGGACTAATGTATCTTGCTATGAAAGATGCAGGAGCAAAAGATTGGTATCATCACACCAATATTAGTCTCGCGAATGTCGGATCCGTGTTAAAGGTTCAATTTCACCATATATGCCCACGTGCATTATTAAAGGCACATGGTGGATATGATGTAGCAGAGATAAATGATATTGCCAATCTTGCCTTTATAGGTGGTAGTACAAACCGCAAGATTTCCGATAAGCCGCCGGCTGAGTATTTGCCTACTGTTAGTGTCGAAGATCGCAAATCACAATGTGTCCCACTTGATGAATCACTCTATAATCTTGACAACTATCGTGCGTTCCTTGCGGAGCGTCGCAAGTTGATAGCGGCTATGCTTAATGCGTATCTGTCGAAGATACTTGTTGTGTGAATCATATTTGCTACAATTGTTTTGTGTGTCTAAATGACTATAACGCATGGGACTTGTGAAGACGAGAAGATTGGCGGCGATGCAGAAGCAGCAGCGCGCGAAGGCGGGGATGAAGCCGCCGGTGGGGAGAATCCCTCGTGAAATATCTTGGAAGGGCACGAAAGTGTCTGCAACTTGGAAACGCGGTTGACGAAGGGGGACTTGTCGTATGGATGCTGTAGTTGAATCTTTCAAGCCGATATTCAGGATGATGGGAGGCGTGTTCGCGCTTCTGGTCGTGCTTCGGATATTTCTGCTCTGGTGGAACAGTCCGAAGCAGAAGGGCAAGCGCGGCGAGAAGCTGGTCGCAGGTCGGCTGAGAAAAGGGTTGCCGGACGAGTACCGGATTCTGAACGACATCTACCTGCCGCTGCCGGACGGGACGACGACGCAGATCGACCACATCGTCGTTTCGCAGTATGGCGTTTTCGTCGTCGAGACGAAGACATACTCTGGCTGGATATTCGGCGACGAGAAGAGCAAGGATTGGACGCAGTCAATCTACCATAAGAAGAGCCGGTTCCAGAATCCGATGAGGCAGAACTACAAGCACATCTGCGCACTCGCAGACAACCTCGGAATCGACAAGTCGTATTTTATCGGCGTCGTGGCTTTCACCGGAGGGTGCGAATTCAAGACGGATATGCCCGACGGCGTGGTCTATTCTCGACGCGCATCCGACTACATTCGTTTGCACAACACGCCGATGATCGATCCGGGGCAGATAGACGAACTCACTTCCGCAATAGCCGAATGGCAGGGAACGCTGAGTGAGAAGCAGATCGACAGGCATGTTGCCAATCTGCAGAAGCGTCATTCGTCGGTGCGAGAAGGCGATGCGCCGCTGTGTCCGTACTGCGGCGGCGAGATGGTCCTTCGAAAGCGGAAGAGCGACGGCAAGTCATTCTACGGCTGCAAGTCATATCCTAGGTGCCGCGGAATAATCAACGTGGAGTGATTGGGGATAGCCCACGATAGGCCCGTTTCTACACGTTCTCCTGTTCTATGGATAACCGCCGCTTGTCGGGGGTTCGCGATTCGAGCGAACCACGCCGAGCGAACGCGAGTGCCGAGCTAAAAATCTTTGCGACCTTTGCGTTCTTTGCGGCTAAAGAAGTTGGAGCCGATGGCTGTGCGATTTGGTATAATATGACCATGGAACAGCGGGACGACATATTCGATTTCGGGATGATGAACGCTGAGGACTCGCTCATTGACGAGGTGAACCCCGACTGGCGCGACTTCGCCGACGGCGGAGACGAGCTGTTCTGGCGTTGCGGGTGCGAGACTGACTTCGTCCATCCCGAGTCGCTTTCCGTCTGCCCGATCTGCGGCCGCGAACGCGACATCTGAGCGACATGACAGAATCATTGAAGCAGATATACTACACAACATGAAAGAAAGATTCTCAATTGATAGATATTGCACGTTGGTACTTTGTGCATTGACGGTGTTTCAATCGGCCGCAGTGCCAATAAGGATTGGCCCTCGGAAGTCGCCGTCGGTCGAGAGCCTGTCGCAGGCGGAACGTATGGTCTCGTGTGGTGACCTGACGGGCGCGGTCAAAGTCCTTGAACAAGTGTCGACAAACGACAGCTGGACATGTTTTTTGGTGGGTGATTTCTACGGCACTCATTCCATGTTGCCTACGCAGCGAATAGAACGGATAAACTGGTGGATGGATCTATCATATCGACTTGCCGACAAGGATGGCAAGCGGCAAATCGCCGGCAGGTGCGCAGGTGGTTTTGGGTTCGGCAAATACAGCTACCCCACAGATGACGAAAGTACTCGTCTCTGGTTGCAGAGGGCCGCTGATTCTGGATCTGCGTACTGGCAGTGCATGCTTGCAGATTCGTATGCACATGCTTTTTGGGGATTCGAGCGTGACGGAGCCAAGGCGCTCAAGTACCTTGAGATGGCAGAAAGGCAAAACCACTTGAAAACGTATCATGTCCGCGCCGGCATGTATGAAAATGGCGTTGGGCTGCCCAAAGACCCCAAGAAGATGATGGAATGCTTGGAGATGGGCATGAAGAGGGGAAGCAGAGTCTGCCGGGATCGATATGCGGCCAATTTGCTTGCCGGACTGGCCGGGGATGAACGCCGGGCAGAGGGTTTTGACATCATGCAGAGGATCCTTGCGCGTGGAGAGGCGAACGATCCAGGATATTGCCTGGGCAATCTAGGCTTCGCCTACGAGCAAGGTCATGGTGTAAAAAAAGACATTGACAAGGCCGTAGAATGCTACAGACGTGGCGCAGCACATGGTGATAGGTTTTCGCAAGAACGTTTGAAAGCCTTGGGAAGACAATGAGACGTGAGGGGCTTGTGAGGTACAGCCCCTGCGATAGTCCCGTTTTCCGTGTGGTCTGTGTATTCCGTGGTTAAACCTCCTCGGCGGATCTGCCGCGCGCGCATTTGCGGACGAAATTTTCGACCGCAAATCAATAGAAAGTTGTTTTCACTAAGGAGGAATGCACAAGGTGCCAAATTGGCACCTTGTAGGAAAGATGTGGCAAATCGCTAAATTGGTCCACTTATCGGCCATATGTCTTTACGGAAGAAATGATAGGGATCCCGCGATAGGCCCGTTTTCCGCGTATTTCGTGGTTAAAACACTCGCGGCGGATTTGCCGCGCTTTTGCGGGTATACGGAAAGAAGGGGATTTGGTATAATTGACGCATAAACGAAGTGAGGGTCGAAATGAAGAAACTGTCGAAAACGATAATAGCAGTCGGCGCGTGTCAGATTGCGACGTCGTGCGCGAGCCTGCCGGAGGTTGCGCATGAACGCGACGATGCGGTCGCGATTGCGCTTGCCAACGGCGGATGCATAGATGCAGCCTCTCTAAAGTGGACGCGCGAGCCCGCGGGCTTTTCCGTCCAGAACGGCGCGATCTCGATAAAAACCGCTCCGCGCACCGACCTCTGGCAACGCACATACTACCATTTCCGCAACGACAACGCGCCTGCACTGCAGATGAGCACCGGGGAGAAGTACTTTAGCTTCGTCGTAAAGACGGACTTCTCCCAGAGTCATCATCGCTTCGACCAGTGCGGCGTCGTCATGTATCTTGACAGCGAGAACTGGCTGAAAGCGTCCGTGGAGTACGAGAACGACAGCTTCCAGCACCTCGGCAGCGTCGTGACGAACGACGGATACTCCGACTGGGCGACGACGGCGATTCCTGCCGACGTGAAGACGATGTGGTACCGCTTCTCGCGAAGAGCGGACGACTTCTGCATCGAGTGCTCCCATGACGGCGTCGAGTTCAGTCAGATGCGCGTCTGCCACATGCGCGCCGCGGCGGACGAGATACGTTTCGGAATCTACGCCTGCTCGCCCGAGGACTCCTCGTTCACTGCTGTCTTCACCGACATGAAGATCACCGAATGCGCATGGAAGGCGCACGACGGACAGCAGCCGGACTGAAATTGCGTTTCTGCTTGTCCGCTCCGGTCACATGTTAACGCGGCTGGAAGCCGTGGGTAAAAGGGTCTGACACTTCTGTATATGTTATACTGTATATGCTTGATGGAGGAGAAAGTGAAGTGACAGGTTCCGCGGCGGTTTGCGCGGCAGATTGCGTGGCAGATTTGGTATAATAGTTGGGCTTTGGTTTGAGATGCGCGGTGGGAGAGAAGGGGAAAGATTATGGCGATGCCACAAAGAGATGAGACGATTGAGGAGATCAAGCGGCTGGATGCTTTGCTTGAGTATGCGGTCATGCATGGAGACGAAGCCGAGGCCGAGCGCCTGCGCGCCGCCCTGCGCAAACTGACCGACAAGGTCTAAAGGGTTCGTCCCCAAAAATGATAAAACAGGTCAGACCTATTTTATCATTTTATGAAATCGTGCGGCGGATTTGCCGCGCTTGTGATAGTGGGTGCCCGCTCTTGACCGCCTTCGGAATCTTATGGTATAATTTCCCCGAAATCGGCAAAATGCGAATAATGCCGATATTTGGAAAATGGTTGCGAAACTGTCAGAATGGGTCCGTAAGTACGGGACGAAGTACCGCGTGGGCGAGAGGGTCCGCGAAGGTAAGCTTTTCCGCATCGAAGATGGAATCTATTCTGATGTTGCAGATGTGCCAGAGGTCGAGGTTGTCCTTGCAAAATTCCCGTTGT
>Ga0256405_10007275_pt1 | contig 16868 bp, 13 predicted proteins | sample RumenRJG_02DNA_FD_189096 | JGI IMG/M metagenome (GOLD analysis project Ga0256405, IMG submission 189096) | Bovine rumen microbial communities from Lethbridge, Alberta, Canada - RJG_02 | ecosystem: Host-associated > Mammals > Digestive system > Stomach > Rumen | place: Canada: Alberta...
GCCTCCATAATGTCGTTGAGGACATTATACAGGCTTATTTTTGGTGGCTCAAATATTCGTCAGCGTTTCTGGGAGAAGTGGCTCACTTATATATTAGCGTTTACACTTAGAGTACATTGCCACAGTTATTTCATTTATTGGGACAATGATCTTGAGCATTGTTGCGATTTACTCTTCAACCAAAGCAAATGAGTTGTCAAATCGTATTACCAATATCGAACAAGATAAGTATAAACTAGATTTACGTCCTTTTGTAATTGTAACCGGATGGAAAGCGTTCTCGGAAGAAAGCTCTGAAATTCAATATAAACCAGAAAGAAAGTATATTCAAATTGGAGAGTTTAACCGGGGACAGGTACTTTGTTTTTCTTTGGAATTAACCAATACAACGTCCTCATGGATTTCTGTTGAGTTTTTGCACGGAGAAGCAATTAATCATGTGTGGAGAAATTCAGCAGTTAATCAATCAAACTTAAAAATGCATTTAATGCCAGGTGCTTCCGATAGTTTCGTTTTTTACGCAACACAAGAAAGCATCGAAAAACTGCTATCGGGATCAGTTACGATTGAACTAATTCTAGAAAATAGATTTTCAAAACGCTATAAAGAGTCATTTTCAATAATTGTAACTTCCTTGTCATACTTGGAGACCTATCGTACCGATGAATGGTTTTGCAGAGTCCATGCTCAGAACTATTCTATAAGTAGATTTGAATTGAATGATAATCAAGAGCCAGTTCTTGTTCCTGAAGAGCTATAGTGTAGGGCGTTTCATTAGTAGAATATACGACCTGCATTGATTATCAGTCTTCTTAAAAACGAACTCATAACGTTTGCTAAGGAGGCGCGTGTTGCATCCATTTTGCATGGATGGCACGAAAAACGCCAAATCTCCCTTTTCAAACGTGTGAGTTTGGAAAGGGGGATTCTCGTTTTATGAGCGAAAAGGAAGCAAAGGCCCGAATAAAGATCAATAAGCTGCTCGAGGCCGCTGGCTGGCGGTTCTTTGATGATGAGAATGGCTCGGCTAATATTCAAGTGGAAGCCAATGTCAAAATCACGAAGAAGCAATTTGATGACTTCGGCGAGAATTTTGAAAAAGTGAAGAATGGGTTTATCGATTTCCTGCTTCTTGATGAGCATGGAAAGCCCTTTATTGTCCTCGAAGCAAAATCAGAGGATAAAGATCCCCTTGTTGGCAAAGAACAGGCACGAGCATATGCCAAGAGCAATTTCGTGAAGTATGTAATTCTGTCGAACGGAAACATTCATTACTTCTGGAATATCTACAAAGGGAATCCTCAGATTATTCTTTCTTTTCCGACATATGAAAGCGTTCGGGAAAGCAAGGCTTTGAATGCTGACCCTTCCAGACTTTACAACGAAGAGATTACGCCGGATTATATTGCTGTAGTTCGTGAACCACGTTATGCAGAGGCACCAGAATATAAAAACCCAGATACACGGGCGCAGTATCTAAAAGACCGTGGTTTACGGATGATGCGCAAATACCAGGTCAACGCCATCAAAGCCCTCCAGCAATCTGTGAGAGAAGGAAATCAACGCTTTCTCTTTGAAATGGCAACAGGAACAGGGAAAACGCTTACTTCCGCAGCGGTTATTCGCTTATTCTTGCGAAGCGGTAACGCCAACCGTGTTCTCTTCTTGGTTGATAGAATTGAGCTTGAAAACCAAGCAAAGAAGAATTTTATCAATTACCTGAAGCCCGATTACGAAACCGTCATCTTCAAAGAACATACCGAGGATTGGCGCAAAGCTGATATTGTTGTCTCCACGGTTCAGACACTTGCATATAACAACAAATACAAGACCGTTTTCAAGCCTACGGATTTTTCGCTGATAATTGCAGACGAAAGTCATCGCTCAATTAGCGGAAACAGCCGTGCTGTATTTGAGTACTTTATTGGATACAAGCTTGGCTTAACTGCTACGCCGAAGGACTATCTTAAAAACGTAGATGCTGATGATCTGGCGGCAAACGATCCTCGTGCTTGGGAGCGGAGGCAACTGCTCGATACATATCGCACGTTCGGCTGCGAGAGTGGAGAACCTACTTTCCGGTATTCATTGATTGACGGAGTAAATGATCCCGATGGCCCTTACCTTGTGAATCCCACTGTTGTCGATGCCAGAACGGATATTACAACACAACTCCTTGCCGATGAAGGATACGCCGTTTTGCGCTCTGGAGATGAGCAGGACGAAGACGAAGAGGAAACCTTCTTCGCACGTGACTTTGAAAAGAAGTTTTTCTCTGACGAGACGAACAAGGTATTTGTCAAAACCTTTATGGACAATGCTCTGCGTGACCCGTTGACCGGCGAAATCGGTAAAGGCATCGTGTTCTGTGTCAGCCGGAAGCATGCGGCAAAGATCACACAGCTTCTCAACATCTATGCCGATAAGATGTTCCCTGATATGTACTACTCTGATTTTGCCATGCAAATCACATCCGACGTTCAGAACGCTCAGGAATATACGATAAACTTCCAGAACAATAATCTGAGTGGAACAACCAAGTTCCTCGAAGGATACCGATCTTCCAAAACTCGTATCTGTGTGACCGTTGGCATGATGACCACAGGATATGACTGTGAGGATCTGCTGAATATCGGACTGTTTCGTCCCATATTCTCCCCGACGGATTTCATTCAGATCAAAGGCCGTGGAACCCGAACCTACACCTTCAACTATTCAGAACGTAAAGGCGGTGCAGTAGAAAGCCACACGGCACCAAAGGATACCTTTAAGCTGTTTGACTTTTTTGGAAACTGTGAGTATTTTGAGGAGAAATACGACTACGATGAAGTCATAAAACTGCCTCGTCTGGGAAGTGAGAGTACCGGAGCCGGCGGGGGCCCAGTAAGCGTTTCTGCGTTTGAGAATTTCGATCCGGATCCGCTGAAGACGATGACCGAAACAAAGGTCGGACTCCAAGGCATGAAGATTGACCGTATGTTCTTTGAAAAATTCGAGGACGAGGTCAAAAAGGATGAAACGGCAAAAGAGCAATACGAGCAAGGCAATTACGCTGCTGCCCAGCGATATATTGAAGACACCTATCTTCATAAGCCTGCCGAGTTCTACACTTGGGACAAGCTTCGCCGTGCAACGGGCGTGGATCGCCGTGTCACTGTGCGAGAAATGCTGGATAAAATATTCGGCGCAATTCCATCCTTCAAGAGTAAGAAAGAGCTGGTCAGTGACGAGTTTGACGGCTACCTTCTGACCTGCGGCGTTCCTGCAGGAAATTACCACGAAATACGCCGCTTCTTTGAGACGTACCTGACTGACAAGGATGTGCGTCGAGCCATTGAGGATAAGAAGTTCCAGCTTCTTGGAACGCAGATCCCGAGCTATACATTCTCCGACTTAAAGCGGCTGGGAGTCGCCAATATGAACAGCGTCATCGGCTACGTCAATGACAACGTCAATCTATCCAGATTTATGTGAGGAATCGCTATGCTGAACTTTGATGTAAAACGGAAAATCAATACCCTGCGGGATATCCTTGTCGGTAAGGTTCCCGATCCGAAGGCGCAGGTGGAGCAGATCACCATTGCTCTGATATATAAGTTCATGGATGACATGGATCTGCAAGGGGCAGAATTCGGCGGGGCACGTGTTTTCTTCTCCGGCGATTATAAGGATTACGCTTTTTCTCAAATCATGCTGCCGGAGCACAGCGCCCAAGATAGGCTGAATTTGTACGCAGAAGGCATCGACAAGATGACCAACAATCCCGATCTGCCCAAACTGTTCCGGGATATTCTGCGTAATGCCTATATCCCGTATCGTGATCCGGAAACGCTTAACCGCTTCTTAAAGGAAATTGCGGAATTCTCCTACGAGGACAGCGAAGAGCTGGGCAATGCCTTTGAATATCTGCTTTCCATTATGGGCAGCCAGGGCGATGCAGGCCAGTTCCGTACGCCCCGCCATATCATCGACATGATGGTGGAGATTACTGCTCCCGCAAAAAATGAATCCATCCTTGATCCTGCTTGCGGAACGGCAGGGTTCTTGATCAGCGCATATAATTACATCAAAAAGAGCAATCTGGACGAGCAAGGTAAATCCACGCTGGTGGCGGATGACATGACCCGGATGACTAAAAACTTTGCTGGCTATGATATTTCACCGGACATGGTGCGGCTTTCCCGTGTCAACATGTATCTGCACGGCTTTACATCGCCGAACATCAGCGAATACGACACGCTGACCAGCTTGGAGAAATGGGATGATAATTTCGATGTCATTTTCTCCAATCCTCCATTTATGACGCCAAAGGGCGGCATCACTCCACATAACCGTTATCAGGTCTCTGCAAAGCGTGCGGAGGTCCTGTTCGTGGATTACATTGCTGAACACCTGAATCCCACCGGACGAGCTGCCATTATCGTACCGGAGGGTATCGTGTTTCAGTCACAGACTGCGTATAAGAACCTCCGCAAGATGCTTGTGGAAGGAAATTACCTGTACGGTGTCATTTCCCTTCCTGCGGGTGTATTCAATCCCTACAGCGGCGTCAAGACCAGTATCTTGTTGATTGATAAGACGCTGGCAAAAGAGCGGGACAGTATTCTCTTTGTAAAGCTGAATAACGATGGCTTTGACCTTGGTGCCCAGCGCCGGGAGATCAAAGGCAGCGAGATCCCGGATGTCATCAACATTTTCAAGAATTATCAGAAGGGCCTTGAGGTTGCAGGGCTGGAGAATACTGTTCTTGCGAAGAAGAACGAGGTTGCACAGCAGGATTATATTCTTGTTGGAGAAAGATATAAAAGCTCTATCGCCGTCAATACAAATTATCCAATTGTCCGTCTTGGCGATGTTTGCTGCATAAATAAAAGATCAATTGATCCGTCTGGGAAAGAGAGCTTTATTTATGTTGATATTTCTTCTCTTGACAACATAACGAAAAAAATACATTACGATAACATAGTTAAGGGAGCAGAAGCTCCTTCGAGGGCTCGGCGTGCTTTCCAAAAAGGAGATATTCTTCTCTCTACGGTGCGACCGAACTTGAGAACATTTGGTTTTGTTGAGAGAAGGGATACTTCCGATTGTGTCGCATCAACGGGGTTTGCTGTTATTACATGTGGGGAGTTTGTAAACAGCAAATATCTTTTTTATATGCTTTTGCAAGATTCACTTGTCAATCAGATGATTGGCATGATGGGGAAAGGGGCTTATCCCAGCATTAATCAAAACGATGTTTCTAATCTTAGTTTTCCTCTCCCTCCGCTGGCCGTACAGGAAGAAATCGTTTCCGAAATCGAAAGCTATCAGAAAATCATCGACGGCGCCCGTCAGGTCGTGGAGAACTACAAGCCGACGATCAAGATTGATCCGGCGTGGGAAACTGTGCCTTTGGGCGAAGTGTGCGTTACATCCTCAGGAGGGACACCAAAAAGTTCAAACAGAGAATACTATGAGAACGGTACTATCAATTGGTTGAAGAGTGGCGAAGTGGCAAATGGCTATATCTATGCCACGGAGCAAAAGATTACTGAAAAAGCACTGCAGGAATCTTCTGCAAAAGTGTTTCCGCCAGAGACTGTCGTGGTAGCAATGTATGGCGCAACAGCAGGACAAGTAGGAATCTTGAAAATTGAGAGTTCTACCAATCAAGCGGTTTGTGGGATATTGCCTAATAAGATGTTTGAACCTGATTTCTTATATCTTTACTTGCTTTCTAAACATGACTATTTCGTGTCTCAGTCAACAGGAGGAGCTCAACCTAACATATCTCAAATGTTGATAAGGAAAACGCTTGTACCCATTGTCCCAATTGACGAGCAAAAAAGGATTGTTAGTGAAATCAGTATTGAAATGTCTATTGTCGAACAGAATAAGCGCCTGATTGAAATCTTCCAGCAGAAGATCAAAGACAAGATTGCCGAGGTCTGGGGAGCGTAGTATGGACAAGTTGGAAAAAGGGAAAAAGGCAACCGAGAAGACTCTTGAGAAAATTGGCGATGTGCCGAATAGTGAAATACCTGCGGAAATGATAGAACGAGGACGAGCAGCAACTGAGTCCCTGATTGCAAAATATGGTCATTTAACTGTGAGAGCAATTAATGCTGTCACTTTTAAAGATGAGCTTCGTGACGCATTTCCGGTATTCAACGATGAACTTGATACTGATTTTCTTCTGGAATTGCTATATTTTTTCCCAATTGACAAGACATATATATCTACCGGAAGCTATGATCAATACCTCTATGATCTTGAAAAAACGGTAATAGATAATTATGATTCCGGGAATTATCAGGTTTCGTTTTTCTACGCTCATCTTATCTTCATGAGCTATGTATATTACTGTGTCGAAAAGGCATACGACATTGAACCGGATAGAATGAAGGATGTCTTTTATCCGATCAATTCATATCATGGAAAGGATGACAAGCCCGATCTTGAGGACTATGAAAATGTCTATGAATTCAGCAAGATACCTGAAAAAGATATTTTCAAAGTTTTTCATATCATGGGCATGGATGATGCTACGATAAAGGAGTTTTCTCGCTACATAAGCAGCCGGGACGCCTATGCTCATGCAACCGGAAAGGGTAATATCTCTGAACAAGAATTCCGTCAAAACATCAAAACAGTTATCGGCAACATGAACACCTTAAGAGATTTGTTCTTACCATATCTGAAATCTCGTTATGTTGAGTTTATGCTGGAACGTTTGGATGTCGACTATGATGTGGTTACAGACAATTTCAATGATTTTGTGTTTGATAACTCTCTCTCGATTTGCGATCTTGATTATTTGTGTCATTTAGGGGTGAAGAACCTACAGGAAAGTAACGAGACGCTAAAAACGAATTACCAAGCCACTCGGAATATTCATTGTGCATTCATCGAGTATTGTAATGACAATGACGGTATTGCACTACCGGATGGGTATCCGTCGCTGAGGAATGAGAAGTATTTGTTCTATCGATACAAGAATCATGCAAAAGAGTATATTGAGAATGAACTTGGAATCAACGAATATCGCTGTGTAAAAGATGGTGGAGAGTTTCCGTTATATGAGTGTCCGGAATGCGGAGCAGAACAGCTTGCCTATGATGCGGATACCCATCGCTATCATTGCTTCGCCTGTGATGAGAATTTTACAGATGGAGATTTGGCATTCTGTGAGAGGTGCGGAAGTCTCATGCGTCGGAATGGAGAGCCGTCGATTTGCGATAATTGCATTGAAGACATGATGAGGGACTAATTACTGCGTCGAACACCATGGAAACTATGGGAGGACCTATGCTTACACAAGAACAATTCATTCGAAATTTTAGCGTGATGGCAAACGGAGAAGTTGACTTCTTTCTCGGCGCAGGTGCCTCCATAGCTTCGGGCATTCCTACTGGCGGCGACTTGATTTGGGAATTCAAGCGCACACTGTACTGCTCAGAATGTAGCGTGTCTACGGAAAAGTATAAGGACCTGGCGCTTCCGTCTACCCATAAACTGCTGCAAGAATACTTTGATCGTAAAGGGACATGCCCGCCACAATATGCACCCGAAGAGTATTCGTATTACTTTGAACAGTGCTATACCGATCAAACGGCAAGAAAAAGATTCATTGAAAACATGGTTTCCAGGCGTGAACCTTCCATTGGTTATCTCTGCTTGGCAGAAGCTATTATACAGGGAAAAGTTAAGAATATCTGGACAACCAACTTTGATCCGCTACTTGAAAATGCGCTTCATCGTCTCTATCCGATAAACAATGTTCTGGTGTGCAGCGAAGCAAATCGAGACAGCGTTCATCTGCTTAATCCAACATACCCTGTAATCGGGAAATTACACGGCGATTACCGCTATGATTGGCTGAGAAATACAAAGGACGAATTACAACAGCTTGAAGAAAAGCTCAAAGAGTATGCTGCAAGTCAGCTGGCTGAAAAACAGCTGGTGGTGATCGGTTACTCTGGTAATGATGAATCTATTATGTCTTTTCTGGAGAACTGTGTTGATGATCCGTCTTTACTGTCCAAGGGACTGCTATGGGCAATACGGAAAGGCAGCCAGGTTAATCAGAGGGTAATAGAGTTGCTCGAAAGAGCGAAGGCTAACGGTAAAACTGCGGATGTTGTTGAGATCGATGGTTTTGATCAACTGATGTTTTCGGCTTATCAAATGCAGAACTATCATAACGAGGTTATTGATGGGCAAGGACGTATGTTGCGCGAAAGGAGCGATGTCCGCCTTTCTGGTCGGCCAGTCGATTCTTTTGTAAAACTGAATGCATATCGGGCTGAAGGTTGTCCGCTCTGCAATGTATTTGAAACTGATATTACCAGATGGAAAGAACTTCGGGCAATCATTGGCAGCAGTAACATTATTGCCGGGCTTTTCAGCAAGCATATCTATGCTTTTTCATCAGCTGAAACGCTTAGAACAGTTTTTGGCGCGCATATTCTCTCCCCGATAAACAAGGAAGAAGCGCCGGAAAGGGATATACGCAGAAATGACTCTGTTTACATTGGGTTAGTTTATCGTCTGATAAAGCAGGCATTCCTGTCCAAAGGGATGATCTCCTTTGCAAAAAACAAGGTTTACAATCCCAGCTCATGCAGGTCCGATAAAGGTTATCAGGTTTTTGATGCTTTAGAAATTGCTGTTAGCTTCATTGATGGTAATCTGTATTTGAATCTGTTGCCAACAGTTCATGTCCGTAGCAGTAAGGGGGAGAGACTTGATAAAGAGTCATATCAGAGTCAAGTCAATCGTGTCGTTTCAACCATATATAATCAGCAATACAATGAAAAACTCCATTTTTGGGAATCTCTCTGCCTTACTTCTGGAAAAATGTTCTTTGAAAACGATGGCTTTTCGATCTCCTTCGTCGTTCCAGCCGTCAGTCTTGGCGGCAATAATAGACGCGCTAAATGGCTATCTATGCCATCTTGCAAATATGAAGAGCCGTTGATGTGTTTTTCTGATACAGACAAGTCAAAGCAGACGGTGAATCAACTCAAAGGGCTATGCCAATATGGACCAATCGATTGCTCATACATGAGAAGTGGTGCTACTCGCCCATCTGTACGGCTCGCAGTTCTTTCACCAGATCGTGACATGGATAAAATTCTGGCACACCTGAACAGGCTCAATACCCATGTACAAAACAGTGGAAGAGACAACTTCCTGCCTCATTATGAAGGGTTTGAACGTGTTTATCGGCGTTCCCTTTCTGTTCCAACGAAGGAGCAAAGAGACATCTGCATCAGCTATAATGTAAACACAATTCTAAAGAAGACGCCAGCAGAGTTTCTCGCTTTTATGAAACGCGGGATTGATTATTATTCTCTCCATGCTGCTGACTTCGATATTCTCGTTATTTTTATTCCAAAAGATTTTGCGCCTTTTCGCACCGCTTCAGTGATTTCTCCTGATTTTAATCTGCACGACGCACTAAAGCTCTATGCAACAGAAAAAGGGATTAAACTTCAACTGATAGAAGAGAAATCAGTAAACAGCTATGACCCCTGCAAGGTGATGTGGGGATTATCCACAAGCTTGTATGCCAAAGCCACCGGCGTTCTATGGCACCCGGAAGCAATTCAGAATGATACAGCCTACATAGGCATCAGCTATGCTTTTTCAGAGGAAAAAAGAATCTGTATCGGCTGCAGCCAGCTTTTTGATTCGACTGGGACCGGAATCAGGATGGTGCTTAGGAAAATTAATAATCCGATTCTTCTTGGCAGAAGCAATCCCTACATGCGAGAAGATGATGCACGCTCTATGATGACAGAGTTGCGTGAACAATACTATCATTCAGCACCTGTAAATACACTAAGGAGAGTTGTTATCCACAAAACTACACCATTTATACGAGAAGAAATCACTGGCATAATGCAAGCCTTTAGCGGCATTGAAGTTGAGCTTGTGCAGATACAAGATTACTGCTCATGGCGAGGAATTCGTTTTGGAGCAGACCCGGGAAAAACTGCATACGGTTTTCCTGTAAAACGAGGAATGGCTGTAAAGCTGGATCGAGACAGTTTCCTTTTATGGACACACGGTTGCGTGATTCATCCTGAACTATCTGGGCCTCACAATTACTATAAGAGCTCACGTGGTATCCCTGCCCCTTTGCTGGTAAGACGCTTTGCTGGGAATGCGAGTGGTGATACTCTGGCTAAAGAAATTCTTATGCTCACAAAAATGAACTGGAACAGCGGCGATAGCCTATATAAAACACTTCCTGTTACATTGGACTTCGCTAAAGTATTAGCACGGATGTCAAAACAGGAAGAAGCAATTTTTGATAAAGCATATGATTTTAGGTTTTTTATGTAATGAAAGCATTTGTACCAACAAAAGGCGCAGACTAAACAGAGAATCCATTTTTGTCTGCGCTATTGCAAATCAGTCTATTATTCTCTCAACCACCGTCTCCGTTACTCTCGCCCTGATCCCATTCATCCTCCGCACCTACTCCATGGGATCCTCCACCTTGAGCTGCTCGGTGACGCCTTCGGAGGCGGCATAGTCTTTAACTAACCGAAGGAAAAGAGCGTTGGCTTGTTCTTCGACGTCGGCAAGGTGGGGCGGAGCTGACCCGCGGTTTTCAGGTTGGCAGAGAGAGTGGGACGATGTTCCCGTAGATAGCGCAGCCTGCGCTGGCCCCATACGTCAACGGGACGCTCTTCTTCGGGTGGTAATTGAAGATCCAGCAGGAAATAATCGCCCTGCTGCGTGTAGGTGCCGCCCATCTACTCAAACAATTTTTTCATAGTAAAACTCCCTTTGCACGCTCATCTTACAAAGGAGAGTTGGGTCGACCAATGTGCGATTTGTCATAGCGAACTAACACATAAGAAAGAGCGAGAGGCTTTTGCCTCCCGCTCAGACTGGTAGAGCTATTTACTTTTTCTGCCAACCGTTTCCGGGCTTCTGCGTAGGCGGCAATCTGTCGCCGGGATCAATGTGGACAATTCTCGGATCATCTACTTTCCCGCCACGAGGGCCTACTTCTACATAAGTTCCTGGCTGCTGGTTGTCAGTGCCGGGTTTAATAGGTTTTGCCATTCGGTGTACCTCCTTTCTTTGAAGATACACGTATTATACCATATATATGGTTAAAAGTCAAATGCAGACACTATATATTGTGTTCTTGGGGCGGTTATTCCTCCAATAAGCTCTCAAGCTGTGCGTCGTCGCTCAGAAACGTATCCAACATGAACCGCGCGCCCAGGCGGAAGCCGGTGATGAAGGTATCCAATTCGGATTCGCCCATGAACTCGGCGTAGGCATTGCAGAAGCGGAGGAACAGATCCTTGTTTTCGCCGGCGAGCTGCTCGGTGAGCTTTTCCTCCAGATCGTTCAGCGAGTCGGAGGCCTTCTTCACAGGTCTCTTGGGGTGGTAGCCGCGATCCTGCGGATCGATATTGCCGTAGTACAACTCCTCGATGATATTTCCCCTCATTGCCCGTCACTCCATTTCTGCAGTTCCCAGAGCCGGTCAATATGGCGGCGGGACTTGCGGAGGGTCGCGTTGTGCTCGTCTGTGGAGAGCCAGTCGATCAGGTAGCACTTCGGGATCATGTACTTGTGTTGCAGCGCCAGGGCGCGGAGCTTGCCAAAGCGAATCCACTCGCAGACCGTGTGACGGTTGTAGCCGGTGAAATCCACGATGGCGGCCACGTCGATCACGTCCGGGTAAGAGGCGAGCTTGCTTTCATAGTAGCGCCGCGTCTTCTGCGGATCGTTGGGGAGGGGCGGCTGAATGCGGATCTTGTAGGGCTTCACGTCCTCGTTTCCGTATTTGTACCAGCCGGTTGGCGCGATGTATCGGTCGGGATTGATCTCCCGATTGATCATAAAGTCGATGACGTCGCATTTCTTGATGGCGTAGCAGCGGGTTTTCTTCCCGGTGCAGACGTGGGGGATCAGATTGAACAGCAGCAGATAGTGCGCCGTCCGCTTGCTGATATGGCAGACCTTGCGCAGCTGCTCCTTGTTCATGATTTCCGGGTATTGTTCGAGTTCCTTTGCATCGTATGTCATGACGAAGCTCCTTTCCGTTTTTTCGGTCCGAAAGGGTGCTTCATTGACGCTGCTGGGGTCTCTGTTTTCTTGCCTGACTTCTTGCAAACGCGCAAGAACGGAGGCTTTTTACGCAAGAACGCGGTTTTATTTGAACTCTGGGCTGGTTCAAATCAGCTCTGGCCGAAACGGGTCGGAATGTCCGCAACCCCTTGCGGCGCCTGGGTTTCCGGCATTTGACGAGGCTGCCCGTAACGACCTGCTCCAACCGCGTATCTGCCAATGATAGACAACACTCGAAATCCTCGTTCCGGGCTGATGATCCTATCAGAATAGTCTTTGTTATACGAAATCAGAACCGGCTGCATGTGGAGTCTTCCGTAGCTGTCCGTAAATGCGTCACGGTCGCTCTCGTCAGGCTCCCGCTCCCCATAGGATTTCAAATAGCCTTCACCGTCATAGACGAACACACCGACCTGGCCTATTGAGAGCGTCTCGCACCGCTCCACCCAGACGATCTGCCCGTCATGGTAGACCGGCTCCATGCTGTTGCCGGATACTCTAACGCCAAAATCCGCTTCCGCCGGGACCGCGTTTTCCGGAAAGCTGACCATCTCAAAGTTGTCCTCATCCAAGAAGCTGCCTGTACCGGCTGAGACTCTGAGATTGCTGACGGGCTTATCGATATAGCGGATCGTATTCGTGGGCGTTGGCATGGGATTGTATTTACCGGTAGCGATCAGATCCTCTCGGTAAGCACGGACCTTTTCCGCACCCGCTTCGTTGAGCAGAGGCGTGTGTTCTCCGGTAAAGACAGCAAGGCCATCCTCAAGATCCAGCGCATAGCAGATCGCCAGCAGTTGGTACGCATTGGGAACAGTCAGGCCATTCGTCCACTTCCCCAGCGCGGATTGGCTTACATCTACACCATAGTCCTTCAATGTTGTGCAGAATTCTTTTTTACTCAGCTTTCGGTTTTTGAGTTCTTCCGAAAGCCTTGTACCAATTACATTGTTCTGCTTCTCAGTCTCAGCACTGTATCTCACACCGTTCTTTGAAGGAGCCGGAAACGGGATAACCGTTGTTTTCTGACTGTTCATAAAGAAACCCTCCGTCTTAGGATGATCCCATTATACACGGGGACAGCTATTCTTGTCAATCGTAAATAGCTTGTTACGCTACAAATGCGACATTGACATAGCTTTATGAGATTGTTATGATGGGGTCATAGCCAAGGGAACACCTTCCTTTCCATGGCAGCTAAGATGTGAGGAGGAACGCGGATGCCGATTTTATCTCGGAAAGATCTTGAACGGATATCCCGCAGAGTGCTGTTCCGCTATCTGACGCTGTCAGACCGCAAAATGGATCGCATCGACCCGGTCGACTTTGCGGAAAAGATCTGCGGTCTTCATTTCGCGTTTGCGGATATGAGCGTAACGGGCTCGATCCTTGGGCTGACCTCCTATAGCGACGTCGATCTCACCATATCCGTTCCCCGTGGAAACGGGTCAGTCCAGGAATTTCACTTGAACGGCAATATCGCCTATGTGGATCAAAACCTCGCAAATGCGGGATCGGTGGGACGGTTGAATTTCACTCTGGTACATGAAGCCGCGCATCAGATCCTCGGTATGCTTTACCCGGAGGAATACAATCCAAGCGCGCAGCCGTTCATCTGCCGCCTTGCGGATGAACGTTGCACATACCCCATCACCGATTGGGTAGAATGGCAAACGAATGTGCTGACGGCGTATCTCCTACTCCCCCGTGAGCTGATCGACCGCTACATGGATGAGCTTGGCCTTGGCCGGCAGATCAAACTCCTGAACAAAGTATTTGCCCCCAAGGAATATGCGCTGTTTTCTGAAATGGCAAAGCGTTTGGGCGTCTCGAAAACAGCATTATCCATCCGTCTGGACAATCTTGGCATGATCGGCCGAAATGATTTTAGTAATCCGTATGCGCCCATCCATATTTATGCGGATGACTTTGACACAGCATAGGAGGTAGTTGTTATTATGGCAAAAATCAATTCCAAGGCGCTTGACCCGCAGCGGTATGCCTGCATCCAAGCCGAGCAGCGGGAGCTTGAGCAGCAGTACTCCACCCATATCACCATGGCACGGCTTTGCCCGTATTGTAAGCTGCGGCTTGAAACGCTCTGCAAAGGGGCCCACGGCGCGACATACCTGAAGTGCCCGCAATGCGGAGAGGCGGTTTTCTTCCCGCCTGTTGTATTCCGCATCGCATAACCGCGAATAATCGATCTGTCCCCAACAATTAAATACCAAGTATGAGCCTCGGAGCCGCTTGATGCGTGACCATCCCATGTGCCGCTTGATTTGTAACTATCGTTCCTTTTAGGAACATAGTTCTGTCAACGCGGCCAATGGTCAGACAAATCAAGCGGCTCTTTTTTTGCGCATGCAGCTCCGGAAAAGGAGTTTGCAATGCGCTTTTTTCATATCCTCCCCCTTTTAGCGTGGGAACCGTATATCGCTGAATACCCCTGATCTCCCGATTTTTTGAACCTTACCAAATTCAAAAAATCACAAAGGAGATCAGGAGTATGACTGAAAAGAATTATTGTCTCAATATTTACAACACCATGACCGGCGAATTTGAGCTCGTCCAGGTCACGAAGGAAGTCTTCCAGACCTACAGGCGGACGAAATGGCACATTGAAGACAGCACGGAACGCTTTTACAAGCACGAAACGCAGATGAGTTCTCTGATCGGCGGTGAAAATGACGGATACGAGCGGTTCCGTGAATTTATTGATTATGACAACACCCCTGAAAATCAGGCAATTGAGGAGATGGTGCGCCAGTCCCTGCGTAATATTCTGGATCTGCTCCCGCCGAAGGATTATGAGCTGATCTACGAGCTTTACTTCAAAAACCGCTCCGAAAAGGAATACGCACAGATGCTTGGGGTCTCTCAGCAGGCCATTCATGTGCGAAAAAAGCGCATCCTGAAAAAAATTAAAAATAATTTGGATGAGCAGGGTTGTTAAGATGCCAGTTTTTTCCCGTATACATACGAGAAGAAAAGAATCTTCTTGTGAACATTGAAAACTGAATATCCGGTGACGAATAACGTCAGTTGATGGTCCCCCGGCGAGGGGGAACAGCGATGCGGCGGATGCGCGAAGACCACCTGCATCGGAATTACTCCGATGTCAATGAACGGCCAATAAGGTGCAGAGCGAAACTCATTCAGCCAAAAGCAGGCATGGCAGCCTGTCTCGCAATGATCCCGTCAGCCTATAATGGTACATTCTGTCCAGCCACAGCCGCAAGCAATGGGGGCAGCTCGGAGAGATCCTCTGAGGGGTTAGATTCCCGATGGGCGCTGCCAGGCGCCGGTTCGTTCAACCGCCCGACAGTCCGGGAAGTAGTGTCGAATAGGACTGAGCAAAAGAACTTTAAAAAATATAATGAGGGCCGCTCCATATCCGGGTATAGCAATATGCTTCCAACCAAGACAGGAGCGGCCCTCTGTTTTTATTTCTGAGCTAAAAGATGTGTTTTCAAAAGCACATTCTCTAAGGCTCTATGATCTTCATGTAACTGCCACCAACAGGGCTTCAGAAAGCAGAGAACATTCTCCGCCCATCTGTAATCATCCGGCTGCAGCGTTCCCATTGCTACACCGCGCTGAAACGCGGCGTTTCGTTTCCGCACAGACACTTCCACACCGGCCTGCGCCAAATGCGCGTTCAAAAACCCGCAAATGACAGCCGCCTCTTCCGTTGTATAAAGCATAGTTCTCCTCCCTTTCCACAAACAGGCATCATTGTAACACGGTGCCCTTGTTTTGAAAATGGGCTGTTTCCACAAGTTTCCTCTCAAAAGTTTGCCACAAACAGTTGTTCGATTTACGGTGGCATGATATACTGATAGACACTAAGGACGAGGAGGCGCGCTATGCAGCAGAGCGGACGGACATATATCGCCATTGACCTGAAATCTTTCTACGCCTCCGTAGAATGCATGGAGCGTGGGCTCGACCCTCTGACCACCAATCTGGTGGTGGCTGACGCCAGCCGGACGGAGAAAACCATCTGCCTTGCCGTGACTCCCTCCCTAAAGGCATACGGCATCTCCGGCAGAGCGAGGCTTTTTGAAGTGGTGGAGCGTGTCAAGGAAGTCAACGCGGAACGGCGGCGCAAAGCTGGCGGCAAACTTTCCGAAAAAAGCTGCGATGCCAATAAACTGGCGGCTGATCCATCCAGAGAAGTAGATTATCTCATTGCCCCTCCTCGAATGGCAAAATACATCCAGGTCAGCACCCAGGTCTACAACGTATACCTGAAATACATCGCCCCGGAGGACATTCATGTCTATTCCATCGACGAGGTGATGATGGATGTGACGAACTATCTGCAAACTTACCGCATGACCGCCCGTGAGTTGGCAAAGGTTATGATCTCGGACGTCCTGCATACCACAGGCATCACGGCCACGGCAGGCATCGGCAGCAACCTCTATCTCTGCAAGGTCGCTATGGACATTATGGCGAAGCACGTCCAGCCGGACAAAGATGGCGTCCGCATCGCGGAGCTTGACGAAATGAGCTATCGTGAGCAGCTTTGGGCGCACCGCCCGCTGACAGATTTCTGGCGTGTTGGGCGCGGTTACGCAAAGAAGCTGGAAGCCATCGGCATCTACACCATGGGGGATGTTGCAAGGTGCTCTATCGGCAAGCCGAACGAATACTACAATGAAGAACTGCTCTATCGGATGTTCGGCATCAACGCTGAACTCCTCATCGACCACGCATGGGGCTGGGAGCCGTGCCGGATGCAGGATATCAAGGCATACCGGCCGGAAACGAAC
>Ga0256405_10007278_pt1 | contig 16866 bp, 19 predicted proteins | sample RumenRJG_02DNA_FD_189096 | JGI IMG/M metagenome (GOLD analysis project Ga0256405, IMG submission 189096) | Bovine rumen microbial communities from Lethbridge, Alberta, Canada - RJG_02 | ecosystem: Host-associated > Mammals > Digestive system > Stomach > Rumen | place: Canada: Alberta...
CATACGATCTACAGGCAATTGCTTTTGAATTACAAAGAGCTTTTTCTAGTCTTTTTTTAAAATAAAATTTATAAAAAGGACTTGTCAAAACCTCTAAATCGGAATTGTGAATTCCGGCAACAAAAGGCATTTTAAGCCTGTTTGCGAACAAAATTCCTGATGGCATGTGAGCTATTGTTAAATCATAAACATCATTCGCATTTGTTGAAAGTTTGTCAATGCCTGTTTCTACCTCAAAAGATGATTGGTTTTTTTTTATTTTAGACAAAACTGAACCCATAAATGGTGTTAAATAATTTATATTTAAAATATTTCCGTAATATCCTGTTTTATAAAACGGTTTTTCCCTTAAAATAGAGTTAAAAATGAAATTCGGTTTTATAACATCAACTGTATGTCCCTGTTTTTCCCACTCTTTTACAAAATTATAAAGAGTTTTTGGAGTAGTTTTTTCATCTTCTGTCAACGGGTATAAATCTGTTATAAAAAGAATTTTCATAAAAAAATTATACTCCGATTCTGTTGTAATGCAAATTTGTTTTGTGTAAAATCACGCTATGGACTACAAAGAATATTTAGAACAGGGTATAAAAGAAACCAACGAAGGTAAATTTGATGAGGCTTTGCATTCTTTGAATAATGCAATAGGATTAAAGAATGATGAGCCAATTGCTTATTTTTCAATTGCAATAGTTTTTCACAATATGCATGAAATAAAAGCGGCATACGAAAACTATACAAAAGCAATAGTTTTAGATCCCAAAATGTGTGATGCGTATTATAATCGCGCACAAGTTCTTTTGATGAATAAAGAGGCTGATAATGATACTTTGAGGCAGGCATTGGAAGATTTTAACAGTGCAATAGAATTAGATCCAAAATTTATTGATGCTTTGTATTATAAAGCTGTTGTTCAAAAAAAATTAGAGGATTACAAAGGTGCTGTAGAAACTCTTGAAAAAGTTCTCTCAATTGATCCGCAAGCAGTATATTCTAAAGCTTTATTGATTTTAATTAAGCAAAAATATTTGAAGTAAATTTAATATTATTTAGTGTAAATTAAAAATTTTTTTTAGTTTTGTAATTTTTTTATAAGATTTTTCGATGTTTTCTTTTAATTCATTATCGTTTTGAGCTTTTTGGGCAATATTTTCAATCATTTGAATAGTTTCAGGATTTGAATTTCTGTATATAAACATATTTAAACCGGCTCTAATGCCCTTTTCACATGCATCTTTGATTTCAGAAACACCTTTCATTACCATATCATCAGATATTATTACTCCCTCAAAACCAAGATTATTTCTCAAATATGATATTGCATTTTTGCTCAAACTTGTGGGTAATACTTCCTTTTCAAAACAAGTACAATGAAGATGTGCAACCATAATCATTTCAATTTTTTTCGCACAAGCGGCAAAAGGTTTTATATGTTTTTTTTCCATTTCATCAAGTGTCAGGTCAATTTTAGGTAAAGTCAAGTGGCTGTCAGCATTTGCATCGCCATGGCCTGGAAAATGCTTCACACAAGGGATTATCCCGTTTTTACGATATGTTTCTGAAACTATTTTTTCACATTTTATAACTTCATCAGGATTTGAGGAAAATGAACGTTCTCCTATAATAGGATTATTTGGATTTGTATTAACATCTATACATGGTGCAAAATTCAAGTTTATACCATATGATTTTAATTCTAATGCAATTTGTTCTGTTTGTTTTTTAAGGAAATTTTCTCCTTTTTCAAATGCAAATTTAGCTGAAAGATATTTTTTATGAATATTTTCTGTGCGCTCAACTCTGCCGCCCTCTTGATCGATTGATAAAAACGGAGCAGTTAATGATTGGGATTTTATATCATTAATCAATTCCTTAAATTGTTTGACAGAATGGATGTCATGAGTAAAAAATATTATTCCGCCGAGATTATTTTTTAGTGCTTTTTTATATTCTCCGCCACATGTACCAAGAATAAACATTTGATATAATTTTTGTCTCAAATTCATTATAATACCTTGTCAACTAATGATATTAGGCCAGAAAGTTTTCCGTTTTCAACAACTTTTTTTATTTCTTCATTAAATATTTCCAAATCTTGTTTTGATGGTGTTTTAAAATTTTCGGGAATTTTTATATCATTAGTTGTTTTGGTTTTTACAAATCCTTCATTAATTTTTAAAAATTCTCTATATGCATCAATAATTTTTAAATCCACTTCATCTATTGAAATATTTTGACCGGTATAATATTTAACATCTTTTTTAAATTGTTCAATATACTCTTTTAGAAAATCAACTTCGCTAAGAGTTTCTTTTTCAGTATATTCTCCGCCATAGCATAAGTTATTTAAAATATCTTCATTTTCAAATTGTTTAATATATTCTGCCCAAATTATGCAGCCAAGATAAAAACCCATATAGTTTTTAAATAAATTTTGTATTTTAGGAAGATACATTTTAAACTGTATTCTTTTTTGATTAAAGTTTTTGAATTGCGCTAATGAATTATAAACATATTGAATATTTGGTATAAATGCAGACATGTGCTTAATAAAACCGGGATCGAATTGTATTTCCATTTTTTCTCCTTATTTTTTTATAATTGTACTATAAATAATATTTTCTGCTATAATGTAAATTAAGGAGAAAAATATGTTTAAGAATGTTTTATTAATTTGTGCATTATTTACAATCGTGCCCTGTATGGCAGAAACAGATTTATTGTATTCGGAGAATGTTAATATGACTCCGCAAAGTACTTTTTCAGGTTATACAAACAGCACTTCTAGTTATCCAAAATTTCGTAAAAGTGATATTTACAGAACATATTCTACGCAAACTCAACAGCGTGCAGAAATTATGAAGGCAAAATCTGTAAGAGATATAAACAGCTATTCCAGAAAAAATGATGAAACATCTCCAATGACATTTAATAAATTTCCGCAAAATAGAGATAGTTCTGATATGATGCATTTGCAGCAAATCAATAATGGTGTGCAAAATATGTTTATGAATTTTTAAAGTTTTATAACTGCACTGTGACGATTCGTTGTTCCATTTTCTTTTCTGTATGAAAAGAATAGATTGTTATTGCAAACGGTGCAATATGGGCAAATATCGATATTTTCTTCTTTTAATCCGAATTCGGTTAATTGACGTTTGTTTATACCTTTTAAATTTACATATATTTCACCATTTCGGATTTCATAAAGTTTTTCATGGTTTTTTACTGTAGAAATAAGTTTTTTATATACATCTTCACCCACATTATAACAGCAAAGAGATATGGCAGGCCCAATTGCACATTTGATATCTTTAATATTAGATCCAAACTCTTTTATCATTTTTTCAACTGTTTTTACACCTATCATTTGGGCTGTTCCTCGCCAACCGGCATGAGTTGCAGCTGCTATACTTCCATCAAAAAATATTAATGGAGTGCAATCCGCAAAATTTAAAAATACGGCTTGTTGTTGATTTGTAAGTATAAGCCCGTCAGTATCAGGGTATTTTGATTTACCGATACGGGCAATATCTACATTTGATGTGTGAGTTTGCGACGGGTAAATTAAATCTTCTTCATTGATTTTAAAATATTCACAAATATCTGTTTTATTCTTTTTAACGCATTTTTCAAAATCCGGATCTTTGGTTTTAATTATACTTTCTCTGGTTGTAAAAAAATGGTTTAAACTATTTAAAATAGTGCTTTTTAATATTTTTTTACCTTTAATATCTTCAAAATAAAACATAATATATTTATAACATAGTATCTTATAATATTATTAATATGAAGAAATATTGCAATAGTTTATTTTATATGATAGAATTCAAACGAAGGAGGACTTTATATGTTAAAAAAATGTTTAGTAGAACTGATTGGAACATTCTTTTTAGTTCTAACAGTTGGTTGTACTGTATTTTCAGTAGGTGGTGGTGCAATTCCGGCTATTGCAATTGGTTTTGCATTAATGGTTATGGTATATGCAGGCGGCCATGTTTCAGGTGCGCATTATAATCCTGCAGTATCTTTAGCAGCTGCTGTTAGAGGTGCTTTGGAATGGAAAGATTTACTTCCTTATTGGTGTGCACAAATATTAGGCGGTATATTGGCTGCTCTTGTTGTATCGTATTTAGTTGTGGTTACACCGGCTGAGCAACAAACTGCATTTAATGTTCCTGCATTGATTGTTGCAGAATTATTGTTTACTTTTGCACTTTGCTATGTTGTACTTCATACAGCAACCGATAAAGATACAGAAGGTAATTCTTTTTATGGCCTTGCAATAGGTTCAACTGTTACTGTTGGTGCATTTGCAACTGCAGGAATTTGTTTTGGAGCATTTAACCCGGCTGTAGCAGTTGGTTTGTTGACTATGGGCACAGCAACTTGGCAAATTATATGCATTACAGCATTAACAAATCTTGCTGCAGGTGCTTTAGCAGGTTGTGTTTATAAATATATTTCAAATAACTAAATTTTAAAGTTATAATAACAACGGTACCTTTTGGTGCCGTTGTTTTTTATTGTCAAATAATATATAATATCTCTTGGAGATTATTATGGATTTAGGACTGGAAATTAAAAATTCAAAAATATTATTAAAATGGCAAGATTTAAAAGCCGATTTTTATAAAGTTTTCTACGGTAAAAATGGCGTATATTATGAATGTGTAAAAGTATATGGTGAGACACAAGTAAAAATTTCTCTTATACCTTATGGAGATGGAGAATGTTTTGTTCAGGCAATTAAAGACGGAAGAGTGATAGATGAATCTTCTAAAAGGCAGTTTACTTTTGATACTATAGATGTTATTTCTCGTTTTGAGGGTGATAGCATTAAGTTTTTTTATAGTAAATATGAAGGAGCACAAGGTTATAGGTTATATAAAAACGAAGGTGAACAAGGTTTTTGCGGGTGTAAAAATTCTGATACGGAATTTATTTCTATAGAAAAATCTGAAAATACTGAATATAAAATTAAGCCATTTGTAAAAAATGATCAAGGGAGAGATTTTTTAGCATCATCGCAGGCTTTCAAACCGCAAGATAATTTATTTGGTTCAGTTACAATTTATAAATCGTATAATTTTAATTTCTTTTTATCTTGGTGCTTTAATGGAGAAGCTGATGGATTTTTAGTTTATACACAAAATTCTGATATTCCCGTATTTATTACTAATGATTCTTTGAGGCATCATCTTGAGATTACTGAATTTAAAGGTAGTACAAAATTTATAGTAAAAGCGTTTGTAAATACCCCTGACGGACGGCTTATTATAGGTGAATCAGCACCTGCTGTGCTAGGTATAAGAAAATATGAAAAACCGGAAGTTTCATTAATTATACCCGCATATAATGCTAAAGATTATATTGCGAGAAGTATAGATAGTGCGCTTGCTTCTGATTTTGAAAATCTTGAAATTATTATAGTTAATGACGGAAGTACGGATGAAACTCAAAAAATAATTGATTGGTATGACAAAAATTATGAGAATATTGTATCAATTCAAAAAGAAAATGGTGGTGTTGCTGATACCAGAAATGTCGGTATAGAAAATGCAAGAGGCAAGTACATTGCATTTATGGATAATGATGATTTGATACGCCCTAATATGATTAGTTCTTTGTATAATGCAATTGAGAAAAACGCATGCGATGTAGCAATTGCACCTTTATACAGAATAACTGATAACGGATATACAATCCATTGTAATTTACCATTTGAGGAAAATATTCCTTATGATATAGATAAATATTTGGATATTATTTATACTCCCGGGTATTATAATTGCGCTATATGGAATAAACTGTATAATGCCCAAATGGTAAAAGAACATCCTTTGTGCAAAGGTATAAGATATGAAGATGTATCCTGGACACCTTGCATTTTGTCTTATGCAAAGAAGTTTTGTTTCTTAAAAACACCATTTTATGAATGGGATAGAAAAACTCGTCCGGAAACATTTGGAGATGTATTAGCCAAAAAGCCTGAAGATGAACTTTTTGCTCATAGAAAAGAAGCTATGTTATTTTTTGTAAGAAACGGGAATCCTGAAAAACGCGAGTATATGAAAACCATTGCAATACGCAGACTGACAAGATATTCAAAAAATGCAACAGACAATTCATATCAAGACTTAATTGGACAGATTGATGCCGGAAAATACTAGAATTTCTGATTATATTTTATATATAGCATACTTGAATAATAAGTTGGCAAAATTTTTTGAACAACAAAAGCCTTATATTTTTTGTAAAAAAGGTTGTGCAAAATGTTGTAAAAATGGGGAGTATCCCTTTTCAAATGCAGAATTTAATTTTATTATGATTGGATTTTCAAAGTTATCTAAGGAAATTCAAGACTCAATAATAAATAAAATTCAAAAAATAAAACGTGAAAAAAATCAACAAGGTTATACTTATGAATGTCCTTTTCTTATAAATGACGAATGCTCAGTATATGAATTTAGAGGCATAATATGCAGAAGTTTTGGTTTGATGTCAATAAATCCTAATGGACTATCAAAAATACCATTTTGTGCATTTGAGGGATTAAATTATTCAAATGTTGTTGAACCTGAAACTAAATTGATTTCATCAGAAAAATATAAAAGACTTGGAAATGTTCCTGAACCATTGGCATATAATGTGGGTTATGAATTTTTGACAAGTAAAAATATCGAAAAAAATTTTAAAATAAATTTTGGGGATAAAAAACCACTTATTGATTGGTTTAAATAATATTTAATTCTGTCGGGTAATTCTTTTTTGCTATTTTATAAATTTAATTTCTGCTATAATATACTTATATGGCAATTTTAGAAGTAAAAAATTTAAATTTGGGTTTCAACCTAGAAAATGGTTTTTATTCAGCACTTTATGATGTTTCATTTAATTTGGAACAGGGTAAAATGCACGCTCTTGTCGGGGAATCCGGTTGTGGCAAAACAATTAGTGCAATGAGTATTTTACAGCTTTTACCCAAAACTGCAAAAATTACAAGCGGAAAAATTTTATACAAAGGAACTGATTTATTAAAAAATAACGATGTAAAAAATTTAAGAGGTTCTAAAATTGCTCTTATACCGCAAGATCCCATGACTTCTTTAAATCCGCTATATACTATAGGTGATCAACTTTTAGAAGTAATTAAAATTCATCAAAAATTGCAAGGACAACAAGCATATCAAAAAGCTGTAGATGCACTTGATGCTGTTCAAATTCCTTGTGCATCAGAAAGAATGAAATCATACCCCCATGAATTTTCCGGAGGAATGAAACAACGAGCAATAATTGCTATGGCACTTGCCTGTAATGCGGAAATTCTTATAGCTGATGAACCTACAACAGCACTTGATGTAACAATTCAAGCACAGATTATGAAGCTTTTGAATGAAATAAAAATTAATCATAAAACTGCAATTTTATTGATAACTCACGATTTAGCTCTTGTAGGTGAAAATGCGGATTATGTATCTGTTATGTATTCCGGTAGAATTGTAGAATCTGCACCTGCAAATATCTTTTTTGAAAATACAATGCATCCTTATTCAAAGGCGCTTTTAAGATCGCTTCCGTCAAATAAACTTTCTAAACTTGAAACAATAGAAGGTCAACCTCCTACGATTCAGCAAAATATTTCAGGATGCCGATTCCATCCCAGATGTCAAATCTGCCAGGATATTTGCATAAAAAATGTTCCTCAACTTGAAGGTGAGGAACATCTATGTGCGTGTTTTATGAAAAATTAAGCAATTACATCATTTTTATCTTTTTCATCTTTTTTGATAAATAAAAATTCACCTTTGTATGATGGGGCAGAGCCGTTTTTATCTTTGCCGGTTGCTAAACTTATAATGCTGTTGAATTTATGTGCTGATTCATATTTTTGAGTGTTTCCGACACCTTCATTCAATGCAACGGTAATTTTACCATCAACATTTTTTTGTACATTTTGTGCTGCTTTCGAATTTAAATATTTAATAGAGTTCAATACTTCTTGATTTAATTGAATTTGTAAACCTGAATTGTTCAGCGCAATTTGACGTGCAGTTGTTGTATCAACTTGACCTTTGTAAAGGTCTATACCAATATCAGTGTTTCTTAAAATGTTATTAACGGAAGTTGTATTATATTGATTGTTTTTTTCAGCAGCACGTTTCAATATTTCTTGAGACACTTGCTGTAAAGTGCTTCTGTCAATCCCTAATTTGTACTGTGCGTTAATATTCATTGCCATAATAGTTCCCTTGTTTCCTTATTATTTTAATCGGCAGTTTTTATGGAAACTTTAAGGTTTTTGAGTCTTTCGTTACAATTCTTCACATTTTTTAAATGCATCATTTAATATATTTTCAGTAGTGTTGCTGTTAAGTAAAATTTGTTGAACTGCAGTATTAATTATGGTGTTTAATTCTTTTTGATTTTTAGCTGAATGCATAACAGGTTCTATTTTATCAAGTTGTTTTGCGCTGATTACACGAGCCTTTGAAATTAAGTCAGAATTATCATATTTTGTATAAAAATCGTCCTGAAGAGTTTTTTGATTGACTGCCAGAACATTAGTAAGTTTTGCTAGTTCAAGTTGATTATTGTAATTTGTTAAAAATAGAGCAAATTTTAATGCTTCTTGTTTATGTTTTGCTTTTATAGGTATTACAAAATTCATTAATGAAAAATCATTTTGTCCTATGCTTCCTTTTAATTGTGGTGCTACATCAGTTTTTTTATAAGTATCGGGTGCATTTTCTTGTATCATATTTAAAAAATTTGCACCAGCTTGAAAGAATGCAATTTTTTCTGCCATATATTTTTCTAAAGCTTCTCGATGAGTTTGAGTAACTGTTTCTTTAGGAATTAAATCTTTTTGGTACAAATTTTTAAACATATCGAAAATTTCTACTGACTTGTCAGAATTTATATTTTTATAATTTATTCCATATTTATTCAAAATTCTTAGCATGGTATCGTTTTCGGTTATATTTGGAAGCATAACGTATGCTCCTTTTCTTTTAATATTTGGGGCAATTTTGTTGATATCATCATATGTTGATGGAAGATTTATTCCGGATGTTAGATTTTTGTTATATATAGTAACGGCCGAGGTTGCATACCAAGGAAGCGAATATAATTTACCATTATATTTTAGTGAATTTATTATTGATTTATTAAATTGTTTTTCGTATTGTTCGTCAATTTCAAAAAGAACACCTTTTTGTGCCAAAAGTGCAGAGAAATCAGGATTTAAGTTTATCAAATCAGGTGGATTATCACTTAAAACAGATGCAAGAGTTCTTTTCTCTCCTTCTGAAAAAGGCACATCTACCCATTTGATTTTTATGTCAGGATTTTGAGTCTCAAATTCAGAAATAACTTTATTCATATAAGGAGCAAAGTCATTCATTTGCAAAGTCCAAAAAACCAATTCATCTGATTTGTTTGGTTTAAATGGTATAGCTGCAATGAAGATAATAATCGCAATCACTACAGATATTTTAATTACGATATTCACTTTACTCACCTCGCTCACATTTATGTTACAATTATACTATGAATAACTTATTTACGGAACTGGAAAATCAAAATAAACAAATTCCTTTGGCGGAACTTTTAAGGCCCAAAACATTGGAAGATTTTTTGGGGCAAAGTAATGTTGTATCGCCTAACAGTCCGATTCTTAATCTTTTAAAAACAAATAGATTGTTTTCATTAATTTTTTGGGGAACTCCCGGATGTGGAAAAACAACTCTTGCGCGCCTTATTGCAACAAAAACAAATGCTAATTTTATTGAAATTTCCGCTGTAACTTCAGGTGTAAAAGAAATAAAAGATGCAGTTGAAAGTGCTAAAGAAGCACTTAGAGCAGGGATAAAAACAATTCTTTTTATTGATGAAATTCACAGATATTCCAAAACTCAACAGGATGCTCTTTTACCGCATTTGGAGAATGGAACATTATTTTTAATAGGTTCAACAACGGAAAATCCTTCTTTTCAGGTTATTCCGGCACTATTATCAAGAGTGCAGGTAGTTCGTTTGAATTCTATTGATGATGAAAGCATGAATAAAATTATAAACAAGGGTTTTGCTTATCTTGCAAAAAATTATCTGCCAATTGATTGTGAGACAGGAGCAATTGATTTTATTATAAATCTTGCAAGAGGAGATGCAAGATATGCGTTAAATGTAGTTGAAAACGCGTATTTTTCAAGTGATTTAAGAGATAATAGAAGAAATTTAACCGTAAAAATTATTGAAGATATTTGTCAAAAACGAAATACAAGATATTCAAGACAGGAACATTATGACTGTGCATCGGCTTTTCAAAAAAGTTTAAGAGGATCAGATCCTGATGCTGCTATTTATTATTTAGCAAAGATGATTGCTGCTGGCGAAGATCCAAGATTTATTGCTCGCAGACTTATTACCTGTTCTGCTGAAGATGTCGGAAATGCAGATCCGAATGCTTTAAATATTGCGATTAATGCCTATAAAGCAGTGGAACTTTTAGGTTTGCCGGAAGGAAGAATACCTTTAGCGCAAGCTGTAATTTATGTAGCTCGTGCACCGAAATCTAATGAAACTGTTATGGCAATTGACGAAGCATTATCTGATATTCAAAGTGGAAAAGATTATCCGCCTCCAATGCATTTAAGAGATTCTCATTACAAAGATGCCGAGAAATACGGTTTTGGGGTAGGCTATATATATTCACATAATGCTCCCGAAATGTATCAGCAATTTTTACCTGATGAACTCGTCGGTAGAAAATACACTACTGCAAAGGAATAGTCAATTTTTGACCAATAGAAAGTCTGTTAGGATTTGACAAGTTGTTGGTTTTTAAAATTAGTGTTTCTTTTTCCTTGCTATATGAGCCATAAAATCTTACTAAAATGCTTTCCATAGTGTCGCCGCTTTGAACGGTGTATATTTCATTTGCATCAACTGTTTCTGAATTGTTGGATGAAGGCAAAAAGTTTAATGCTAATTTTTCTGTTTTAGCAGGTGCCACGCTGTTTTCCTGAATTGAACGAATTCCTTTTGCCGAAAAACTTATCAATACTGTTAATATCAGCATTACAACAGCACCTACTATAAAGCCTGTTGCCAAATAAACATTAGGAGATTTATCGGATTTTTGGTTAATTTTAAAGTTTTGCCATAACAAATCCAATTCTTTCTCTTTTGTTTTTGCATTCATTTCCGGCCTTACATAAATTCCGGGAGAATTGTCATAAGGGTCATGTCTATATTTCGACAATGCTTCCAAAACGGCCATTTTTTCCTTAGATAAGTTTGATCTTCTGATAGTTGAACTCTTCATATTTATATCCTTGAAAAAAATATATCATAAGAACTATAACAATGCAAATTTTTTACATTTGTATATCTTTGCCACTTTAAACTTTTTAACATTTTTCTTGATTTTTAAGATTTTTAATATATGATGGAATTACACTAAATATAGAAAAGGAAATATAATTATGGCAAAACATTGTGAAATATGCGGAAAAGCCCCAATTAAAGCGGCAAAGTTAACATTCTCTCATAAACAAATTGTTCATACTCAGGAACCTAATTTGCAATCTGTTAAAGTGAATGTTAATGGTACTGTTAAAAGAATTAAAGTTTGTACTTCTTGTTTAAGAGCAGGAAAAGTTCAAAAAGCTGTGTAACACGCAAGATTTAATTAAAAAAAGAACCCGTTTATGGGTTCTTTTTTTATGTAATTTTTTAATTATTTATTAGTAAACTACTGATTTTTTAAGCAAATCATGTTCAAATACAAATTGGAAATCAAGAGCGCTTGCTTTTTGAACAGTTTCCGGAAAATTTGGATAAGGAACAGTTTTTTCTAATGCGCTTATTATTGACCTATCAGTAACATTGTCTCCTGAAACTTCCGCAAATGAGTAATTTAATAAACTTCCGTCAGCACCTATTCGAACAAGAACAATAGCTCTTGTATCACGACCTGTAGCAGGTGGTGTCCAATTTTGTTCTAATAGCTTGCAAGTTCTCACAAGATAATCCCTAAATTCAGGATTTGTATATGTGGTATTTGTATTTTTATAAGAAACCATCAAATCATCTCTAAGTATAGGTTTGTCTTGAGATGTATAAACAACTTCATATTCTGAAGGTGAGAATGCATTTGCAACTGTATTACCTTTTGTTGCTGCTATTGCATATTGATGGGCGTATTTCAAAAAAGAATCTTCATTTATTGGCTTCATAAATACACGAGGTTCTGCAAATACAGCTTTCGGTTTGTATTTTTCAATATCATAATCACCAGACTGGATTATGCCTACATAGTTAGTTTTGGAATTTGATTTAATATATGCAACTTGTTCGGGTTTGTTTGCTACACTATATTTTATAGCATACAAATATTCATCATCATTAATACTTTTGACAGTATCCATATCAACAGCAAGATCCAAACCGGGAATATTAGTATAAACGGATTGCCAATCAGCTGCTTGAACTCCCATACATGCCAATAACATAATTGTCAATAATAAAATTTTCTTTTTCATATTAACCCGCCTTTTTTATTTTTATTATATAAAAAAAATTACCATAAGGCAATTCCGCTAAAAGATGGAAATTTTATATTAAGTAATTGTTACAAGATTGAAAAAATATTTGTATTTTTTACACATATAAAATACAATATTAATGGAGAAATATTGAGGGATAAAAATGATATTAGAACAAGAGCTAGAGGGAAAAACACTATCTCCGCAAGAAGTTAGAAGTATATTAAAAACTGATAATAAGGAGATTGTAGAGCTTTGCAAACGTGCATCTATTTTGCCCAGAAAAAACAGTAAAGGTCAAACATACTTTTCTTATGAAGAAGTAAAAAATCTTAGAAAAGTTCAAGCTATGAACGGAATTTCTACACCTCCGACAGAGTATAAATACCCTTCTGCAATAACAAATATTTTAAGTTCAATAAAAGATATGGAAACTAAATTGAGTGACAAAATATCTAAAGTTATTGACGAAAAGCTTGAAGGTATGGATGAAGTTGTCGTTGAACTCATTCGTTGCAAAACAGATAATGAGACTTTAAGACAAAAAATTATAGACCTTAATAAAGAAATATATCAGCTTAAAAATGAAGTAAATTCATACAAATCAGTAGGTCTCGGGTTTTATAAGAAAAAAGAAAAACAAGTTTGGGAATAAAATTTGTTTTTAAGGATTTATTCCAAGAATCTCATAAAATACTATGAGATTCTTCGGGTTATACAAGATAAAAGGAAGTAAGCATGGCAGTAAAAGAAGCAGAAACAACAGTTACAAATACTGAAGAAAGAAATAAAGCACTAAAACTTGCTATAGAGAAAATTGAAAAAGATTTTGGAAAAGGCTCAATTATGAAGCTTGGTGATAAAGCTACAGTTAATGTTGATGCTATTCCTACAGGAGCTTTAGCGCTTGATGTAGCTTTAGGGATTGGTGGTGTTCCAAGAGGTCGTATTATAGAAATATACGGGCCGGAAAGTTCAGGTAAAACTACTCTTGCACAGCATATTGTTGCGGAATGCCAGAAAAGAGGCGGTATAGCAGCATATGTAGATGCAGAACATGCGCTTGATCCGGAATATGCCAGAAATTTAGGCGTGCAAGTTGATGATTTGTTAATTTCACAGCCTGATACCGGTGAACAAGCTCTTGACATCACAGAAGAGTTGGTGCGTTCAGGTGCTGTTGATATAGTTGTTGTGGATTCTGTTGCTGCATTGGTTCCAAAAGCTGAAATAGACGGTTCAATGGAAGACCAGCAAATGGGCTTGCAAGCTCGTTTGATGAGCAAAGCATTAAGAAAATTGACCGGTATAATCGGAAAAACTAATACAACAGTTATATTTATTAATCAGCTACGTATGAAAATTGGTGTAATGTACGGAAATCCCGAAACTACAACCGGTGGTAATGCATTAAAATATTATGCTTCTGTTCGTATGGAAATAAGACGTACTGAAGGTTTAAAAGGTGACAATGGCGATGTAGGAAACCATGTCAGAGTAAAAGTGGTTAAAAACAAAGTTGCTCCTCCATTTAGGACAGCCGAATTTGATATTATATTTGGTAAAGGTATATGTAAAATCGGCAATATTTTGGATGTTGCTACAAATCTTGATATTGTTAAAAAAGCCGGTTCTTGGTTTAGTTATAATGATGAAAAACTTGGTCAAGGCAGGGATAAAGCAAGAGATTTCTTAGCTGAAAATCCGGATATTTTGGCTGAAGTCGAAAAATTAGTAAGAGAAAAATTAGCAAATCCATAAAATATTACGATTTGTAAAGCTTTCAAACCCAGATATATCAATAAATTTAAGAAGAAACGTGTTTTTGTTATAATTCATGTAGCAAATAAAAACATGTTTCTTCTTTATATAGACATCAAGTATAGAAAATCGGAGGTTAATAAACTAGTATGGAAGTTAAAGCAATTGACAATTTGTCTCTAATGAATTTTGAAGGAAAATCAAGAAATTCTCAAAGAAAGAATATAAGACATTCGCATCCGCAAATGGATGCTCCTGCTTCTGAAAAATCAGCAAGAGCAATGAGAAATATGATTATGGGTTTGATGGCATTGGGAGCAGCAACTACATCTTGTAATCAAACAGATATTGATGTTGAATATGATAAACCGCCTGTAGCAATAGCAAATGCAGCAGCATGGGCATATGCAGCACCCGGACAAAATGACACAGTAGTTATAAAATTACCGGGTGATACTATTCATGACACAGTTCATGATACTATAACTGTTCGTGACACTGTAAATAATGTTGTTCGTGATAGTGTTGTCGTTCGTGATACAATTTACAACACTATTCGAGATACAGTTGTTAATACTATAACTAACCCTGTTTATATAAAAGATTACCCTTGGGCTTTGGGTGATTCATTAATCGCTCAGGGACGTAATATTGGAATTGAACCAAAGAGTGGACTTGTTCCGGGTAAAGATGGAGATGATATAGGATTTATCGGCTCTGTTGCTTATAACGAATATGATTATCAATTGTATGAAACAAAATTAGATTCAATATTTACAAATGGTAAAGCATTATCATTACTTACAAAAGTTACTGATTTCTATGATGATCCTCAAAATCCTAAAGTATCGTTTATACGTACTATGGTAACTGATGTTCCCGGAAGAGGTATTAAATTAGAAAGATGGGTATCAGATCCAAATGTAATTGTACCTACAGGTTCTGACGGATTCCCTGAAGCAGACGATGCAAGTTTCAACTATGAAGGTTATGAAATCCGTACAAATAACAAAAACGGAAAAAATAACTCAGGACGTATTTATGAAAGACTTGATGGGCTACCAAACGGCAGAGAAGTAAAATATGTAAAAGGTAATCAAGCTGGTTCATTCACTTTGGAAACTATAGCATATGATAAAAATGGTATCCCATACACAGACGAAAACGGTATGCCTGAATGGGTATCTTATGACTATACAGGTGCAAAAACAAATTCGGCACGTTTCAAAAAATATGAAGGTTCTAATGGAACTGAATATCAATGGAAATAAAAATAAATTAAATAAAAACAACCTCTTGAACAAAGAGGTTGTTTTTTTGTATAATAATATTGTCATTCTGAGGCATTTATTAGATTCTTTGCTTAGAATGACGTGAGCTGAAGGATCTCATAAAATGCAAACATTAGCACAATTTATACAAAGAAAGAGGGATAATTTAGGTCTTTCTCCAAAAGGTTTGGCCATGATTACAAATCTTCCTCTTGAACAAATTGAGGATATAGAATCGGGTAAAGAGTTATTTTTATCTGTTACTGTTCGCCAAACTCTTGCAAAAGTTTTAAAATGCCTGCCTGAAGAAATAAAAAAACTGGAAAAGGATTTTGATAATCAAATTGTTTCAGAGCAAGTGATTGATAGTTTAAAAGAACTTATTTTAAATGAGGCGGGTGGCTTGAAATGTCCTGTGTGCGGTGCTCCATTAGTTACCAGAATTCAAAAATTATATGATTTGGAAGATAATTTGATGCTTCATCCCAAAGCTCATTGTACAAAATGTTCCTTTCAAATACATTCGTAATATTTTGTCATTCTAAATTCAGAATTTCTTACTTGCAAGGTTCATAAATTAATTTAGAAATTTGAGTGAATTAACATTTTAAGTTGAAATTTTAAAAGAACGAGTTATAATAAATAATACAGAACATTTACAACACCATGGGGACGTTTTGGATTTGACAGGATGTTCGGTGGAAATAGATTGCGTGTCGGAGAGCTGTTCTCCGTTATCAACGGGCAAAACAAATTAAATGCTGACAATGTAATTGAAGCAAACTTTGCACCAAAAGCATACGCTTTGGCAGCTTAGTCTGTTAACAGCTACTCATAGAGCCCAGCTTGCCGGTTTTATGGGTCCATTATGCAAGACGCAGTGCCTTAATGCAAAGTAGAGGTATCAAGATAACTTTGCAGAGTTTAGAGTTTCTCTTAAATAAAACCTTGGATTGATTTTTCGGGTTTTAGTTACTTTCCTGAATCAATCGAGAGAATAAGTAAATACACACGTAGATATTTATTGAAATCCATTTTGGACAGGGGTTCGACTCCCCTCGTCTCCAGTAGTAAAAAGGGACTACTTTAGCTAGTTCTTTTTTATTACTAAAGTGGTGAAGTTGAGAATATAGGGTTCCTTGTCAAGGCGGTTCACGAATTTTGCGGATGGAATGAAGTGAAATTTGAATAGCGAATAAATTGAGCCAGCTAAAGCTTAGTTTTATGAAACTGAGCGTAGAAAAAATTTCAAGATGATTCTCCGTGTTCAGTAATATATTTCC
>Ga0256405_10007279_pt1 | contig 16865 bp, 13 predicted proteins | sample RumenRJG_02DNA_FD_189096 | JGI IMG/M metagenome (GOLD analysis project Ga0256405, IMG submission 189096) | Bovine rumen microbial communities from Lethbridge, Alberta, Canada - RJG_02 | ecosystem: Host-associated > Mammals > Digestive system > Stomach > Rumen | place: Canada: Alberta...
GGATGGCTTTTCATCCTGATGACGGGCTCTTATGCTTCCATCCTCCTCTTTTATATGCTGGTAGCAGTCAGTGAGCATATTGTCGTACACTTCAGTCAGACTGGGCTTGGTGGTGCTAAGGTAGAGTTTTTGAATAATCTTGTCAAAGTTTTCATAGTCTTCCTTTGTTAATATTTTGCCTCTGTTGCCCGCATGTCCTTTTCTGCCCAGTTTTTGGGTGGGGACAAAGTCCTTTTTACGATAGGTGCCGTTTTTGGAATAATTTGGCTGCAGTGCCGCCTTAGTCATACCGCCACGCCAGTACCTTCCGAGGTAGGTATAAAGATTCTCGCCGGATTTATTGTTTTCCCTGGCAATCTTATTCAGCATTTCTCTGCGGATGTTTCGGTCATAAATCTCAGGCTCACATCCGACTATTCCTGCAATAAGTGCGTAATTGTTCTCCATCTTGCTGCGGTTTTTGTCACTTATCTTATCAGAAAGACTGACCAGGTACTCATCATAAACCGTGCGATATACCGAGGCTCTGATGCGCTTTTCCAGCTCTTTTACCTTAAAGGCCTGAGGTATATTGGTTTTAGAATCCACGCAAATCCAGTAGCCGCAGCCGTCTGTATGCTCTTTTGGCAGATAAAGAATGCGGTAATGTTTTTCATCAAGGGTATTGAAAATAATCTGTCCTCTTAAGGTATTTCTGTCAAAGGAAAAGTTAGATTCCGCTATAGATTCTGCTTGCTGTTCTGTATCTGACATAAGTTGCACCTCTAGACTTTTAGATATGGCAGGACTCTTGGGTCTTGCAGGTTGATTTTTCGTGTAAGGTCAAGGGTAATCTTTCTTGATTTTATAAGGGACTTGAATAGCTGCATTCCCGTACCGATGGAAAAGTTAAACACATGGTCGATTTCCTTAAGAATAGTGTGGAAGGGAATGGTCATGTCGCTATACAGTTCAATAAAGGCTTCCTCAAGTTCCCGCTGCAGTCTTTGATTGGGAATTAACTGTTCTAGTGAGGCTCCTGCATTGAGCCACAAAAGATTATCGGCTAAGTCTTTATTAAGCTCCTTTTCTGTCATGAGTCTCCATACAACACCAATCTTATCGAAATAGGCTTTTTCGATTTTAAGTTTTTCCTGAACTCTTGAGTCATTAAGGACTGAGGATGGTTTTACCTGTATGGCATGCCATACATTAAACTGTTTAAAGTAAAAGTCGGTGGTCATGACATAGGGATAGCCGTTAACATAGGGATGATTTATACCCAGTCTGGACGCAATCAACTGCGTGTGCTCAAGAGGTAGAGGATACTGCTCCTTAATGTCTTCAATGCCCGGTAAGGATTCAAGGTAGAGAAAACACTGAAACTCAAGTTTGGAGAGGAGATGATGGACTCTGTTGGTAACCCTGCCCATGACTCTGGTAACAGTACCTAAAGACGGAAAATCATGGGTTGTAAGCCATGGTTTATACAAAGATAAATCCCCCTGACCTTTACCCTCTTTTAAGAAACGCTTATAGGTGCGTTCACCCCACTTAGTTTTTCTCTTAGCCATAATATAAATATTAATTAAAAAGTTATATATTTTAATTAAATTATAGGTGTTAATTAAATAATTATCAAATATTTATATAACTTATTTAAAAATACGCTAAAAGAATCACAGTATTTTGCTACTTAATTAAAATTTTGGATAAATTGAGAGGAGTTTATGAGATTAATTAAAAATAGGAGGGAATTATTAAACTTAATTATCAGTCCTCATGAGTTTATTGCATCAATTTTGAACATATAGGCAAGAAAATGCAAAATATCTTACGATCGATCACAAAATTAGTTATTTTGATTTTACGATTTTAGAAGATGATTTTACTCTTATGCGTTGGATATTCTTTGTTTGGATTTTTAGGTTAAAGTGAGGTTTTTATGCCACTTCCAGAACTTTCGTCTCTTGCAACTGAGATTGCTTCGGACAATGTTTCAGGTGAGAACTGCGAATATGATCCCCTGTATGTAGATCTCGACAGTCTCGCCGTGGAGGTTCCTGAGACTGAATTTGGCGATTCGGTAAATGAAGGCCGTGAACCTGATTTCGTCAAACTGACGGCCAACTGTATGTCGCTTTGGGAGAGGACTCGAGATCTAAGAGTAGCCGCCTATTACACCATTGGCGCTTCTTGTCTTTACGGTTTTGATGGCCTTAAACTGGGATTGGGGATGATAGACTATCTTGTTGAGAATATGTGGGACAGTTTCTATCCTCAGCTTGATCCTGACGACAACAATGATCCTACGGAGAGAGTGAACATTATGCATATGCTTTCTCCCCAAAGTGGCTCTTATAATGATCCTATTATGTTCATGAGCCATATGCGTGATACCAAGGTTGTACCTGGTCTTGACTACACGATTCGTGATGTCATGATTGCGCAGGGATTCCTAGAATCAAGCGATGCTAAGGGGGTTGATCCTGTTCTTCTGAATGCAGAGCTTCACGGAATACCTTTAGATGTGATGCAGTCCCGAGGGCAATGTCTAGATGAAATAATTGCGCTAGTCGACAAGATTACTGAAAACATGAACGAAAAGATGGGAGATACTGGTTTTTTATCCATGGATAATCTTCTATCAGAACTTAAGACTATTAGAAAGTTCTATTCCATATACTCTTCAGGAGATGCTGCGGTTCAAAATCAGGCTGAGACTGGAAATGAAGAACCAAACAATGCGACTAGAACGGAAAACAGCGCATCTGTACAGAGTGTAAGACACGAAAGTTTTGACATCAAAAGCTACATTGTCTCAGAAAGGGGGGATGCGCTGATGCTCATAAAGAAGTGTTCAGATTTTTTCAGCAGAACCGAACCTACAAGTCCTTTGCCATATCTTCTCAACCGTGCGTTGCGTATGTCAGATATGAATCTTCTTGACATAATGCGTGAGATTGATGAAAATTCAGTTACCAAGGCAATGGAGCAGTTGGGTGTGGTTCAGAAAACAGAAGAATAGTTTTTTTATTTAACATACATGAAAGGATGTGTTGATGGCAAGTAAAAGTTCGCAAAAATTTATTGCAAAAAACAGGGCTCCTCGTGTTCAGGTCGAATATGACGTTGAACTTTACGGAGCAGAGAAGAAAGTCAATCTGCCATTTGTTATGGGCGTAATGTCGGATCTGTCTGGTAAGCCTACAGAACCGCTACCAAATGTTGATGAACGTACATTCCTGGATTTTGATGCTGAGAATTTTGATAGCAGAATGAACAGTATCAAACCAAGAGTAGCCTTCAGTGTACCAAACGTGTTAAATGAGGACGGTGGCAACATTGCGGTTGACATTACTTTCAACAACATGGAGGATTTTTCTCCTGATAAAGTTGCAGAAAAGGTAGAAGGCGTAAAACAGTTGTTAGAGGCAAGAAAGCAACTTTCGAACCTTTTATCCTATATGGACGGTAAATCAGGCGCGGAGGAGCTTATCGGAAAACTGCTTGATGATCCTGCTCTGCTTAAGGCTCTTTCTGCCAAGGCTAAGGATGAACTTGAAAAAGCCAAGAGTGAGACTGCAGATAAGGAGGAGAAATAATTATGACTGATACAGCCAAACAGGAAGGGGCATTATCTGCCGAGATGGAACTTTCTGATTTTGACAAACTATTAAATCAGGAGTTCAAACCAAAGTCTGAAGAAGCAGATGTAGCGGTAAAGGGAGCAGTGAGAACCTTAGTATCTCAGGCTCTTGAGAATGCCACTTTGGTAAGTGATAATGCCGTAAGAACCATTGAAGGCATTATATCTGAGATTGATAAGAAATTAAGTGCTCAGTTAAATAAGATCATTCATCACAAGGATTTTGAAAATCTTGAAAGTGCCTGGCGTGGATTGTCATATCTTGTCAACAATACTGAGACAAGCACCAACCTTAAGGTGAGAGTGCTCAATATCAGCAAGAAGGATATTGCCAAGACTCTTAAGAAATTTAAGGGGACATCTTGGGATCAAAGCCCTCTTTTCAAGAAAATCTATGAAGAGGAATATGGTACTGCAGGTGGTGAGCCAATCGGTGCGATTATTGGCGATTACTACTTCAATCATACTGCTCCAGATCTTGAAGTGTTAAAGGGCATTGCACAGATTTCTGCAGCCGCTCATGCTCCATTCATCTCTGCCGCTGATCCTTCCATTATGAATCTTGATTCTTGGCAGGATTTGTCAAATCCTAGAGATATTTCCAAGATATTCTCAACTCCTGAGTATGCAGCATGGAGATCCTTCCGTGATTCTGAGGACAGCCGTTATGTTGCTCTGACACTGCCTAGAGTATTAAGTCGTGCTCCATACGGAGAGACTACCAATCCTGTCGAATCATTTGATTTTGAAGAGGATACCGGCAATGGTAACAGTGCCAACTATAATTGGATGAATGCTGCCTATGCCATGGGTGTGAATATCAACCGTTCGTTTGCAGACTACGGTTGGTGTGCCCATATTCGTGGTGTTGAATCAGGTGGTGTAGTTGAAAATCTGCCAACTCATACCTTCCCATCAATGGACGGAGGTGTGACGATGAAGTGCCCAACCGAGATTGCTATTACCGATCGTCGTGAGGCTGAATTGTCAAATAACGGATTCTTGCCTCTGTGTCATTGGAAAAATACCGATTATGCCGTTTTCATTGGCGGACAGACTGTGAATAAGCCTCAGGAATATGATAATCCTGATGCAACAGCAAATGCCAATTTATCAGCAAGACTTCCATACATATTTGCCACAACAAGATTTGCTCACTATCTAAAATGCATTGTGCGTGACAAGATTGGCTCATTTAAGGAAAGAGCAGATATGGAGAAATGGCTTAGTAACTGGATTTCAAACTATGTAACCTCAGATCCAAATGCCTCCGAGGAAGTAAAGGCTAAATATCCTTTGGCCGAGGCAAAGGTTGTAGTGACCGATGTTGAGGGAAATCCTGGATACTATAATGCCAAGTTCTATTTAAGACCACATTATCAGTTAGAAGGTTTGACCACTTCGTTAAGATTAACCACAAAAGTTCCTAACGGGGCTAAATAATTAAACTATAGAAGGAGATTGTTATGGCTTCGGATTTTTTTGTAAAGATTGATGGTATTGACGGTGACTCCAATGATAAGTCCCACAGCAAATGGATTGAGGTGATTTCTTTTTCGCACGGAGCTCTGCAGAATGTGGGAGCAGGACGCGCTACAGATGTCTCAGGAAGAGGTTCATTTGCTCCTTTTTCATTTGTTCACCTGATTGACAAAGCCACTCCAAAGATTCAGCAGTTCTGTATGTCTGGTCAGAAGGTTGCCAAGGTGCAGTTCCATGTCTGCCGTGCCATCGCCGGTAAACAGGAACCTGTATATGAGGTAACCCTTGAGAATGTCAAGATTGCTAAGGCCTTTGTGAAGACTGCCATCTCTTCTGGCAATGGTGCCCCAGAGATGCTTGATAACTTTGTCGGTTCTGACGCCTCTTACATTCCTTTAGAGCAGGTGGACCTTATCGCAGGAAAAATCACCTGGAAGTATACTGCAATTAAGCCTGATAATACCAAGGACGGTGCAGTAGAGGCCAACTTCAATCAGATTGAAAATGCTTAGTTAATATATAATAAGGCTCCTTGAGAGGGGAGCCTGTTTAAGGTTCTTGATATATGGATAAAAAAGGTAAAAACAGTCATTTATATCTGCCAAGTCTGTTATCGAGGCTCAAGGATAGCAAGAATGATGATTTCCTTTCTGATTTTGAGACGCTTAAACAGGAAATCCTCGACAATATTTCCATGATACTAAATTCTAGGGTCAGACCTGAACGTCATGATCTTGATAATGATCCTTTTATTTACCGATCGGTACTTGGATTCGGTTTGAGTGATTTCTGTGGTGTTTCGCACAGTAAATATACCGTGGATTTTATTTTAAATGAAATAAGAGAACTGGTTGTTTTTTTTGAACCGCGACTGGATGGTTCTTCTGTAGTTGTGCAAAGGATCAGAGCGTTAGACAGTACCTCCAATATTGAAATTCAGATTTCCGGCAGGTTGTCCGTTGCTCCTTACAATGATGATGTTGATTTTTTCTTTACTCTTGATCTTGAGTCAGGAGAACAAAAAGTCAAAAAGGAATAATTTTAGTAAGGACATGCTATGAATGAAGATTTTCTTTCCTATTACCGCAGTAATCTGACGCAGTTAAGACACAGAAGTGCTGAATTTGCTGCACAGTTTCCAAAAATTGCCTCCAAGCTGAATCTTTCTTCCGTTGAATCTCAGGATCCTTTTGTGGAAAGACTGCTAGAGGGAGCTGCTTTTTTGGCTGCACGTGTAGAAAAGAAATTTGATGATGGTTATCCAGAGTTTCTGCAGCAGATCCTCATGAAGGTCTGTCCGCTTGCTACTACTCCGCTACCTGCAGCATCTGTGGTGAGTTTTTATAATACTGAATATGCATACAGTGCTGAGGCCATTGATTTTGGTTTTACTTTTGATGTCAAGATCGGCAAGAGTCTAGAAACCACGGTACGGTTTTCACCTTTCTGGAGTAGTCACATCTATCCTCTTTACGTGAGTGACTGCCAGTATGAGTCATCGCTGGTGAACGTACTTCCGACTTATGAGATAGAGAAGTATAGTTTAAAATCGGCTCTCAGTATATCTATTGGTGGCTGTGACAAAATCAAAAGTACCGATATCGGTGATGCGGACAGTATTGATTTATTTATAGCGGGTTCAGATTCCTTTTCTTCAAGACTCTCTGAGGATCTTATAAACCATTTAAAGGTGGTTTATGAGGTGGATGAGGATGGCAGTGTTAGGCGGCTTTCCAATAAAATTTCTTTTGAGTACAAAATAAATGATGCCAATAACATCTTCAATGATATTCTAAGATCTATGCCAGGCATCAGTACCATGCAACTGTATTTTGCCTATCCTTTTTTGTTTCATTTTCTAAAGGTTAATGGACTGCTTGATTATATCAGCGGTTGCGAGAAGAAAAATGTGCGACTAATATTCGGTTTTTCCAATATAGATTCCGACGTCGCATCTATTGGTCAAGATTCCCTGAAATTCGGCTGTGTCCCAGTTATCAATCTGTTTAAAAAGCGTAGTAGCCGTAATCGTATTTCTGTAAAGCATGATTTTCTGGTAAGTCCTGACAGAACGGATTCGCTTGATTATGAAGTCTTCAATATCGATGAAGTGGAGCTGTACGATGGTCACAATACTCTTAGAAATAGAGCGCTTCCTTTTTACTCCTTTAGAAACAGCATTATAAATGAGGATGATGCGATTTTCTTCTCGTCGGTGCGACGTGACCGGATGCGTGGTCTTTATAAGGCAAGAACAAACTACAAAAAGACGGATATGTTTGTGTCTCTGTCTGGCGCCATTTATTCGTCAGGACTTAAAGATCTCCAGGAATTTACTGCCCTGACCTGGTGTACCAATGCTGATCTGCCGTTGTTTATTCTGCCTTCGCAGAAATTATCCTCGCTTGACGGAAATGTAGAGATCCCATTCATTATTCCGATTACCAAGCCTCAGGCATCGCTTTTTATGCACGGTAATACAGATAGTTTTTCAAGATTATCCATGATTATCATGAATTTTTCAGCCTTGCTTTTACAGGATTCTGAGGCTATTACTGCTACACTGCAGAATCTTTTGCAGACTTTCTGTCTTGGCAGTGTGGATGAGAAAAAAGTGTTGATTGAGGCAATTTCTTCTGTACAGTCGCGACAGACAGTGTTTCGTTTTGTGAAACACGGTTATATTTACTATGAGAAGGGATTTGAGGTTGATATTGTTTTAGATGAGAAGAATCTTGCCGGTTTTGGTGTGTTTTCTTTTGGTTCGATGCTAAAACGTGTTCTCGACGATTTTACTCCTCTCAATATATTGGTTAAGGTCTCTCTTTATGGTGTTAAGGCAGGGTTAATCAGATCATGGAATCAAAACGTCGAATAATTCGTCAGACCCTAAAGGGCCTGCGCAATTTGAGTGACTATGATTTTATTGAAATTGTCAGAGATTTCGAGCAGTCCTATGGCCTGACACTGGGCGTGGGTTACAGTAGAGAACTTAAGCGTAATATTACTTTTTCTCAGAAACCTTCATTGACAGGCACACTACCGGATGTCACGGCTATTTCAGAAGACCAGAATGGCAATGCGGTCATAGAAGTTTCAAGACCAGGTCTTTTAGGCACTGATGGTCCAATGCCACTGGAATTTACGAGCAGGGTTTTGCAGTTGTCCCGCAACAATTACGACTATGCCTTGCAGCGGTTCATTGATATCATCAATGATCAGTATGTTTCCCTATATTACCGAGCATTTGCCCAAAAGGATTTTGCCATCGGTTTTGATAAAAAAGACAATAACCTGCCAAGAACAATTTTTAAAGCATTGAGCGGCGGTGGCAGCCCATCCCTTGAAAAGGCTCTGCCAAAATTTGGTTCTGAGGCCATGATGCCTTACATGATTTCAAAAAGCTATCCTAAGGAAGGGTTGCGTTTTGTCCTCAAATCTTTCTTTGGAGTGGAAATTAAGATCCGTGACAATGTTTTTGAGCGTTATCTCATTCCGAGCCACCTGCGCTGTCGTCTTGGAGACAGAAATACTTGCACTCTTGGTACCAGTGCACAGATAGGCAAGCATTTTTACAGTCATAGCAAAAAATTTCACTTGATTTTAGGCCCGATGTCGTTTGATGAGTGTCAAAAAATATTGCCGGGAACCGATAATTACCGATATTTAACTCAGATAGTGAATTTTTATCTGCAAAGACCTCTAGAATATGATCTTATCTTTATTTTAAAGAAGAGTTCATTAAGGGGCGTTTTTCTTGATGGCAGATTTAGACTTGGGATAAGTTCATTTTTTAGATATCAGGATGAAAGTGGCAACTGTCAGTTGACTATTAATGTGTCTCGACTGAATGTTCGCAGATCTGATGATACTTAAGGAGCGTGTTTATGATTAAGCTAAAGAGGGTCCAGATATTCGGAAAGCTGGATAAGATTGCGTACAAGGCGCTTGAAAGTGCTACAGTACTGTGCAAAACACGAGGTAATCCCTATGTGGATTTGGCGCATTTTATAAATCAGATGTTACTTGGTGATCCTGGAGATATACATGAGATTGTACGTTATTTTTCCCTAGATGAAGCCAAGCTTTCAAAGGATCTGATAGCCGCTTTGGATCGTCTCCCTCGAGGTGCTAGCGCAATCAGTGATTTCTCAAACAGTATTGAGCTTGCTATCCGTGAGGCCTGGATGGCAACATCCATTGTTTATCAGGAAAGAACAATCCGTACCGGGCATCTGCTGTTGGCAATGAAAGGAAATCAGGATTTGTCACGTCAGCTAATGGAAATTAGTTCTGAGTTTATAAAAGTCAATGGGGATCTTTTGCAGGAGAAGTTTAGGGATATTGTCGCCAATTCTCCTGAAACCTCTGCTGCTGTCCCTGAGGGAAGTGAAGGTGCCACGGGTCAGGCAGGGCAGATGTTGTCAAATCCTGCCATGGGCAAGGGGGAGGCTCTTTCTCTGTATACCACGGATCTTACTGAACAGGCTAAAGAAGGTAAGATAGACAATATTGTCGGTCGTGATGAAGAAATTCGCAAGATGATAGACATTCTGATGCGACGCCGTCAGAATAATCCAATTTTAACCGGTGAAGCAGGTGTGGGCAAAACTGCAGTGGTCGAAGGATTTGCCAAGCGTCTTGCCGATGGGGATGTGCCAGACTGTCTTAAGGGAACCGTACTGCGTTCTCTAGATTTAGGCCTGCTACAGGCTGGAGCCTCAATGAAGGGTGAGTTTGAGAAGCGGCTAAAGTCGGTAATTGAAGAGGTGAAGAGTGCTGATACTCCTATAATTCTGTTCATTGATGAGGCTCACACGCTCATTGGCGCAGGTGGTGCCGCCGGACAGAATGATGCGGCAAATCTTTTAAAGCCTGCTCTTGCCCGTGGTCAATTAAGGTGTATTGCAGCCACTACTTATCAGGAGTATGTGAAGTACTTTGAAAAAGATCCAGCGCTTACTCGTCGTTTTGAGAATATCCTTGTACAGGAGCCTGATGATGACAAGGCCATACAGATGCTACGCGGTATGACTCATATGCTCGAACAGCATCACAAAGTCAGAATTTTAGATGAAGCCTTAAGTGCTACTGTTAAACTGTCGCGTCGTTATATTCCGACAAGACAGCTGCCTGACAAGGGAGTAAGTATTCTTGATACAGCCTGTGCCAAAGTTGCTCTGTCACAGAGTCAGGAACCTTATGAAATTGAGTATTCAAGAAGACGCATTGAGTCGCTTTTGCTTGAAAATGAGATTTTAACCCGTGAGAATGAACAGGGATTTGACCATAAGGATGAGCTAAAGGCACTTTCACTGAAGATTGAAAATGAGAAGGCAAAACATCAGTCTCTAAATGAGAAACTTGAGCAGATCAGGACTAAGGCCAATGAGTATTTTGAGATTTGTCAAAAGATTGGTAACTCTCATGAAGAGGGGACTGACGATGAAAGTAAAAAGGCCGATTTTGACAGGTTGAAGACAGTTCGCGAGGAACTGAATGCCCTACAGGGAGAAAATCCTATGCTGTTACCTGAAGTTGACGCTCAGGCGGTATCTTCAGTTATTTCAGAATGGACTGGTATTCCTTTGGGCCGCATGATGAAAGATGAGATAAAGTCCGTATTGAATATGTCTGATTTCCTGCAGCAGAGAGTAATAGGCCAGTCTCATGCCCTTGATCTAATTTCTAAACGTCTTATGACTGCTAGGGCCTCGCTTGCAGATCCAAACCGGCCGATTGCAGTGCTGATGCTGGCTGGTCCATCAGGTGTCGGTAAAACTGAAACCGCATTGGCTCTTGCAGAGCAGCTCTATGGTACGGAACGCAATCTCATTACTATCAATATGAGTGAGTTCCAGGAAGCACATACTGTATCAACCTTGAAAGGTGCGCCTCCAGGATATGTTGGTTACGGTGAGGGAGGAGTGCTGACTGAAGCAGTAAGACGTCGTCCGTACAGTGTGGTGCTCCTAGATGAGATTGAAAAGGCGCATCGCGATGTGCATGAGATCTTCTTCCAGGTTTTTGACAAAGGACAGATGGAGGATGGTTCAGGAAGACTAATCAATTTCCGTAACTGTGTAATCATTCTTACGACCAATGTCGGAGACGATGCTATTATGAATCTGTGTCAGGATGAGGATAATCTTCCGGAACCTTCAGTACTTGAGGAGGCCGCCCGCCCTGCCATGATGAAGGTATTTCCGGCAGCACTTTTAGGACGTATTAACATAATTCCTTATTATCCATTAGGTAAAAAGGCTCTAAATCGCATTGTTGATCTTAAATTAAACAAGATTGTTAAACGTGTTAATGAAAATTATAAAGCAACCTTCGAGTATACACAGGAATTAAGGGATGAGATTATTTCAAGATGCAATAATGTTGCATCTGGTGCTAGACTTATAGATTCTATTGTCAATAACGATTTGTTGCCGGAACTGAGTGCACGCTTCCTTGAATGTACCATGGAGGAAAAACAGTTGGTTTCGGCTACTGCCAGTGCGAAGGATGGAAAATTCGTATTTGATTTTAAGACCAAGGAGGTGGATCTATGACCCCAGCCGCTACTTTAGCCAATCTTACAGCAACGGGTGATGTAATTACTGCTGTTGGTAGTCCTGTAAATCTTGTAAACGGTATTCCTCAGGCTTGTCTTGGAGACATGGTTACAGGACCTGTCTGCGTCGGTGCCATAAGCGTAACGACAGCGGTTAACTTTATTGTTAAGGGGAGACCTGCAGCTGATCTTTCTTCAGTAGTATCAGGTGTCAATCCTGTCACGGGGGTTCCTGTGGCAACTGCTGTGGCCGTGGTGCCAAACGTTAACCGTTTGGTATAAATTCTTATAACTAATACGGGTGATAAATCCCATGGTTTTAATCGTGAGGATGATAGCCCGTGTTATCTTTGTTGCCCTCATCTTTAAGTGTATCTTCTCAATAAAGCCAATTCGTATACCGTTGCAGTTTACTTCTCTGTGCGGACAGTTCATTGGGTGACTTATTTCCCTAGATCTTAGCTAAAACTTCGTATACTGACGGCTGACTTTAAAAAAAATTCTGCAATGGTTTTAAACTCACTGCAGAATCTGTTCATGGTCTCTATATTTGAGGGATACCAAGAGGGTTCACTGTCACACAATCCAAATTATCCCGAACTTTCGTTTGTACCTGTGAATAAGTTTGCAGAACTTAGGTATTTTTAAATTTATATGAAGTCGGAGGCTCCAATCCTCAGAAGATGCTAAGTAAATATCCTCTACAGTAGGAATACACTTGCTTTGGCAAGAGGATAATGTCATATAGCAGAGAAGTCAGTTAAATTTAGAAATTAGCCTTGTTTGTAACTGGTCGGAATTTGCTAATTGACGAATTCGTCAATTGCTATATTTCGATCAGTTACTTTTCGTATGTGGACATTGGTTTATGTTATTCAATTTAATATAATTTTTTTGAGAATAATCAAATTCCTAGATTTTCTTTATAACTTATAGGTGCGTTTTATGTATAATAGCATTTAACAAGAAGAGCTTTCACTACAGCAGGGTTATGCTCCCAAAATAGTCAGTAAATATACAGTGATGGTGTTATGAATTCTAAAATAAAGCGTTTTACTGCTTTTTGTTGTGCTTTGATGATAAGCAGCGTTGGTTACATTGGGAATGTGCAGGCCGATGTCAGCGTTGATGGTGACAATTACTATAATATTCTTTTGGATGATGAGTCTTCAGCAAAATTCAAAAGAAGTAAGTCAAATAGCACGCAGAACACCAAAGATCTAAAGTTTAAGGGTGACAATACCATTGCTGATGTGCTTAAATACCCAGGTTTTAAGCCGTTTGCTAAGAACCTTATGCCAAATACTAAGGATTCGGATTTAGCTGTGCATCTAGATCGACTAGAGAATATTATGACCATTCACCATAATATTACTGTTGAGAACACTCTTGAAAGTCTCGATTATCTTGCCAAGAAAATTGATGCCAAGCAGCGTGTATTCTTTAATATTTATTCGAGAGATGAAATTGCCAAAGATCCTTCCTTAGAAGATACTGGTCTTTATTTCATTAGGGGGGAGGAAGAAGCGCCTTTTGCTATTATCCTACCAGGAGGGTATAGCTACAGAAGTACCATTCATGAGGGATTGCCTATTGCACTGCGTATCGCCAATTCTGGTTATAATGCCTTTGTCCTTTCCTATAGGTCAGGTAACTTGATGAATGGGTCAGTTGACCTCATAAATGCTATAAATTTTGTGGTGAAAAATGCTGATAAGTTAAAAGTTCGTGCTGATAAATTCTCTTTATGGGGATCTGCAGTTGGTGCCCAGCTTATCATCAATATTACCCAGAATTCCAAAAAAGGCGATTTAAAGGATCTGTTAAAATTCCGTCAGAGTGCCAATATTTTTACTTATCCTCTGTCATATTATCCATCTGATGAGGATGTACCAACTATGATTGTAGTTGGAGATCAGGATCGTATTGTCAACAAGACTATTTTAAAATCGTCAATCAACAATCTTAACAAAATGGGGATTGCATCTAAGTTTGTGCTAATTCCAAGATTACAGCATGGATTTGGGGTAGGCTATGATCCTAACTCTTCTGTCAGTATCAACTGGATTGGTCGTGCTATTACATTTTGGGAAGAGGTTGCAGGACTTGTGGATGAAGAAGATTCTAGCCTTGATATCTGATCTTCTTATTCATTATTCAGTGTTCTGTTTAAATTTTCTTAAGCCCTCATTGAGTTTTTTTTTTAAATCCCATTCTTTGCACATTTTTGTGTAACTATGGGAAATGCAATAATTCCTCAGCATATGCTGGGGATTTTGTTATGTGTTTAATCTAGATTTTCTTCTGCTTCCGTAGCAATATCTTCTTCATACTCGATATCCATCTCTGCCTCAGGGAAAGGAATTTCCAGTCCTTCAAGTAGTTCTTTCTTCTTTCCAACTATCTCAGAGAAGTAACCACCATCAGGGAATATTGTCTGAGTAATATTTGATAACGATGCCAGCATCTTTGGTACAGAATCAAATGGAAGCTTGATGCCTTTAGCTTCAGCTGAATGAATACGATGTCTTAACATGCAGAGAATACTGCAGGACAGGAAGTGTACAAAGATTTTTCCTGAAAGGGTTTTTGATGAGGATACGTGTAATCGTCTTGCACCAGTGAAATTCTTGAGCTTTCGGAAACTCTCCTCAACCTCGTTACGTTCTGTATAGGCACGTGATGCTTCAACCGGATCACTTATAAAGTCAGACAGCAGAACTCTGATACCTTTACACAGCATGTATTCGAATTTCTGGGTATTGTTGATTACCTTTCTGCCATTTGAGTCTTCAGTAACATAGGTTGAGAGGAAGTCCTTTTCCTCCTGAGTAAGAGTCTCTGTTTCTGACTTCTGCTTATCCAGAAGCTCAGCTACTCTTGCACGAAATTTATCTTCAGCATCATTTCTGATTTCATGGTCGAGGTAGATATGAATAAACATTCTGCCTTTCTCACGTTTACATCTTGCAGAGTCCCTGTTGAAGTTACCAGGATAACTCCAGTAAATCTCTTCGGTCAGAACATTCTGTCCAAGTTTTCGATTATAGCTGCAGTCATCAAGCAGATAGGACAGATTCTTTGCAATCAGATTCTTACAGATTCCGAAGGAGAGCTTCATATTGAGGATAAAGCTCTGATTATCCTGATAGAGTTTATGTATATTTTTGACTGAGCCATAACCTTTGTCTGCAACCAGAATTGCTCTGCGGTTTAAGCCCATCCTTGCATATTCCTTGAGCAGATGGTTAAAGGTAGAGACATCAGGTGTAGAGCCAGCATAGTGTCTGTAATACAGAGGACAACCTGTCTGCTGATTTACAAGCATTACGATGTTTATCTGCTTTAGCTGGTCTCCATCTTTGTTGTGTCCCCATTCAGCGAAATCAAGGTTGTCAGAGCAGGTTGAGATAGAGGTTGAGTCCAGAGCATAGTAGACATTTTCCTTATTCTTATCCTCTTCCTCAATACAGCACTCATTCAGCTTTTTTAGAAAAACATCAATCCTATCCTGGTCAATGTGCTGTAGAAATCTGGTGATGCTGCTTATACCAAGAGGTCTGTGATAAGGAAGTCTGGTGCTGGAGGCGAAGTCCTCATAAAGGTACATTCCCTTATCAGGCTCTATAGTTTTGAAATAAGCCAGAGACAGAAGCTTCTTAACTCCGTAATACTTATCAAAGGCTCTGCCCAGCGCTTTTGACAGAGGTGTTGATGCAACCACATGATCTAAAAGCCAGGTTGCTCCTGCATGAAGAACCTTAAGAGAGGTAGCCTTCCTTATGAATAAAGAGTTTTCATCCATATCGTCAGCCTGCGAGAATTCAAGCTTATAGCGTGTAAATTTTCCTTTTGATTTTAGCTTATCTACCACTCTGGTTGTTTTTAAGGTCTCAAGGATTGGATACTGATTCAAAAAATCCTCAGTCCATTCGATAGTCCCGGTCAGTTCACCGCCAATAATCTTACCTACTGTATAGGTCTTTCCCTTAACTCTGACAGACATATGTCGTTCAGAATCCCAGGCATTCTCATAAGAGCAGACATAAGTATATTTACCGTTTCTGTTGAACAGTAGAGGAGGAAGTTCAGGAGCATCAACCACAGCCATAATTGCACCTATATAGTTACATAAGAATATGTAACTATAATAACACAAAAAATAAAGGAAGTCCCTTTTTCAGGACTTCCTAAAATTTATTTTTGAAATGAAACTAGAATTTCAAAGAATGCGAAACAAAGGGGATATATTATCCCCTTTTTATTTTATGTTTCTAGTACACCTTGCAACTAGACTAATTCGCCAAAGTCTTTTAAATAAAGATGCGTGATTAGTAAAGTCTAGTATGGCGCGCATTTTCGCGGGCCATCTTTTTGGCGTGGCGCTTAATAGCAGAAGCTTTAGCACGTTTACGTACTGTTGTTGGCTTCTCATAGAATTCACGAGCTCTTACATCGGCTAAAATTCCGGCTTTTTCGCAAGAGCGCTTGAAACGTCTTAAGGCAACGTCAAATGGCTCGTTCTCACGTACTTTTATGACAGGCATGTGGAAAACCACCTCACTTTTAATTTCCAAGCATCACAGACAAAAGGTCTTGTGACATAAAAAACATGTGAATAATACTCTAAAAATGTTTAATTGTAAAGTTGACTTCCTCCTCTTGCTAAAGCAAGAGGATTCCTACTGCAGAGGCTAATTGCTTAGCTTGCTTCGGTGGGTTGGAGTTGCTGACCTCCTATGAGGTTCACTCAGCTGTAGTCTCTTTAGGAACTACAGCTGCTCTAGTTCAAGCCCAGACTCACTCCCGATCCGGGCAAGTCCTGCCCTTATGGATTTTATTGTAGATGATGAGTTGCAGAAATGCAACGGCAATACCTAATTAACTTTACGGCGCCTTTTGATAAAGACTGCAATTAATGTGTCGATGGGGTACCATTCACATTACTTAATTCGGTTGAAACCACGCCCCTTTATGGTGCGGTTTTATGTTGGCCCTAATTTTCTATGTAATGTTCAATCGTAGCCTGTGCTACCTGGCCAATAGATGCTACAAAATAACCGTCTGACCATAAAGTACATTCTCTCCAATAATGCTGTTTTAACAGACTGTGATGATTCTTCCATGCTAAATAAGTGCTGTATTGTTTTAAAGTCCGTACTATTCCAGTTACGGAATCGGTGGGATTATACT
>Ga0256405_10007280_pt1 | contig 16865 bp, 15 predicted proteins | sample RumenRJG_02DNA_FD_189096 | JGI IMG/M metagenome (GOLD analysis project Ga0256405, IMG submission 189096) | Bovine rumen microbial communities from Lethbridge, Alberta, Canada - RJG_02 | ecosystem: Host-associated > Mammals > Digestive system > Stomach > Rumen | place: Canada: Alberta...
ACCCTCAAACTAGACCCTCAAACCAGACCCTCAAACTAAACCCTCAAAAAGTCCCACTTAAAAAGGGCCTGACCCTCAAGTCAGACCCTCAAAAACTTTGGCAAACCCTCAAAAAGTTTGATTATCCTTAAAAAGGGCCTGACCCTCAAGTCAGACCCTCAAAAACTTTGGCAAACCCTCAAAAAGTTTGATTATCCTTCTTTAAATCTTTAGGAATAAAGTTCTTGTATCTATATATCACATGTGATTCACCTGTACATAAATCAATCTTCTCCTGCCATAAAGTAGTAAGCTTTGTCTGACCTGCAGTTCTGTCAAAATCCGGATTAGCAACGAATGATCTGCAAAAATATTCATTTTCTGTCCCTGCAACCATATCTAAATAGACATAAATATCCTGGCCATCTACCAAGGTGTTTAAAAATAATTCAGATTCTATTTTTGACTTGCTTTGCTCATTTCTAAATCTAAAAACAACCCTGTTTTCATCAAAAGCGCGTTCCAAAAGGTGTAAATAACCTATCTTGTTCTGAACATAGCTTTTTTCAAAGAAATTTGATTTCTCCAACTGTACTTGTGTTATCATACCATCCAGTGCTTTATCAAATGTTACATTTCCACTCTCACTATGAATTTGCAAGTCACGTAACTGTCCTATTCCCTCAAGATGATGGAAATCTTCTTCTGCAAATCTGACTCTTACTTCAAATCCTTTTCCTTTATAAGCCAAACAAAAATAGTATTCTATATTAAGTAATCTCTCAAAAGCTTCTGCATTAAGTTTAATCTTATTTTCCACATTACCTCCATAATTAAAGCCTCGACTCTCGTCGAGGCTTTAATTATAAGTGTTTTCTTTTCAGCATACGCCTAACTGGCTCGCGGTTGTCACACTAAACCCGCCCATAAGCTCCATGTATCCCCCTGCCAATAGGGATTTACATTTCATAGCCAACAAATGCTCTACGTCATTTGTTATCTATAATATACTGTTTTGAACATCTAATGTCAAATAAAATCTTTGTTATGATATACTGTTCCCGGTTCAGAGTGGTTCAAAACAAACTCAAAACTTAATATTGAAAACTTTGCTTATACAATTTTTATGCATAGAATTTTATACAACTCAAGTCGTTCAAATATAAATACAATCTGAATTGAACCCAAATTATACTAATTTGAACCTCTTGTATAACAAAATGAAAAGAGCTGTAACCCCAGATATTTTCTAAGTTTACAGCTACATACAATTACTGCCGGCGACCGGGATCGAACTTTTAGTGGTCTCACAAAGCCGCAGAGAAAGGGGCTTCGCCGACCCTGCTTTTTATTTGTACCACTTTTGTACCACTTTCACAAAATCAAAGAGGCTGTGTAAGTGATGTATATTATTCACGCTCAACTCTGAAAAATACTTTAATTTGCATTTCTTAATCAATCATATTTATAAAATCCTTCTCCGGTTGAAACTCCAAGCTTACCATCTTCTATATAGGTTTTAAGCATTCTCGCCATGCCTTTGAAGTTATAGGGAGCCAGGAATGAAGGTGTTTTCTCATACTCATGTACAATGTTGTAAACAGTATTTAGTCCAACAATATCAAGAATCTGAAACGGTCCCTTCGGTGCTCCTGTACCAAGCGTCCAAGCTCTGTCTATGCTCCTGGAATCAGAGATTTCATTTACATACAGATCCATCCCGGAAAATAAAAGCGGCACGAGCATAGAGTTTAACAGATACCCTGATTTTTCTTTTCTAACAGGTAATGGGATCATATTGATCTCTGTAGCAAACTCAATAATGTCATAGAAGTACTTCTTGTCTGTTCCATCATGCGTCATTACCTCAACCATATTATTCTTCCAAATAGAATTTGCAAAATGCATTGCAAGAAATCTATCCGGTCTCTTTGTGTAAGGCGCAAGTTTTGATGGCAGTAGAGTAGATGAATTTGTTACAATTACTGTTTTTTCAGGCAGTAGTGGTGCCATCTTTTTATAAAACGATATCTTATCATCAAGGTTCTCTGCCATTGATTCGATAACCAGGTCCGCGTCATCAACCGCACTTTCCATATTTATAGTCATTTTTATATTTTGATATGCATCCTGGGCTCTGCTCATGCACACGCTTTTACTGAAGCTTTCATGTTCAGAAATTCCACGCGCCCAATTTTCAGCAAGTTTTCCATCATCAGTTGCCATGGCTTCTATTGTATTGCAATATGTCTCATACAGCTTTGTAAGCTTGGGAGTGGTGCGACCCATACTATCCTCGCTTCTAAGCCATATGGTGACATCAAAACCACAATATGCTGCCTGAAATGCGATCTGACTTCCAAGCACTCCGCCTCCTGCAACTACTATCTTCCTGTAATCCATTGTATTTCCTCCGTTCTGTTTTATAAAAGAGGAGCAAACAGCCTCCAAAATGCCTCTAATGCGCTCTCCATAAGACCTGTTTTTCTTAAATCATCCTTTGTGATATTACTTGAAGCTGAAAACATATCATCGAAGTCATCTGAAACTGTTTTTGCAAACATACCATCATAAATAACCGTTCCATTTTCAAAATGATGGTAAAGACTCCTGTAGTCCAGATTGACTGATGAAACTACTGTTACAAAATCATCACATAAACACATCTTTGCGTGGTTAAAGCCAATATTGTACCTGTAGACCGATACTCCTGCCAAAACAAGTTCTCTGGCATAGGACCTGGTCACATGATATATGAGCCTTTTATCAGGTATCCCGGGAATTATAATTCTTACATCGACGCCTCTTTTTTTAGCTGAAACAAGTTCTTCCTTAAATTCATCTGTAATAACCAAATATGGCGTACTAAAATAAACATATTCTTTAGCTCCACGAAGAATATTCATGTAGACTTCGAATCCAACCCTCTCATCATCCAGCGGATCATCAGCATAAGGCTGTATGTACATATTTTGAATCGAGCTGTCTTTTGAATGTACCGGCAGAAAGAACCATGAGGGATTAACCTCTTCCGCTCCAATGGTATCCCACATCGATAAAAAGAATGCTGTGAGCGAATCCACTGCTTCACCTGTTATTCTCACAGCTGTATCTTTCCAATGCCCAAAAGGCTCCGTTAAATGGAAGTATTCTCTTGTGATATTGTATCCTCCGGAATATCCTATATTGCCATCCACCACCATTATTTTTCTATGATCCCTGTTATTCATAAAAACTTTGAATACTGGCGCAAGCGGATTAAATACCCTGCATTCTATTCCATATTTCTTCATATCCAGCATAAAACGCTTATTTAAAAAGGCTATGCTGCCAATATCATCATAAATAATTCTTATGCATACACCCTCAGAAGCTTTTTGTATCAGTACTGACTTAAGTTCTGCAAAGCATTCATCGTTTTCTATCTGGAGATATTCAAGAAATATAAAGCGTTTTGCATTCCCAGCATCTTCAACCTGCTGTTTATAACCCAAAAGCGCATCATTAATGTATATCACTCGGGAATCATCATACAGTGGAGCTCTTGCATAATGTGAAAGATAATATGCCTGGCCATAATGGTCTTTATTTTCCGCCTGAAACTTTTCCAAAGCAGCTCTGTCCTCGGGAAGATACTCTAAATTCTTTTCCTCTGACTCATTAAACCTTTCACCTATTCTTTTAGTTGCGGATTGCCTTCCTGCCAGCAGATATAAACACACTCCCAGAATTGGGAATGCGCTTATAAGAAGTATCCACATTATCCTGAACGAAGAATTTGATTGCCTGGAGTATATATATAAGGAGACTGCTACAGCAACATAGGGAGTTATTGTAAGAACCCAGGGAGATCTCGTTTGGAGTCTAAGCACAGTTAAGACTATGTACCAAACCTGTGCTATCAACAAAAGTGCGTATATGACACACTTTAATATTCCAAGTTTGGTATTGATGCGCTGCAGCAGTCCCTTATATTTCTCTTTCTTCATCCGCACACCGTTATCTCAAGCAGTCTTTTCACTACTCTTCCTTTTATTAGTTCCAGCAAGCTTCTCTGCAACAGGGGTCCAGTGTTCTGCATATCTGTCACATTTTGCGCATAGATGTTCACAGCTCTCAGGGCTGATCATATCAGTGCTCTTTGCTCCTGTTTCTTCTATGATTGCCCTTAATTTCTCAGGATTTTCCAGCATCGGACAAGGTCTTAGAGGATTGTCATTAAAAGGCTGTCCCTTTTGATATGCCCTGAAAAGTGGCTGCTTAAGACATTCTACTAAAGTCATGTCGTGTATATTCGCTCCGGAATAATGGATAAATACACAAGGTTCAACATCACCATTTGGATTAACATGGCAATAGTACTTACCTCCTGCGATGCATCCTCCAACAAACTCTCCATCATTTTGGAAATCCATGCAAAAAATTGGCTTGCCGCCTTTAAATGCCCTGATTTCCCGTATTCTGCGATACATATAAGCTCTCTGCTCGGGAGAAGGGATCAGTTCTTCTGAAGCATCCATTCCGACAGGCATGTAATGGAAATACCATGAGAAAGCCACCCCTTTATCAATCAGGAAGTCGTAGAACTGGTCTGAAGTAACTGCCATGCAATTGTATGCTGTATAGCAGATAGATGTTCCGTATACAAGTCCGTTGCTCCTCAGAAGATCCATAGCGTTCATTATCTTCCTGAATGTCCCCTCACCACGTCTGGAATCCGTTGCCTTCTCATCCCCCTCGATGCTGAGTGAAAGCACTATGTTCTTAACTCTCTTTATATCTTCACAGAACTTCTGATCAACCAGGGTTCCATTTGTAAAGATCATGAATCCACAATCATCGTGCTTTTCTGCAAGGCGTACAATATCATTTTTCCTCACAAGAGGCTCCCCACCGGTCATCACGTATGCATGAATCCCAAGCTCTTTGCCTTCGCTGACCAGTCTGTCCATATCCTCAAAGGACAGATTACACTGTTTTTCATATTCAGCCGCCCAACATCCGGTGCAGTGAAGATTGCAAGCACTGGTAGGATCAAAAAGGATTACCCATGGAACATGTACTCCAAGCTTTTTCCCCACTTCTTTGGTCCTGTGAAATCCGCAAAAAGCTCCTTCAAAACCAAATGCCATAAACAATCCTCTGAGATACTCCCTGTCAGCAGTTTGGAGTAGGTTGTCAAAAAACAGCTTCCATTTTCCATCCCCCGAGAATGCTTCTCTTAGATTGTCATATGCATAATCCGGCCATGCATCTCCAAGAACCCTTTGAATAAGGTCAATAATCTTCAGATATCCCTCATTGGGATCTCTGTCCAGCCTATGTACAGCTGCATCAAATGCTCCTTCAAACGCAAGTCTCTCTGCAGAATGCTTTATAACGATACCCATTTTATTTTTTCCTTTCTATTAAAACTTTCAGTATTATCTACCCTTGATTCTTTTAATGATTTTCCCTGTAATCACAAGAGCTGCTGCCCCTCCTGCTATGGCTCCGACCTTTGACTTATTCTCTTTTGCTTTATCTATGCTCTTTATAACCGGATTTTGCTGCTTTGAAGGGTCTGTCACGCCATAGCGTCTTAGAAGTTTTTCAATTTCTGTCCCATGAATCTTTGACAACACTGCTGCTATTGCCACGTCAGCGACAGGTCCAAGACTGCCATCATTTATAGCTTTTCCGTCTCTTAGTGCTACGGTAGCCTTAAGCAGGTCTCTGATGTCATATGTGCTTCCCCATACTTCCGGAACAGCTCTTTCTATATCAAGAAGCGTATATACTGCCTCCATTCCTGTTCTTATGGAGTATTCCGTAGTAAAAATCGTATCTCTCTTTGTCTCTGCAAACTGTCCCAGAAATGCGAAGTTGACGGCTCCCTTCGGAACGACATCAGGTCTGTCTCCAGCCTGTCTTGGCATAAAGAATGCCGTTACATAGGGCATCATTACAGGCACTGTATTACAGCTCTTCTCCGCAAGTTCCTTGATTTCGTTCTCAGGAACTCCAAGATGATACAACCACTCCATGCATATCTCTTTACCTGTGCAGCTTCTCATTGGCTTTTTCACATAATCACCAGGTCTGTCTGTAAACAGACTGTATACCCAGACAAGGCACTGATCCTTAGGCTGGTTTCTGAACTGTGGCTGCCTGTTGATAGTCCAGCTAAGAAGCCATGAAGAGTCTCTGCAGGTCACTATTCCGCCTGTTACAACTCCGCCTGAGAAAGGATCTCTTTTACATATTTTCTTTATGTAAGGAATAACCTTATCGTCCAGAGTTGTTACTGTTGCACTCATCCAGTTTGTCAGTTCAGGTTCGTGGCAGAATTTATCAGGTTTGCCAAATGAAGCATCCTGGGCCGCAATCTTTTTCCACATGTCCCAGCCACCACCAGGCTTTATTTCTTTGTTGAACTTTGCAGGCTCATTCTGGCTTCCAATTGTTGAGTTCTCAACACACCCTCCATTTGTTATAAATACAAGGTCGTTTTCAGTCAGTCCTATCACATCGTTCTTACCATTCACAGTTATCTCTATCTGCGTGGCTGTTTTCTTCTCGCCGTTTTTCTCAAAGATTACATTGTTTACCTTTGTTCCAAAATGAAACTGTACATCAAAGCTTTCCAGATACCTCACCATGGGAAGGATCATTGATTCATATTGGTTGTATCTTGTAAAACGAAGTGCTGTGAAATCAGGAAGCCCTCCTATATGATGAACAAATCTGTGCATATACAGCTTCATTTCCAATGCACTATGCCAGTTTTCAAAAGCAAACATGGTTCTCCAGTACATCCAGAAATTTGAGTCAAGTACTTCGTCATCAAAAACATCCGTTATCTTCTTATTGTACAGATCCTCATCAGGAGTCAGATACAACTTCATGAGCTGTGAAGCTCCCTTGTCTGATAGTCCAAATTTCTTATCAGTATGAGCATCCTTTCCTCTGTTCTCCGTAGCTCTGCAAAGGGAATAGTTAGGATCATCTTTGTTTAGCCAGTAATATTCATCAAGCACACTGGCTCCTTCTGTTTCTATCGAGGGAATTGATCTGAACAGATCCCACATGCACTCAAAGTGATTATCCATTTCCCTTCCACCACGCATCACATATCCAATATCATTGATATACATACCATCACATGCTCCGCCGGCAACAGGATCCTTTTCTAAAATATGGATATGTTTGCCATCCATCTGCCCATCCCTCACAAGAAAGCAAGCAGCAGATAGGGCAGCAAGTCCTGATCCGATAATGTACGCAGATTTTTCTTCAACATTTATTGGCTTTCTTGGTCTTGCAAAAGCCTCATAGTTACCACTTGAATAATACATTTGAGAACCTCTCTTTCCTGTTTGATATTTTTATTCACCTAATGTGCTTTTCATATTTTCAAATATCATATCAAAAGCCTTGTATTAACAAGCGCCAAAGCATATGAAATTAAAAAGGACACCACTCCCATCACTATATCCACAGGCTTGTGTCGTTTCATGTGCAGGGATGCCCACACGCTTATGCAAAGAAGAATTGCAAAAATAATTCCGACAAATACATACCCAAAAGAAAAAGCAAAAAAAACAGGGAGCTATGGAACTGGCTGCATGACCGCTAGCTCTTATCCCCAGCAATCTGTTAAATATGGTGAGCATGACTACAGTTATGAAATATGTAAAAAATATCTGCTTTATTCTGACTGTTCCGTGAGAGAGCACATAAGCAAAACATATTACATATCCCACAAGACTGAATATGAAGGCAAGCTTTCGCTGCTTCTTTCTCCCTCCGTTAAATAATACAGGAATAATTCTGTGAACCGGATATGCAGCAAGTGGTATTAACACAAGCCCAATAACTGCGATGATCATATCGTATCTACCAGCAAATGACTCTTTTTCCGAAAAGTAAAGTACGATAAGGAGTACTAAAATCATGAACGGTGGAATGGTTATGATACGAACTATCTTTGCAACTAAACTTACATATGTTTTTGCTTCTGTATTTGTCACCATACCCACTTAATCCCCTCTCTGACTCTCTATTGCGGTCTGTTCACATGATAATGAATCACAAATGAGATCACTGCAAGCAAAACAGATAACACAGCAGAGATAATGAATACGGGAGAATTTGGATTCATAATGCTGGCTCCTGCTATTGTGAATGCTATCATTCTCGGGAGTGCTCCCAAAAAACATCCTGCCAGAAATTGAGGAAACCGTATTCCCGAGGCCCCCAGATACATGCTTACAATATCGCCAGGAAGTATCGCTACAACCCTCAATAGAAAAGAAACAAAAAAGGCGTTCTTAGATTGATATTCGTTTATCCGTCCAAGCCATTTATTTCGTACGATGATCTGATCTGCCAGATCATGCCCTGAAAACCTCCCTATATAATACGGAATTGTCAGAACAATAACTATCCCAATGAAATTGAGTAACAGTGCGATCGGTAACGGAAACACTATACCGGTCACTACTTCAAGTGCAGCAATAGGGAACGCAACACTTAGACTCTTTAACGCATATAACAGAAGCAGAATAAAGGCTGATAATGCCGCATTTTCAGTGACAAGTCGACAAATATTCAGAACACTCAATTCATCTCTCTTCCAAACTGCTATGATTGTAAATATCAGACATGTAATAAGAGGAAACGCTCGCACCGCTTTTTTTATAAATTCTTTGTCAATCATAATCTGTCGGTATTAGGCATCAAAGGCTCATGATCATCACTTAAATAATACATTTACGCTGCTTGATATTTTTATTTACCTGCTTACGCAAATCTTAATCCGGGAAAAAAGGGTTAACAATAGACAAAAAGATGGCGATGATGAAATATTCACCATCGCCGCATAACTGTTCAAAAACTGGGCAAATTCCTCAGTTTGTTTAATGTGCATTTGCAATATTCTTAAGGCAGAGTTTCATACTTCCGTTAAGTGCCACAGCAAGCTTTCCTACCAGTTCGTCAGGATTGTCCTTCATCCCTTCATGAATCCAGCGCAATATAACACCGACAAATATATACTGATACATTTCAGCAGCAAACTCCTTTTCTTCATCAGTAACACTGATTCCTTCCGCCTCCTCGTAGACAATAGAAGCTATAACCTGCTTTATCTGTGGAAAAAGAAACGATTCAATGCGCTCACGTCCCACGTTTCTATATACATTTTCCACGAATGCCTTGTTTTCCAGCATCATATTAAGCAATCCGATAGTTCCATTTTCCCAGTTATCATACTGTCTGTATTGCGAAAGAGCCTTTTTACCATCCTCAATACATATCCACTCAACCAGATCATATATGTCCTTAAAGTGATAATAAAAGGTATTTCTGTTAATTCCACATTCATCAGCGATGTCTTGGATTGTCACCTTTTTTAGATTTTTGGTCTTTAATACGCTCTTAAGTGCCTGTTCCAAAGCTCTCTTTGTCATTATTTCAGACATCTTCTCACCTCCCAAAACCATGTTGGGTTTATCGTTAATCTCACAGCTTTTTACAAATCAAAACTTCTCATAAAAAGCTTCTCCTCGTGGCGCAAGTTAATTAGTTCCTAAATATGCCCTACAAACTAAGTAATTATGGCGTACTCATGGCACCGAAAAGTCATATTTCAAAGAATCTGCAAGTTACTGCAAGTTAAATCCCATGCACGCAACATTATATTCTCATGATTTTCTTGATTTATCTTATTGTAAAAGCTATTGGCAATTTATCCTTGCAAGTTAAATCATAGTCACTTCCCAAATCTATTTTGAAGCAGCACTTTGCCCCATCTGTAATAAGACAAAGCACTGTCAGTTCAACATTTTCTGTTCTATGCATTTCTGCTCCTGACTATATTTTTATCAGTACAAGCCACTAATATACTATTATTTCAGAACCAACGCAGGATTTGACAACAACTGTGAAATAGTAGCTTTATACGTGCTCATCTCGATAATTCTTGTAATGGTAGTTATGCGTTTTCCAGCGTCCTTACTAGATGCTCCACAGTGATAGAGCTTCATATCCTTTGAGCCATTATCAATAACAATATATCTATCATGAGCTCGGTTCAGAGATTTCAAGAAGTTGATAGTTCTTCCAGGATATTCTGTCAAAAAGTCATTGTAGTCCGAGAGCTTCAGGGCATTACCACCCTTATTATCACTGATTACTGTGACTGTAACTTTTGTTTTTGTAGCAGCAAGATGTCTTAATGTCTTAGGTCCCACATAATCATCAACGATGATAACACTCTTTTTTGCCTTACCGTATATCTTCTGATACGCAATATCAGCTTTAAATGGCTCACCATCAAGAATTAGGATTTCTTCATTCTGTAACCCATCATCAAAAAGCTTCATAAAATCTGAAAGATCAGATTTCGTAACCATGTTATCTTCGATATTCTGTATACGCTCTGCCATATGATACTGGTTATTCTCTAATCTTTGGAGTTCCTGATAAGGGAGCAGCTGCTCATTCTGTCTTATGTAATGAGACATTTCAACAAAAGCTTCCATTATTTGTATGCTTGCATCAATTGCTCTGTCGGTATGAAGTGCCGATGTAAGCATCGCAACCCCTTGCTCCGTATATACATATGGAGGATACTTAATATTTTGTCCCTGTTTCAAACTTCCATTTTGGAACCTTGAATACTCTTCCTTAGACAACTGAAAACAAAAACTATCTGGAAATCTTTTAATATTTCTTTTCATAGCCTTGTTCAAATTACCAGTGGTTACTTCAAAATAGTCTGCGATGTCTTTATCAAACATCACCTTTTTGCCTCTTATTTCGTATATCTGTCTTTTTATTTCTTCTTTATCAATCTGTTTAAAGATTCCTATTTCTTCTTTACTCATATTTATCCTTTCAATTCAAGATTCCAATTTGGAATCTTGAATTATAATCCATTTTACCGGTATTTCAGATTGGAATACCGATATAGTATATCATTTTATTTCTAATGCAACATCAAATCTTTTCAGGTACCAAATTGGCACTTTGAAGGATTTGATGTTCAAAGTATTTTTCCATCATTCATGCCATCTCTAAGCGTCTTCAATGTCTTTTTTTCAATCTCCTCGGCATATTTCTCAGTGAGGTTAAAAAACGCAGCGGTTTCACTTATGGTTTTGCATTCCAGTACACTCAGCCCATAGCGATACATGATAAGTCTTCTCTGTCTGGCAGGAAGATCTTTTATCCTGTTGCGCATTTTCTCAAGCATTACATGAAGTACAGCAAGGTTTCCTGTCGGATCATGCCACTCAAGGCTGTTCCTGTCAGAGATTTTAACATCATCCTTATCAAGAGGCTTGTCATCAAGGAATACCCTTGTAAGGCCGCTGTCTATCATTCTCTTTTCAAAAGCTGACAAACCTTTCCTGCAAAGATCAGTCATGGCATTCTTCATTGCCGCATAGGCATAAGATGAAAACTCTGCACCTGCATCTTCATCATAGTTCTTGGCTGCACGCAGCATTGCGATTCTGCCTTCCTGAAGGATATCATCAAGCTCAATTCCGCCGTACTTAGCATCCTCCATTGCCTGAACCATTTCAGAAGTACTTGTCAGCTTTCTTACGAGGCCTTCGTTTTCAATAAGAAGTCTTGTCTCTGCATCCAGATTATTCTGTTTTATCTTTTTGCACAACTCCCTGTTTCTTTTATCCTGTCGGAGCCCATGCGTCTTACTTTCCATATTTTGCATATGTCATTATTATCTGCTCAATTGCAGGAGTATATTCCTCTATCATTTCAGGAGTCATATTGGGATCTAATGACATTCCCATTTTGATTGCTTCAACGATTTTCTTCTGACGCTGTTTTTCCGGAAGTTTCCTTCCCCAATCAACCTTCTTTACTTCAAGTTTTACCTTGTCAGCGATCTGCTTGTCGAGGATGTCTCTTTCTTTTCGAATATCAACAGCCTCGCCGTCAATCTTTTCCCTTATTTCTTTTATAGCAGCAATTACAGCATTTCTTATGCGGTCAATCTCATATTGTGTTGCAGGTTCTTTTGACAGGCGTATCCCATCACGAAGCTCTGCCATTTCTTTGTCCGCAGGAAGATCGCCACTTCTGACAAGTTCACCTAAAAGCGAATAAGTGAAGTCCTTTACATTATTGTTGACCCTCGTTGCCTCTGACATGACTCCGGAAAAGTAGATGGACATCATGGAAACAGCGGAGATAAACTTTTCATTCACAAGCAGCTCATTAATCACTCTGGGATCCACCTTACCGGAATAAAGATTCTTTGCTGCATCCACGGATATTCCCAACTCCTTAAGTTCATAGTATGTCTTATCATCACTGTCCATGATTCCAAGGATATAATCTGAAGGAACGTCATAGAATTTTGCAAGCTCGATCAGTGCATCACAGTTTAATGCAGCTGTTCCATTTTCAATTCTGCTATAAGTACTCCTGCTTACATGAATCACATCAGCAATCTCATATTGATCAAGATGTCTTGCTTCACGAAGCTCTCTGAGTCTTTCACACAGATTCCCTGGTAAGTGCTCTGACATATTGCTCCCTCCATACAACACCAATGCACTTATTCTACCATATTACCTCTTTGGAAAAAATCACTATTCTGTGAATAGGCTCCCCATCATTTTTAGCGTAATCACCACAGCTATCTTATCCATCTGAATTTCAGATTTGAAATCAAAACCACAAAATTGAATCACATTCCAGGTAATGTGTGCAGGATTTTTACAATTTGCCTATTTTTAAACTTTTCTCCGTATTATCCCTCAGAAGCATAAAAAGAAAAGAAGCTTCAATCCGTTTTTCCCTTGCTTTATGCAAGGGCGCACTTCTATACCTCTTTCAGAGGTATGTGCGTTTTGCTCTGCAAAAGTCTACCCGGCTTCGCCAAATTGCGTTCGCTACCGCTCCGGGATTGCAGGCAATCAATAAGAAAAGGCATAAGTAACTATCAACAAAGCTGCTCCTCAAATTTGAGGAGCCGAAGCAAGTGACCAAAAAAGTCGCCAAAAGAAAGAGAGGTAAATTATTATGGCAGACAAACCAAGTTTATTAGCACAGCTTCATCCCAATCCAAAGCTTGAGAAACTCAGAAATGAGAAAATCAAAATCACTGCGCAGAAAGAAAAAGCTGAAGTCAAATTAACTCAGTCAGGACACCGAGTGACTCAGGTAGAAAATGAAATCGAAACCGACAAGAAAAAAGCACGTACCGCCAGAAACAGCCGTATATGTTTCAAAGGCGCTCACATTGAATATCTGATTCCGGAAACAGCGGATCTTAACAAAGAGCAGTTCATGAAATTTTGTGATGCTCTTTTTTCTTTTCCCGGAATCAATGCACACATTCAGGAATGCCTAAGAAAAGTAAAGGAGGAAGAAACCTAATATGGCACTTTATCATTTTAATGTTACTCAGGTTAGCAGAGGCAAAGGTCAGAGCAGTGTTGCCTCTGCTTCTTATATTTCCGGTGAAAAGTTATATGACAAGTATTATGGCAAATCTCATGATTACACCCACAAGGAAGGAGTCCTCTACACAGAGGTTCTCCTTCCGGAGTATGCTCCGGAAAGACTTAAGGACAGGGAAACGCTTTGGAATGAAGTAGAAGAAATAGAAAAACATCCCAAAGCACAGCTCTGCTACAGTTTCAATTTTGCTTTACAGAATGAACTGTCCTATGAAGAAAACGAAGAGATCGCCAAGCGTTTTATCAAAGAGAACTTCCTTTCCAGAGGAATGATTGTGGATTATGCAATTCATAATCCTTCAAGGAATGATAATGTTCCTAATCCTCATGTTCACATGCTTATTCCCATTAGACCACTCAACAATGATGGCACCTGGGGGCAGAAACAGCGCCGTGAATATATCTTTGATGAGAACAACAATCCTGTTCTTGATGATAACGGAAAGCAGAAGTTTAATGCTGTTCCAACCACAGACTGGGGTTCTCCTGAAACACTGAATGAATGGAGAAAGAATTATGCAGACATCTTCAATGAGGCCTTTGAAAAGAAAGGTCTCGATTGCAGGATTGATCATCGCTCCTTTGCAGAGCTTGGTCTTGATATCCTCCCCACCATTCATGAAGGTCCCCATGTAAGAGCAATGGAAGCAAAAGGTATCAGAACAGAAATAGGTGATCATAACAGACAGATCAAACAGCTTAACAAACTTCTTATTAAGCTTGCTGACAAGTTTTGTAATGTCTTCGATTGGCTTTCTGAATTCCTTCAGGAATGCAAAGAGAAAAAAGTCTATGCTCCCGGTCTCGACAGACTACTCAATGATTATTATGACAAACGTTATCACAATGCCTGGAGTAAAAAAGCAAAGATTGCAAACATCAAGGAACGTTCTAATGTAATTCTTTTTCTTGAACAGCACCACATCAGTTCTTTTGAAGAATTGGAAGCTTTTGTAAAAGACTCCTATGCAAAGGTCAACGCCCTAGAAAAAGATATCAAAGCTAAATCATCACGTATTAACGATATCAATGAGGCCTTCCGCTATCTTGAAATGTATCAGAAAACTCTTCCCGTCTTTGAAGAATTTAACAAAAAGTTTTTCAAACCCAGCAAAGACAAGTTCAAGTCTGAGCACTCCAAAGAGATCAATCAGTATCATCTCTCCAAAAGAAAGATTGCTGAGTTTTGGGGCGATGCAGAACATGACTGGAAAGGATTGAGTGAGGAGCAGAAACAGCTTAGCACTGAGCTCGATACCATGAAGCTCACATGCAAGGATCTCGAAGCAATAGCTTCAAAAGCCTATAAGATCAGATGCATCACTGAGGCGTCTCTTGAAGAAGTCCAGGTCAAGGGACATCAGAAAGTACAGGAACGTACTCCTGGCAAAAAGCGTTCCCACGACATGGAACGATAAGGAGGTTATAACAAAATGAATATCTTTAAGTCAGTCAAGGGGGCTGTGTCTGTTATGGACGCAGCTTCTTTTTATGGAATCAAAGTCAATCGGAGCGGCCTGTGCAATTGCCTGTTCCACAATGACAAAACTCCAAGCATGAAAGTTGATATCCGATATTACTGCTTTGGTTGTGGAGCAACCGGGGATGTAATTGATTTTGTGGGTAAGCTGTTTGGACTGTCACCACTTGATGCTGCTAAGAAGATCGCAATGGATTTTAACATCAGCACTACGGATCTAAACAACCCAAGTATTAACAAAAGATCTACTCCTGTAAACACAGACAATAACATTATCCAAAGAAACAATGAATATCAGCTGATAAGAACATTCGACGCTTATGTCCTCGATGTTCTTTTTTCTTTGCACCAATACAAAGAAAAGTTAATGGCTTTCAAAAGAGATTTTGCTCCAGCATCAATTGATGAGCTTGATACCTGCAATCCTCTTTTTGCAGGGAAGATCAAGTACAACGAGTTTAGCGATAAGGTTGATATATGCGGCGACTTCCCTTGGAAAAGATATAGCGTAACTTATTGTGATAATGATCTACGCCATATAATCCTTTATCTAGAATCAGAATATGGTCTCAAGAAGGATGGTGACATTGCAACCGCCATAAATATCGCAGCTTACGACAACAGCTACAATCCGATAAAAGAAAAGCTTTTATCACTCAAATGGGATGGTATAAGCAGATTACCAGATGCACTTCATCATTTTCTTGGTGCAGCAAAGAGCAGACTTAACACTGAAATACTAAAAGTATTCATGCTTGGCGCTATAGTAAGAATATTTGATCCGGGACACAAGTTTGAGTATATGCCCGTCCTTGTTGGCGGCCAAGGAGCTGGTAAATCAACATTCCTCAGATTACTCGCCATGGAAGACCGCTATTTTTCCGATGACATTAAAAAACTTGATGATGAAAAGATTTATGCAAGGTTACAAGGTCACTGGATAAATGAAATCCCTGAAATGCTTGCTGTAAGCAGTGCTAAAGCAGTAGAAGAAACCAAGAAATTCTTAAGCACTCAAAGCGATATCTATAGAGTCCCCTATGAAACTACTGCCATGGATCATCCCAGGCAGTGTGTCTTTGCAGGAACATCAAACAAAATCCAATTTCTTCCAATGGATAAATCCGGTAACAGAAGATTTCTTCCCGTAGAGGTCCATCCTGAAGATGCTGACTGTCACATTCTTGATGATGAAAAGGCATCACGAGCATATATCGAACAACTTTGGGCGGAAGTAATGGAGATTTACCTTGCAGGTGATTATTCTCTCGTACTTCCCGACGATTTACAAGATGAACTCCTTGCAGTACAAGACAAACACTCTCCCGAGGATCCAATTGAAACTTCTATAAGAAACTTTCTGGATGACCATTCTCCTGACTATGTATGTACGAAGATGCTCTTCAAAGAAGCTCTTGGGCATATAGGGTACGAAAATCCAAGTGCCTGGGAGTGCAATGTCATATCAGAAATCATGGATCATAAAATGACAGATTACAAAAAGATATCTTCCCATAGATTCAAAGAGTATGGCACTCAGAGAGCCTGGAAGCATGTTAATGAACCAGTATTCCGGGATATCCCTACAGGAATGGAGTCAGAAATCCCATTTCTTACTAAAACCTAATAGATTGTAAACAGTGTAAACGGATAAACACAAAATATTTAAAGTAGATTTTGAGCTATAGAAAATAATTCATTTTAAACGCGATGTTTACAGTTTACTTTGCTTACCTTATCGGGCAGTTCAACTGCTCTTTTTTATTGCCTGCAAACAGGTATTACAACTAAACAGAATCATTCACAAGGCACTTGGTGCGGAACATTTCCGTATCAGGTGCCTTTTTCATTTGGAGGAACTATGAAAAAAATAAGCACCAGAAAACTCACATGTAATATCACTGACATTGAAAAAGAAGAATCAA
>Ga0256405_10007281_pt1 | contig 16864 bp, 16 predicted proteins | sample RumenRJG_02DNA_FD_189096 | JGI IMG/M metagenome (GOLD analysis project Ga0256405, IMG submission 189096) | Bovine rumen microbial communities from Lethbridge, Alberta, Canada - RJG_02 | ecosystem: Host-associated > Mammals > Digestive system > Stomach > Rumen | place: Canada: Alberta...
CCCTGACTTCGCAAATTTTTCTGCTTTTTGATTAAAAGCCCATATAAAACGGCGTTTGTTTGGTATATTCCCATAGTGATAAAAATTCTGTACCGTTTTTGAAAAATGCGGAGCAACTTTTATTCCAAAAGAAACATTATTTTGCACTTTATTTATCTGCATTTTATTACTTACCTGTTTTCACTGCCAAATCTTTTATTGCATTCCGAACAGAATCCAAAATAGAATTTTCGTTCGTTGTGAAGGTGCTTCTTCCTGTAGGCGGGAAAAGTCTTTTCCAAAAACTCAGATTTTGTTTTAACGGTCTGACATCAACATCTATTGCACTGAAATTCGGCACTCCTGCATAAGAAGAAGTTAATCTGATATTATATTTTTCGCCGAGTTCCTGCAATTTTTTAAAATCTTTTCTGATAAAAATTCTGTCTGCAGTGCTGACATTACTAAAATTCAATGCCTGAAAACTCTGATTACTGTTTATAGGTGTTACATTCATGAAAAATACCCCCTTTTGTCATGTTTAAACCCTGTAAAAATAAAATTTGCACATTATTTATGCTAATATAAAATTATGTTAAAAAACAGTGAACAAATCATACAATGTCTTGAACAGGGCGGAGTTATTGCCTATGTAACCGATACCGTCTGGGGGCTTGGCTGTCTGCCTGAAAATGAAACGGCTGTAAAAAAAATTTATGATATAAAAAAACGTGAAGCCCAAAAACCATTAATTCTGATGTCAAACGATATTTGTAATTTGCTTGATTACGTTAAACCCATTCCCCAAATCGGACAGATTTTAATAAAAAAGTATTTCCCCGGCGCGCTGACAATAGTTACGGATAAAAGCGATAAAACCCCTGACTACATAACATCAGGTATGCAAACCGTCGGAATAAGAGTTCCCGATAATGAAGTTTTCATGGCGATTTGCAAAATTATACCAAACCATGTTCTTGCAACCACAAGTGCAAATCTTTCTCATCAGCCGTCAGCAAAAACTTATAAGCAGGCTTTTGAAAACATGTCAGGGCTTGCCGATATGATAATTCCCGATTACGGCTATGAAGCAAAAGGTTTGGAATCGACAGTTGTTGGAGTAATGAATAACGAACTGCGAATATTCAGACAGGGCGAAATCGTTTTAAATGAAAATCTTATATCCTAATTATTTATTATAAATTTTGAAATGTTAATTTTTTGTTTATTTTTCGGGGAACTGTCAAAAACAGTGTTATAACTTTAGTATGAGAAGAATAGTCATGTAATTTTATAAAAAGGAGATAAAAATTATGGCAAAAACAATCGGTATCGACTTAGGAACAACAAACTCCGTAGTCGCAGTCATGGAAGGCGGTAAACCAACCGTTATAGCAAATGCAGAAGGTTCAAGAACGACTCCTTCTATCGTCGGATTTTCAAAAACAGGCGAAAGATTAGTCGGACAACTTGCAAAACGTCAGGCTATTGTAAACCCTGACAAAACCATTGCATCAATTAAACGTCACATGGGCGAAAATTACAAAGTAAATATTGACGGCAAAGATTACACTCCGCAGGAAATTTCATCAATGATTTTGAGAAAACTTGCTGATGATGCTTCAAATTATTTGGGCGAAAAAGTTACATCTGCCGTAATTACTGTTCCGGCATATTTTAATGATGCACAACGTCAGGCAACAAAAGATGCAGGTAAAATCGCAGGACTTGACGTTCTTCGTATCGTAAACGAACCGACGGCTGCCGCTTTGGCTTACGGTCTTGAAAAAGAAAAATCAGAAAAAGTTTTGGTTTTCGACTTAGGCGGTGGTACATTTGATGTTTCGATTCTTGAAATCGGCGACGGGGTTCACGAAGTCTTATCAACCTCAGGTGATACTCACTTGGGCGGTGATGATTTCGACCAAAAAGTTATGGACTGGATTTGCGAAGAATTCAAAAAACAGGAAGGCATTGACCTTACAGGTGATAAACAGGCTATGCAGCGTGTTAAAGAAGCCGCTGAAAAAGCAAAATGCGAATTGTCATCAGTATTTGAAACGAATATCAACTTACCGTTCATCACTGCTGATGCTAACGGCCCGAAACACTTAGACCTGAACTTAACAAGAGCAAAATTTGAAGAATTATCATTCGATTTGCTTGAAAGATGCAAGGCTCCTGTTGAAAAGGCTATAAGCGATGCAGGTATTTCAAAATCAGACATTAACGAAGTTGTATTAGTCGGCGGTTCTTCAAGAATACCTGCCGTACAAAAACTTGTTAAAGACTACACGGGTAAAGATCCTAACCAATCCGTTAACCCTGATGAAGTAGTTGCAGTCGGTGCTGCAGTTCAGGCAGGCGTTTTGGCAGGCGAAGTTAAAGACATCGTACTTTTGGATGTCACTCCGCTGACTTTGGGTATTGAAACTTTGGGTGGTGTTATGACTCCGTTAGTTCCGAGAAACACTACTATCCCTGTTTCAAAATCACAGGTATTTTCTACCGCCGAAAACAACCAGACATCAGTTGATATTCAGGTTTTACAGGGTGAAAGACCTATGGCTAAAGATAACAAATCTTTGGGTATGTTCAGACTTGACGGTATTGCTCCTGCAATGAGAGGGATTCCGCAAATCGAAGTTACTTTTGATATTGACGCAAACGGTATTGTAAACGTCAGCGCAAAAGATAAAGCAACAAATAAAGAACAAAAAATTACCATCACAAATTCTTCTAACCTGTCTGAAGCAGATATTGACAGAATGGTTAAAGAAGCAGAAGCAAATGCAACGGAAGACAAGAAGAAAAAAGAAGAAGCAGAAATCAAAAATAATGCTTCAAGCATGATAGCATCTGCTGACAGAGTAATGAAAGATTTTGAAGGCAAAATTGATGATGCCGATAAATCTAAACTTGAAGAACAAAAAACGGCTCTCCAAAAAGCCATCGATGAAAATAAATCGACAGACGAACTTAAAAAATTGTCGGAAGACTTACAGCAAACCTTGTTTGCAATTTCTCAAAAAGCTTATGAAGCAGTACAAAAAGAAGGCGCTAATGCTCAGACAGACAGCGCACAAACCGATTCATCAAACTCTGAATCATCTTCTTCTAACAACGATGATGACGTAATTGATGCGGAATATACAAAAGAATAACCCATCTTATTCAATATAAAAGCACCCTGTGAAAATCTTTTCACAGGGTGCTTTTTGTAATATAATAAACCTATGAAAAGATTAGGTTTGATTATTTTGATGCTTGGGTTATGTGTTTGTCCTGTTATGGGAGATTACAGTGACAGTTCACCGGAAATTAACAAAATAATTAATTCTTTTAAAACCCAAACTGCCGATTACGGAAAAACCGTCCGTGTCGGGATAGGGAATCAGAATTTTTCAAATTATTTGTGGAATAAGGTTACTATATACGGTACGGGTGAATTTGAAGTCTATAACAACAAAAACTATATAAAAACCTTTGACTCAAATGATTTTGTTGATATTTCAATGGTCGGCAGAATTTTTGTACTGAAAGACAGTGCGAATAATACCATTGCAAAGGTTTCAGGGCCGATTATTTTCAAAAGCGATTACGGATTTATCGGAATAAAAGATTTAAAACGTGCAGGAAAAGACGCACAGTATAGAGGTCAAATCGAACTTGTCTGTCCCAAAGACGGGTATTTTCATATAGTAAATTCTCTGGGTGTTGAGGAATATTTAAAAGGAGTAGTTCCGAATGAAATGCCTGTTCATTTTGGTCTTGAAGCCCTGAAAGCACAGGCGGTTGCAGCAAGAAATTATGTTCTTTCGCCAAGAGTAAAGGCAAGCCCGAATTATGATGTTGTTGATTCTGTTGCAAGTCAGGTTTATTTTGGTGCTAACACCGAAAAACAACTGTCAGACAGAGCAGTTGAGGAAACAAGAGGAATCGTGGCGACTTACGACAGAGAACTTATTTTGGCTCTGTATTCATCAACAGCAGGAGGGTACACAGAAAGTTACCATAACGCTTTTTCAGACCCGAAAACAAAAGTTTTTCCTGCTATGCCAAAGCCTTATTTGACAGGAGTTCCTGATTATGGGGATTTTGGACTTCTTAATAATGATGAGGAAGCCGAAAAATTCTATACCGAAAGACCGAAATCTTTTGACCATAAATCGTCGTATTTCAGATGGGAAAAAGAGTGGACACCTGATGAACTTCAAACCGAAGTTCAAAACCACATAGCATCACAAAGTGCAGCAGGGTTTGTTCACCCTGCAGTAAATAAAGGTGAAATTATTGATAAAATAACGGGATTAAAAGTAATCAGGCGCGGAGTTTCAGGCAAAATAATGCAAATTGAAATTCATACGGGGCAGACTCATTACACTGTTGAAAAAGAACTTGTCATCCGCAGACTGTTTACTGTAAAGGGAAAAGCCCTACCGAGTGCGAATTTTGTAATCAAAGAAGAACGTGATGATGAGGGGAACCTCACAAAAATTAAGATTTACGGCGGAGGTTACGGACATGGTGTCGGAATGAGCCAATACGGTGCAGGTTACATGGCAACTCACTTAAACAAATCTTTTGATGAAATTCTGAAACACTATTATCAGGGGATAACCCTTTCAACAGAGCCGTTTTATCTGAGTTCAAAATCTCCTGACAATACAAAAACTCAAACTTTTTACATAAAAGACGGCAAAGGAATTTTGGTTGTTGATAACAGGTTCAAACTTGATTATCTTGATTTGAAAATAAACGGAATTTATGAGGCGGTAAAACTGAATAAAAAAGAACGCTTCAGCCGTATTGATTTGAGTCAATATTTACAAAACGGTTTGAATACGATAACATTTACATATCCGTCATACACAAATGTCACAGGCGGAATGAGAATATATGTGGAATTGGCAGGAAAAGATGACGACTCACGCAGATAATTCAATAAGCGTCTTAAAAGCCGCATGGATAATAATGGCTGTAACAATTATCAGCAAACTTATCGGATTTGTGCGTGATATTATCATCGCAAATTATTACGGCGCATCAATGGTTTCCGATGCATATTATTATGCCTATCAGATTCCGTCATTATCTTTGATTTTGTTAGGCGGAGTCGGGGGGCCTTTTCACAGTGCAACGGTTGCAATTTTTTCAAAACTGATACCGAATTTAAAAGAAAAACCCTCTGAAGCTGTTAATAAATTATATTCAACATTTATGACGGCAACGATTATATTTTTCGTTTTGTTGTCGGTTTTGATGTATATTTTTCCAAGACAGATAATGAGGCTCATAATTTCAGGCGGTTCTGAACAGTTAGTGCATCTTGCATCGGTTCACCTGCAAATTATGACACCGCTTCTTGTAATAGGCGGAATTGTCGGGATTTACTACGGAATTTTGATTATTTATAAACAATTTATACTCCCAAACCTATCGCCGATAATTATGTCGCTTGCGATTATCGGGATAGTAATTGCCGTACCGAATGACCAAAAAGGTTACGCTCTTGCGTGGGCAACCACTGTCGGTGCAATTTTGCAACTGATTATTCAATACCCGAATATAAGAAAACTAGGGTACCGTTTAAAGCCGAATTTTGAGTTTGTAAATAATCCGCATTTCAGAGAAATCGGCGAACTTTTGTTCCCTGCGGTATTGAGTTCGACTGTCGGTCAGGTGCATATTTATGTTGATATGTTTTTCACCTCGTCAATTTCGGAAGGTGCGTGGACGGCAGTGGGGTATGCAAACAGAGTTTTTCAGTTCCCTGTCGGGATTTTGGTTACGGCATTTTTGGTTCCGTTGTTCCCGATTTTTGCAAGACTTGTTGCAGACAATGATTTTGAAGGGATACGAAATTATTTTAATAAAGGTGTCGGGGTGCTTTTATTCGGCGCTATTCCGATTATCATAGGAATTTTGGTTGTCGGAACAGATGCAATAAGGCTTATTTTTGAACGCGGAGAATTTGACGCAAACGCTACATTTATGGTAACAGAAGCCTTGTGGTTCCTGTCAGTGTCTATTATTCCGTATGTGTTCAGAGATTCGATAACAAGAGTTTTCTATTCGTTTAACGATTCGGCTACCCCGTTTACCGTCGCATTTTCATCAATTATATTAAAAGTTTTATTAAACTGGATTTTGATATCAAAAATGCACTTCGGTATCGGCGGAATTACCTTATCGACCTCGCTTGTAACGCTTTTCAACGCCTGCTTATTAGGGTATTTCATTACAAGAAAAATGAAAATGGATTACAAATCACTGTTCAAAAACTTCCTGAAAATGACTGTGGCAGGAGTTGTTGCAGGTGCGATTTGCTGGCTTTGCGCAGTTCAATTTGATAATTTTGTTCACCTGTCAAAAGTTCCGTTTGAATTTTTGAAGATAAGTTTAATCGCTCTTGTTTGCCTTGCAGTTTATATTCCGCTTAATTTGGCAATGAAGATGGAGTACGCAAACGAATTGTTTGAAAGATTGAAATCAAAATTTATGTAAATTTATTATTTGCATAATACATATTATAGGTATATTTTATTTTGCAAAACTAAATTGCCCCATTTCTTTGACCGCAAAGAAACGGGGCACAAAGAAACTCTCCGACCTGCACTCCGTTCGCTAATCATTTGTAATGCTCCACATTCAGGCGGAATAACTCGCTATCGCTCAAACAAATTCCGCCCTGTTGTCGTGTCGCAAACAATGATTGCTCACTACGTAAAGGTCGGCAATCCCTAAAGCGACGATAGCGGAGTGAACAATAATTGCAGGCGAAACAGCAGTCAGAAGCGGACTTTGTTTGAGGAACTTTAGTTCCGAGTTAGTCCGCTTGGTTGTTGAGCCGTGCAAATTATTAGTAAACGCAGCGTGTCGCTGGTTTTGAGGCACTTTTGCCACCAAAAGTGCCCCTGCACGGAGTGCCCTGCGGAGCAAATTAATTAAAATAAGCTTACATACCTATAATATGTATTATGTATAATGAATTAAAAAGATTGAAATCAAAATTTATCCGATAAAAGGGTGATGTTTTTATTTTTTAATCTGATTAAAATGACATTACCATGAGATTATCGGTGCATGATTATTTAGGAAATGACAAGGCTCGACTGGAATATGCAAACAGTCCGACCAAACCCCGTTTTGCTCCTGCCTACGTTATCAGCGGGCAAAGGGCAGATGAATTTGTGCAAAAATATAACGAGCAATCTAAAACGTTAATTAAAAACTCAATATTTATGACACTTGCAGGGTTTGTAATCGGCTGCGGAATGGGATTATCAAGCGGCGCTAAAAAATTGGGGCTTGCACTAAAATCCTGTGCAGGCGCACTTGCAGGACTAGCCTTCGGAGTAGGAATTTCACACCACGAAAAAAATAAACTGATGGACGAATACCACGTCGAAGAATTTTAATTTAATGAGATTTCAAAATTGCCGTTGTAAAATTTTATTGTAAGCCGCAATGTTTCTCCGTTGTAACCTTCAGGCGGAGGGTTATAACTTGTCATAGTGTTGAGCGCATTAAATACAGCGTCATTCAGTGTAATGTTTGAAGACTGTTTTACAAAAGCCTTTGAAGTCAGCCTGCCGTTTGAATTTACCCTGAACGACAGTGCACAGTCTCCGTCGCCAATTACTCTTGTAAAATCAATTTTTCTTCCAATAGCGTTACGCAAGCCCGATTTATAAGTTGCAAGTTCCTGCCTTAACTGTACCTGTGATTTTTGCGGAGTAACAGGAGCACTTGCCGTCTGGGTTTGAGTTTGAGTTTGAGTTTGAGGCTTTTGAACTGACTGTGTTTGAGTTTTTGGGGTTATCTGAGTTGACGTTTGTGCAATTGTCGTTGTTTTTGTTGATGTTTGCGGAAGCGGTGCGCTCTGCTTAGTTGCAGTAGTAGTCTGCGCCGTTTGTTGTTTTGGCTGAGTTTGAGTATTTTGTGCAGGATACTGATTTCTGATTTTATTTGTCAAATCTCCAAAGGTCATGCCCGACTGGTTTGAAGTTGTCGGTTTTGAAGCGGTTTTTGCCGTTGTTTGTTTCTGCCGGACTGATGATTTTTGAGTTGTTTGTTTTTGTGCGGTTTTTGTCTGCGTTTTTGCAGAAGTTACAACCTTTTTCTGCACAGGCGCAGGAGTTTTTGCAACAGGGGCAACCTCTTTTGGAGGTTGCTGTTGAGGTACTATCTGCTGAACAATTTTATCTAAAATATTTTCCTGTTTTGGTGTTTGCGGTTCTTCTTTTTGGGCGATTTTAACAGGGGTATTATCCCAGTATGAGTCAATAGACGGAATTTCAATTTCTTCTGCGGTTTGGGTTTCAGTATCAATTTTTGCGATTTCTTTCTTTGGATTAGCAATAACAAAAAGGACTAAGAGCGAAAGAATTATACAAACTGCAAAGATACTCAAACCGACAGGCGAAAAGTTTTTCTGTCTGAAATTTCTCCCACCACCATGGTATTTTGACGTGCGGACAGGCATTTCGGGTTCATCATCAAAATCTTCGACTTCCTGCGGAACAAAATCCTGTTCATCTTCAACATTTATAAAAATATCGTTCCCACATTCGCAATATTTTGGAGCTGTTTCGTATTCGGTTCCACATTCACTGCATTTATACATAATTATTCCTATCTTTTAATTTTTTCTATATCGTGGTAATCATCAGGGGTTGAAAGTTTTGCGTTGCTTGAAATTTTCCAAGCTCCCGACACTTCTGTTGTTACTCTGTTTGAGCCTGCAGGGAAATTTAGGATTGAACGTCCCTGATAACTTCTTATAACAGGCGCAATAAACTGTATTGCATAAGGCGTATACCCCGGAGTTGTTGATGAAGTCTGAACATTTGATACTTTCCCGTATTTATCGACCGTAAATTTGTATTTGAAAATTATCCCGTTTGGCATTGTCGGGAGTTTTGAATCTTTCATAATCTGGTTATTCAGATTTGAACGCCATTTGTTCCACGCAATTTCTTCATCCTTAGCCGTTAAAACAACAGGCTTTGTTTCGGTTTTTACAGTAACAGGTTTTGGGGAAGTAGAAACAATATTTGTTTCTACCCTTATCGGGGGCTTTGTTTCCTGCGGTTTTGTTGTTTGCGGAGTTTGAATCGGCGCAGGCTTAGTTGTTGTTACGGGCGCAGGTGAAACATGTGTTATCTGCGTCTGAGTTGGTGTATTTACAATTTTTTGATTATTATTTATGATTTTATTAAGGTCAATTTTTGGAGTTTGGGTATTTGTTGTTGTCGGTTTATTTTTGACAGGGGTTGTGTTTACCTTTGCCGGTGTCGGCTTAACAGTGTTATTAACCGTCTTAACAGGAGCTGTTTTTATATTTGTATTGTTATTTTTAATTCCTGTATTATTAACAGGCTGAGTTTTTACGTTATTTATATTCCCCGCCTGAGTATTTTTAAAACTGACAGGTGCAACTTCCTCAATTTTCGGCTCTACAAAATTTATTCCGCCTTCGTTTTGAACCTCAACACCGCTGTCTCCGCTCACCTGCGCATCCTGAACCATTACCGCAATGTTTTGCTCATCAATATTTATTCCGTCATCGTGTTCAACGCTGAACTGCGAATTTAAAACCATAACGGGTTTGTGCATCTTCGGTTTCATTATGCTGATGCAAATTGTCGATATGATTGCAAGTATGAGCAATATTTGTATTATGGATTTATATGTCATTATTCTTTGTCAATTTTTGCGATGAGTTCTTCCGATGCTAAAATCTCAAATCTTGTGTGCGAAAGCATAATTGTTTCCGCTATCAAAAGAGCCGTTGGCACAAGTGCCGCAACACAACTTATAAATAAACCTTTCATATCCGAACCGATTTCCTGTGTGAAATATGAAATATTCATTGAAAATTCAATTAAAATTATGGCTAAGCCGACAAAAATATATCTTCTCATCTCTGCATCAAGCCTTTTTATTCCCTCAAGCCCGTAGATTTCGACACCATGAGAAAGATAATTGCTGAATCCGTCCTGCTTGATAATGTCGGATGCTCCGATTTTTTTCATTGTCGTAAATGCACTTACAAATGAGAAAAATGCAAATATGATTAAAAATGTTGCCAAAACAAGAAATATCGGACTGAACCTTAAACCGCCTATTCTCATCCAGCCTGCGGCTTCCGGGAAACACATTGCAAGAGTGTTTGAAACTCCGTAAGCCAAAAACGGCGCTGTGAAAATTCCCAAGCCCGTTTCAAGTGCCGACCAAATTTTAAGATTAAATAATTTATCTTTAATTTTTTGAATTTTAATATCACTCAACGAATTTGCAAAATTTTCTATCCAGCCCTGATAAGATTTTATTACACGCTCAAAATCTTCTCTGTATTCGTATTTATCAAGTTCCCCTCTTGCAACTGCACTGCCGTGTTTAAAATATCCGCATCCAAGCGCCAAAGTCAAAGCAGTTCCGCAATAGAAAAGCGAAATGAATACGGCAAAAAATACCATATCCTTGACTGCAACATAATATAGCAGATTTATCAGGTAAATTGCGACAAAGAAAAGCAAAGATAAACTTATCATCAGTTTTTCAACTATAACCGGAGTTGATTTATCACTACCCGATTTTCTTTGCATATAAAGATACAAGCCCTGTTTTAGCATTGAGCCGACCGAATAAACTATCAAAGCATAAAATACCACAAGTTTTGCGTTCATTTGAATTAGAACCGTTGTACCGTCAGTGCTTAGCGGAACACCCATCAGATAGTTAGAAATTCCAAAAGCGCAGATAAAGGATGCAATTAACATTCCCAAATGCAAGAGTATTCCAAGTTTTGAATTTATTGAAATTTTACGTTTCAATGTACTTACAATAGAAGAAACTTCTTTTACTATCCTTACCCTTTCGGCTTCAATTTGAGATTTTTCCGCATCAATACCAACTGACGGCACAGATGTTTCGTTTTGAATATTCTGAGCCGTTTCGCCTACTTTTATTGTTATGAAATCGTCGTTTCCGTCTATCATAATTTTACAGACTTTTTCTATTACCATTTTTTCGGGTAAAACTTCGCCTTTGAATTTGAACTGCGGATAATTATACTTGTTCACAAGCCTGCATTTATTTGACTTTTCATCGTATTGAACCCCGAGTATAAAATCGAAATCAGTTTTCACCTGAAAATCATAATCAGGTTTTGAACTTATATAAACAACTTTTCTATCGTTAAAAGTTTTTTCATTGTTTTTTGAACTGACCGTAAAACCCATTTTTACTCCTTTATCTGCCGATAGCCCTAATAAATCTTGTGTTTGATTTTTCAAGATTAACTTCGTTGACCGTTATTAATTTATCTTCACCCAAAACGGGATTGAGTTTTGTTTTTACATAATCAAGTTTTTCAGGCTCTGCAAACGCAAACATCATAGCAATTTCAGGCAGATATTTTTGCGATTTTTCAATGTTCTTCGGCAAAGTATCCCAGTTTATCTGTTTTGACGCATCACCCTTGTCGCCTAACCCACCGACAACGACTATTGCCGTATTGTAGCCGTTTTTCTTCATTGTAAGCGAATAATTAACCGCTTTTTTTATCGCTTCACCGTAAGAATTTTCATCCGTTCCGTTTGTTGTATATTTTTTGAGGGCATTTGAAATTGCAACTCCGTCCCCCGGACTGCCTTCATAAATAAGGTATGCTGATTTGTCCGTTTTAAGTATTTTTATTGCATCTTCGGGATCCAAAATTGCACACAAAGATTTGATATATTTTATTTCCCTTGCCAATTTTGGCTGATTCGATGCAGAAGAATCGACAATAAAAGTTATTGCCGTCTTGTGAAATTCATCAACTTTGACGTGCGATAACAAAACCACAGCGGTCTTTATCAAAATTGCCGCTCCCAAAATTACAAGTCCGACAGTTATTAATCTTTTGTCCATTAAAAATAACCTCTTTAATAACCGACAGTCGCACTAAACGGCTTTGTCAGGGTAATTTCCATTTCCGTAAATGACGGGATTTCGGCATCAACACCTCTTTCTGCCACTCCGCCAATCAATGCGCCGCCTGCACCAACCCCCGCTCCGATAGCCGCCGCAGGACCCACATGTCCTGACAACGCCCCGACAAGCAAGCCTGTCAAAACACCCACAGCAGCACCGACTGCAACATTTGAAGCCACTCTCGATACTTTCCCCTCATTTGTTACCGTAAAATCTATTTTTTCCGTTTCAATGTTGAAAGTCTTGCCTTCAGGAGTAACAAGCTGATTAAAATCAATTATGACTTTTCCGTTTCTTGAACCGTATGTTGCGTGACGTGCCTTGGTCAAAATGCCGTAAACAAGACTTCCCTGCGGTGCGATTACATAACCGTTATATGTCAAATTCTCTGTCAGCACGGCTATTATCCTGTCACCTTCCACCGCATTTGAGGTATTTATTGCACTTTGAAGATATACATTGATTTTTGTTCCGCTATCAACGTTTGCAACATAACCCTTATAAGTATTGGTATTTTGTTTTTGTACTGTTTGAGCTGTTGTAGAATTATATGAACTTGAGTATGCAGGCTCATTATCGCTAAAAACATAAGTGTTTTTGGTTTGTGAACCTGCCGTAGATATTGTTCTTTTTGCTATATCATCAAAAGTTCCTATTATATTGACGTTGTATGACTGTTCATAATCAATACCCGCTCTTTTTACGGCTTTGATTATATATTTGTTGATTTTTTTGTTGTTATTTGACTGGTAGTAATAGAATGAATTATTACCGCTTTGCTGTAATATTACAACCGCATAATCCTGCGAATTTTTGGTTGAGATGGCATAGTAAGGATTTTTATTGTCAACAACTTTAAAATTCTGAGAATAAAAAGCGTTTAAAACACTTGGCTGAATTGCCGACGGGGTTGCGTTTTTGAGATAATAAACCTCACTAAAAGCAAACGCTCCGTTTAATGATGTTAACAATAATGCCAAAAACAATGCGATAAATTTTTTCATATTCCGTATAATCCTCTTTTACTTAATCAGATTATACCCTTAAAAGCGCAGAAAATAAAATAATTTTAACATTTATTAATTAAAATCATAAACAAAAGGCAGAGCAACAAATTGCTCTGCCTTTTGTTACCGTTTCATTACATTTAAATTAAACTGCAACTTTCATTGTTTTTTCAATAATTTCATTGAAACTTTCGGCTTTTAATGAAGCCCCTCCGATTAACGCACCATCAATATCTGACTGAGCCATTTGTTCTTCTATTGTAGAAGGTTTAACCGAACCGCCGTACAAAATTCTGATTGCATCAGCACTTGCCTGACCTGCAACTTCCGCAACAACACCTCTAATCATTTTGATAACTCTGTTTGCTTCAACAGCATCGCAGGATTTGCCCGTTCCGATAGCCCAAATAGGCTCATAAGCAATAACAGATTTTGCGACATCCTCAGATGAAATGCCTGACAATGCTGCTCTTATTTGAGAAGCAATCCAACTGTCTGTGATACCTGATTCTCTTTGCTCTAATGATTCACCACAGCAAATGATAGGTATTAAACCGCCTGCCAAAATTGCTTTTGCTTTTTTGTTAATCATTTCATCCGTTTCAGAGAAGTACTGTCTTCTTTCCGAATGACCGATAATAACGTATGAACATCCTGCATCTTTTGCCATTTCTACAGAGATTTCACCGGTGTATGCACCTGATGATTCCCAGTGGCAGTTTTGTGCGCTGACCGCTAATTTTTTACCGTTGCAACCGCAGTCACAAGGTATTTCCTTTACCTGATTTAAACAGGTAAATACAGGTGCAATAACCACTGACGGAAGTTGAACAGCCGTGTAATTTGAAACAAATGCGCTGATGGCATCATACAATGCTTTTGCATCACTCTGGAGTAAATTCATTTTCCAGTTTCCTGCAATAATTGGTTTTCTTGACATAATAAAATCTCCTTTTCTTATCTTTTCATATACAAACTGATTTTATATTAAACAAAATTTTAATACAACAATGCACCTTATTGCATAAGAGCCAAAAATATTGTATAATTGAAATATAAAATCGGAGGTATAAATTATGTTTGGTTATACAGGATATAAAAAATCAGGTTTCACACTTGCAGAAATTCTGATTACTTTGGGTATCATCGGTACGGTTGCGGCTATGACAATTCCGACACTTATGATGAACTATCAAAAACAGGTTTGGGAATCAAAACTTAAAAAGATTTATTCAATCGCAACAAACGCTTGCGAACGTATGCTGATTGAGGAAAATGTATCAAGAGTCAATGAAACATCCGTATACGGAGAAGTTTCAAACGATAACCTCAGACAATATTTTAAAATAATGAAAGACGGCGCAGAAGTATCGGGGAAGGGGTTTTCCATACTTTTGCCTGACAGTGCGGTTTTGTATATCTCTGCCGCAGATAACGGATTTTCGTTCTATACGGACGTAAACGGTACGGAAACAAGACCAAACAGCGCAGGGCGTGATGAATTTGAATTCAAATTAGACCAAAATTGTGCTTATAACAGTACTCTTGGCGAAAATGCTTCTGCCGCTGCAACCGCATTTAAAAATGTTATGGAAAACGACTGGAAAATTCCCGATTAGGTTTTGATTATATGAAAAAAGCATTTACATTTTTGGAAGTTATGTTCGGACTTGCCATTGTAGGATTAATCAGTGCAATGGTTATTCCCGTATTTTTTAACTCTTTCGGAAACAAAGTAATGGGAACTCAATTAAAAAAGGTCTGTGCGCAAATTACTCTCGGAACAAAAGAAGTTATGACAGATGAGAGGTCTGATGATACAATAACCCTTGATCAGGATGAAGAAAACACCGAAAGAGGTTTTTATTTCACAACTGCAGGTGTAAAAACATCAAATGCGACTCAGGGCGTTCAGTATTTTTTGAATAAATATATTCAACACAGAAAAGTTAATTGCGGACCTGATGGTTCAAACAGTTGCGTAGGAACAAAATATCGTACTCCGGAAAAGAAAAATCTCGGAACAATTCCGACAGGATTTTATTGCATTGAAACTGTTAATTCGGCTGCAATATGTATGAAATTTGACGAAACAGACAAGGTTATAAAAGTAATCGTCGATGTAAACGGCGCTGAAAAACCAAACATCACCGGCTCGGATACGTTTGTAATGTACATTACAAACGACGGAAACATTAAAGATTTGGATGATGATGCGGATAATTGCAACAAAGACAGAGAAGTCGGTGAAACGATAATTGACTACGGAGCAGGATGCTTTACAAAAGTCGTAGCAAACGGCTGGGATATGCCTAAATAAATTTTGGTAATTATATACAATGTTACACAACTTTAATCTAAATATTTTTTCAAGTATTTTTCAAAGTGATTAATTAAATCTTTATTTGTATCGTTTGGTCTCCACATAAAGAAATTTTTGTCATATTTATCAAACCAAAATGCTATTTCTCTATTCCTTTTAGGGTCTCTTGTTATATCTCCTTCCAATACAACCCAAAAAGGTAATATTTCAGAAGATTCTATTTTGCTTACATGTCTATACACTTTTAAAAGACCAGGAGTAAATAATTTGCACATTCTTTCATGTGCATTCCCTCTACCTGCACTTGGGTCTTTCCCTTCTACCCATCCATCTTGTCTTTTTATTTCTCCAAAAAGAGTTTTTCCATTTTTCTTATTTACTATGGAAAAATCAGGAGATACTCCCCACCCTCTTGATTGTGCAATACGCATAGTGGCTTCGTCTGGACAATAAATTTGACTTAATACTGAATCACTTAGCGGTACATGCTCATAAAGGTGCTTTAAATCAGTAGGATGGTCATTTATTTCGTAATCAGTACCCTTAAAATATTCCTCAAATACTTTTATTAAGTTCTTTTCTGCAACCTCTGCTAATCCACCTGATTCTGTTTGCCAATTTTCTCTATTACTTAACTCATTTTTTGCCATACTACAACCCCTTAAATAACTCTTCTAATGTGACATTTAGCCCATTGGCTATTTTTTCCAAATTCTTTATTGAAATATTTCTTTTACCACTCTCAACAGATGCAAAGTATGTCCTATCCATATCAATAGATAGTGCAAACATTTCTTGGCTCGTCTGCTTTAATAATCTTAATTCCTTAATTCTTTTTCCTAATTTTTCAGTTATCATAGTCAAACTCACATTCTAATAGTAGAAAAATCTATGCCTATGAGGCAACGGATTATAAGTAACAATTTATTTGACAAAATGCAAATTTTTAATTAAATTATAGGAATAAGAAGGGATAAAGTATGGTAGCACAACAAAATAATATTACAGCATATTCTTTATATAATGTTCAACAAAAAGAACGGACAAAGGTGAATCCTTTGGATGAAATATATCCACCTTTACCAAATAAAAAATATCAGGTAATATATGCAGACCCACCATGGGACTATGGTGGAAAAATGCAGTACGATAAGACAACAATTAAAGATGAAAATGTAGGATTTAAAAAGAAAATTTTTCTGAGTTCTGCTGAATTTAAGTATCCCACTTTAAAATTAAAACAATTAAAAGAGTTAAATATAAAATCTATAGCAGATGATGATTGTTTATTGTTTATGTGGACAACTGGTCCTCAAATGGCTAATTCTATTGAATTAGGTACTGCATGGGGTTTTGAATATAAAACGATTGCATTTGTATGGGACAAAATGGTGCATAACCCAGGGAGATACACATTAAGCCAAACTGAATTTGTACTAGCATTTAAACGTGGAAAATTTCCTCAACCTCGTGGAGCAAGGAATATTAAACAAATGATACAAATTCATAGAGGGGTGCATAGTGTGAAGCCTTTGCAAGTAATTGACGGTATAACTAAAATGTTTCCTGA
>Ga0256405_10007282_pt1 | contig 16861 bp, 7 predicted proteins | sample RumenRJG_02DNA_FD_189096 | JGI IMG/M metagenome (GOLD analysis project Ga0256405, IMG submission 189096) | Bovine rumen microbial communities from Lethbridge, Alberta, Canada - RJG_02 | ecosystem: Host-associated > Mammals > Digestive system > Stomach > Rumen | place: Canada: Alberta | collected...
CAGCAACGGCCAGCAACGCGACGAGGAAGATCCATACCGGCACGGGCGCCTGGTAGGCAAAGCCCTTCCGCCAGGCGGTCATCAGCCAGTATGCGACGGGCGATGCAATCACGAAGCTGGCACCGGCCATTATCAAGTACTTCTTGTTTATCATCTTCAAGATGCTGCCCACAGTAGCGCCATTCACACGCCGCACGGCAATCTCCTTGCGGATGAACTGCGTCTCAAAGAATACCAGGCCGATGATACCGATGATGGCAATCAGCAGGGCTACGAAGGAGGCGATGGTGATGAGTTTTCCAAGCGACTGCTCGCTCTGGTACATATCCTCGACCCATTCGTCCAGATGACTGACGGTTATCATATGGGGTTCCCGTCTGGGGTCGAACTTACAGATAGCATCCTTGATATAATCTGAAACATCCTTGAAATCGGCCCCGGGGGCGGTCCGTACGTACATCGTTCCGAAAGGCCGCCATCCTTCTTTGCCCCAGTTATAGAGCACCAGCGGGCCCATTGCGTGTTGCAGGCTCTTGAAATTGAAATCCTTCACCACACCGATAATCTCGCAGTTAGCTACGTGGCCGCCCATCAGGCTCCCGACGTGAAACTGTGGAAACATCTGCATGAAGGTCTCATTGGGAATGATGCTGCCGGTCTCATTCTGGTTGTCAGACTCACGGAAGTCACGGCCTTCCACAATCTGAAGTCCGAAGAACTGAACAAAATTATCATCCACGGGAAGCACTTCCATAAAAACCTGCCTGCCGTCGTCCTCGGTACGGCTCCACCCCATCTTCTGGTCGGAGACAATCGGACTGTCGCAGAAAGTCACGGCTTCAATCGAAGGATTTTGAAGCAAATGGCTCTTTAGGGCATCTTTCTGACGGCCAACCCGTTGTCCGCACCAGGTCTGAAGAATGCGGGCCTCATCAAAGCCCATATCCTTTCCAATCATATACTTGGTCTGGACGCCCACGAACAGGGCCATCAGAATGAAGAGAAAAGACAGCACAAACTGAAGAGCTACCAACACGTTGCGAAGCGCTTTTCCCTTTATGCTGGTTCCATAAGAGCCTTTCAAGACCAAAGCCGCAGGCTGGGAAGTGGAATACAGGGCCGGGGCAAGGCCGGCGATGACGGCCGATACCAGCGCCACGCCGAGCATCAGCACCAGAATGCCGATGTTATCCTTCAGCGCCAGACTGTCCGACACATACGATGCCCAGGAAGTTCCTGCTATCACGTGCATAATCAGGCAGGCAATCGCAAATGCGATGAGCGCGATAAGCCCGGCGTGCAACAGCTGTCTTCCAATCAAGGAGCCGCGTCCTTCGCCCAAAACCTTCCTGGTGTTGATGCTCTTGATGCGGAAAGGAATCTCCGCGAAAGCAAAGTTGATGAAATTAATGATGGCGATGAGAATGAGCAGGATGGCTATAGCGGCCAGCGTAATGGTAATCGCCTTGTTGGCGCTGGCGATATTGGCCCGGACATCCCGTTCATAATGCGCATCATGCAGATTGCTGATACGGAATCCCTTCCTGAACTCATTGACCAGAGCCTCATCCACATTATCGCCCACATATTCCAGCAAGGTGTTCACCGTCTGAGTCTCGGTTTCCTTGGCCAGGGATGGATCTTTCAGCTTTACAAAAGCGGGGAAGGACCACTCATTGGAATCATCGAGAAATTCGTCACCGAGATTGACGAGGACGCCATAGTTCATACTGTAATTCTTGGGCATATCCTTGAAAACGCCAATTACTCTAACCTCCACTCCGTTACCTGCTTTGAAATTCTTGCCAAGGGCGCTCTCGTCGCCGAAGAAGGTCTTCGCATATTTTTCGCTAACTACGGCTGTCTCTTTGGCGGTGAATTCCCGTGCCGAGCCCTCAACCCACTCAAAGGGGAATACGGAGAACATGGAACTGTCAACTCTTACAGAGGGAACGGATAACACCGTCTCTTCACCGTCTTTCTCAAAAGTAGCCTCATGGGGCATAGACCCAAAAGTCCCCACAGCCTCGATATTGGGACTGGCCGTCTTGGCGATTTCTATCATCGGCCGGGAAAAGGACGTGCTGAACAACCCCTTGTCCATCCAATTGTTCTCCATCCGGAACACCTGCTTGTGTCCCTCGAAATTGGCGTCATAGGTCGTATCCCAGCGCACCTGCACCATCAGGATCATCGCAGCGGCAAAAGCGACGCACATCCCCAGGATATTGATCAGCGTCGAAACGCCTGTCTTTCTGAATACTTTCATAGCTTAGAATACCAATACATCACTGTCACCATAGGTATCATACCCGGAGGTAATGACCTTCTCACCGGGCTCCAGGCCTTCGAGGACTTCGTAGTACTGGGGATTCTGGCGGCCGATGCGGATTTCTCTCTTGACGGCTTTGTTGCCTTCTTTGTTAACGACATAGATCCATTTTCCACCGGTTTTCTGGTAGAAGGTGCCGCGGGGAATGATGACGGCCTCTTCGGGCTGGCCCAGCTGGAGGTTCAGGTAGTAGGTCTGGCCGGCGCGGATGTTGTCGGGCTGCTCGCCGTCGAACTTGAAATCCGCCTTGAACTTGCCGTCGCGCACCTCCGGATACACCTTGCGGATGATGGTCGAATAGGTGTCTCCCTGACGCTCAAATGTAGCCTCGAGACCGTCCACGACGCGGTCGATATAGTGTTCATCAATCTGCGCCTCCACCTTGTAGGTGCCCACGGAATTGATCTGGCCGATTTTGGTTCCGCTGGCGATGCTCTGGCCCAGGACCACGTCCAGCAGGCCCAGTTCTCCGTCGATGGGAGCCTTGACGATGAGGTTGGATTTGCGCCTGCGGATCATCTGCATGTTCAGTTGCATATTGTCCAGGCTCTCTTCCATGCGGTCGATCTGCGTGCTGCGGTACAGGCTGTCCTGCCGGGAACGCTCGGCCATGAGTTCATACTTCTGCCGGGCCAGCTTGTAGTCTTCTTCGGCCGTCAGGTACTCTTCCCTGGCGATGAGCTTGTCCTCATAAAGGGCTTTCTGCTGCTCGTAGGCACGGCGCAGCCGCTCCACCTGCGTGCCGTACTCCAGCACGTTCTGGCGGACGTCCAGTTTCTGCTGCTCCATCTGGATCTGCGTGTTGCGCAGGATGTTCTCCTTCTCGGCCAGTTCCGCCTCGGAGTTCAGGATGGAAAGGTCCAGGTTGTCGTTGTTCAGGATCAGGATGGCATCTCCCGCCTTCACCGGAGAACCCTCCTCGATGAGAATCTTCTCCACGATACCGCCCTCCTGCGGGCTCAGCTGGATCGTCGTCATCGGCTGCACCCGGCCGCTGATGCGGATATAATCGTTGAACTCGCCTTTGACGGCACTCGATACCGTGACGGTATCCTTGTCCACCCGCAGCGTCTTGTTGTTCGGACGGGCAATCAGATAAACGATAAATACCAGCAGCAGGGCTCCCAGCCAATAAGGAAGGGCTTTCTTGGTAAACGCCGCGCGAAGGCCGGTTTTCTTTTCGATAATCTTATCCATGGTTACTTACTGATTTACATATTCAACACCGTTGTAATACCGCACCACCGCCTGCTTGATAAGGAATTGGAACAGGCTGTTCATTTCGTCGGCCTGGGCCTTGAGATAGTTGTTATTGGCGGTCTGGAACTCCAGCGGGGAGATGAGTCCCTGTTCCAACTTTTTGAGGTTCAGTCCATAGGCCTCGGCCTGCACCTCCGCCTTCCGCTGCGCCTGCTGCCAGGCGGCGGCGCTGCCGTCGCGGTCCTGGATCGCCCGGCGGACCTCGCTTTCCACATCGCGGCGTTTCTGGTCGTATTCCGCCGTCGCCTTTTCATAGGCATGTTTCCGGCGGGAGATCGTGGAATGCCGGTTCAGGCGGTTCCAGATCGGGATGGACACGGAGACCTCCACATACTCGCCGCCGTTGTTCCGGAACTGGTCGCGGAAGGGGTTCGTCTCCGAACCCTGATAGGTATAGTAACTGGTGCTCCAGCCTGCATAAAGGCCGATGGTCGGCAGCAGTTGCCACCGGGCCGTATTCAACTGCCGCTTGGCATTCAATTGCTGCCACTCGGCGATCCGGACGTCCGGATTATGCTCCAGGGCGAAGTTCACGACAGATTCTTCGCTGTCGCTCTGCATGACACCACCGTCATCCGGAAAGCCCATTCTGTCATCCTGAGCACCGGCGAAGGATCTGTAATCCGTATCGATCATCAGTTCTTCATCCACCGGCCAGAACATCAAGTCCGCCAGCGTCATCCGCTGCTGCGCATACTGGTTCTGCGTATTGATCAGGTCGTACTGCCTGTCAGCCAGATCCGCCTCCATCTGCACCACGTCGGCGTGGCCTTTCTGGCCCAGTTCTTCCTGACGGCGGGCCTTGACGAGCGCCTGCCCGGCCGTTGCCACCTGCTCCTCATACACATCGCAGAGGCGCTTGTAATAGACCACGTTGTAATAAGCCTCCATGACCGCCAGGCAGATGTCGGCCTCCGCCTGCTTTTCCTGGGAATCGGCGATCAGCATCCCGGTTTTCGAGATTTTGTAATTGTTCACAGCCTGGAATCCGTCGAAGAGGTCATACCCCGCACTCACCCCGTAATTATTGTGAAACGACGTGGTGTTGAAATAGGTGTTCGTCTGCGGGTCGATGCTTCGGCCGAAATTGTAGTAGGCGTACGTCTGCGCGTTGATCTGCGGGGTGAACATCTTCAGCGCCGCGTCCCGCCGGTCAAGCTGTGCATCGCCGGTGGCCGCCTGCTGGATGCGTACCTTGGTAGAATGGGAGATGGCATAGGCCATGCAATCATGCAGGGACATCACCTTCGCCTCGGGGACCGACGTTTCCTCCGGCCCCTGAGCCTTCGCCACGATGGCGAAGGCTGCGGTCACACAAAAAACGCTTATGAGTAATTTCCGTATCATCGTGTAAAACTTTTTTTCTTTCGTATCCAAACACGAACACCTCCTGTGCCAAACCTGTTAATGCACTGATTTTCAGAAGGAAAGCAAAAAGAAAGGAGTGTAAAGTTTGTAAAATCTTTACACTCCCTTTTACACTTTCGGGTTTTACACTTTACAGTTGAGCCTATCGGAAAACCAGCTGGAATACGGTCTCCGTAACGTCGCTCTTGATAAGGTCGATGCTGCCGTTATGCTGCCGCATGATCTGGCGGGCCAGGGAAAGGCCGATGCCGGAACCCTCCCGCTTGGTGGTATAGAAAGGAATGAATATCTGCTCCTGCGCCGATACGGGTATGGGATCGCCGTCGTTGGCCACCCGGATGATCACCTCGTCGTCCTTGCCCATCCTGGCGGTCATATTGATGTGCCTGGCACCCGCCTGCAGGGCATTCTTGATGAGGTTGATGAAAATCTGGGAAATCTGTCCCTCGTCGGCGTAAATCATCAAATCCGGCTCTTCCGGCCGATATTGGCAGACGGCACCGAGGCTGGCGGTGAATTCGCTGTTCAGCGCAATGACGCCGTCCATCAGTTCCTGCAGGTCGATGGCCTTCCGCATCGGTTTGGCCACACCGGACAGTTCCCGGTAGGTCTCCACGAATTTGATCAGGTTCTTGGAAGAATCGCTGATGGTATCCAGGCCCGCCCGCACGTCCAGTTCGCTTCGGCCGTTTTCGTCGATGGACTTCGCCAAGGCATCCGAAAGGGACGCGATCGGCGAGACTGTATTCATGATCTCGTGCGTAAGCACCCGGATCAGTTTGGTCCAGGAATCCTGTTCGTGGGCCTGCCGCTGTTTCTCGAAAATGGTCCGGATACGGTTCAGCGTACGGTTGAACTTATTCGTCTCCTGGAAGCGGAAGTTGAGTTCCCCGTCTTCCAGCGCGTCCATCATATAGGCCACCTTCCTGATGTCTTTCCGGCGGGTATGGATGACCGCAAGCGCCGCAGCGATAATCGCGACGATGATGACAAGCAGTATGACGAATTCTATTCTCATTTAAAAAAGATTCTTCGCTTCGCTCAGAATGACATCATAGGCCGAACTTCTTCATTTTGGCGTACAACGTCGGGCGGCTGATTCCCAGGGCTTTCGCCGCTGCAGAGATATTGCCGTTGCAGCGCTCCACGGCTTCACGTACCAGTCTTTCCTCTTCCGCCTCGCTGACGGATTTGAGCGGCCCGGCGTTCCCCGTCCCCCGGAGGGCGGAGCCGGAAGGTTCTGTCTGGATGTCCCTTGCCGACAGATGCTTCGCTTCGCTCAGGATAACGGCTTTCTCGATCACATTCTGGAGTTCCCGGATATTGCCGCTCCAGCGGCCGCCCTCCAGCGCCAGCCGGGCCGAGTCATCCAGCCCGGAGAGCGGCCGGTGGTATTTTGCGGCGAACTGCGTGACGAAGCGTTCCGCCAGCGGAACGATATCCTCCCGGCGCTCCCGCAGGGGCGGAAGGGCGATATGCACGGTATTGATCCTGTAATAGAGGTCCTCCCGGAAACGGCCTTCCCGCACCAGTTGTTCCAGGTCCATGTTCGTGGCGCAGATCAGGCGGATGTCCACCGGAATAGCCTGGGAACCGCCGACCCGCACGACACTCCGGCTCTGAATCGCACGCAACAGTTTCGCCTGCAGATGCAACGGAATATTGCCGATTTCATCCAGGAACAGCGTCCCGCCGTCGGCCTGCTCGAATTTGCCCACATGGTCCGTATGCGCATCCGTGAAAGCCCCTTTCACGTGGCCGAAGAGTTCGCTTTCAAAGAGCGTCTCGGTAATGGCGCCGGCGTCGACCGCCACCATCGGTTTGCCGCTGCGGAGGCTGCGTGCATGGATTTCCCGCGCCAGCACATCCTTGCCGGTACCGTTCTCGCCGGTGATGAGCACCGTCGCGTCCGTGGGGGCAATCTTGTCGACGGTTTTCCGGATGGCGGCCATGGACCCGGACGAACCCCAGAACATGGCTCCTTCGCCTTGCTCCGGACGGCCGATGCCCGTTCCGGGGCCTTTGGCCGAAGAATCCCTTCCCAAAGCCTTCCGTGCCTTGTCCCGCGCCGCCGTCAGCGTCGCTGCCAGTTTCTCATTGTCCCAGGGCTTCACGATGAAATCAAACGCTCCGCGCTTCATTCCTTCCACCGCCAGCTGGATGTCGGCATACGCCGTGAACAGCACGACCTCCACCTCCGGAGCCATTTTCTTGATCTCTCCCGCCCAGTACAAGCCCTCATTCCCGGTATTGATGCTGGTGTTGAAATTCATGTCCAGCAGTACCACATCCGGCCGGAAACGCTCCAGCGTCACGACCAGCGTTGCGGGAGAAGGGATGGCCTCCACCGCCTCAAAATACATAGGGAGCAGGATCTTCAGCGCCTGGCGAATGCCGGCGTTGTCATCCACGATCAGTATTTTACCAACTTTCAATGCCATGTCAGATCAATCACCTTTCAGCGCCCCGCATCCGCAGGGCAAGCCGGTATTATGCGAATTCGAAAAGGCTGACGAATCCCGTCAGTTCCAGGACGTCGCGGATGACATCGTTGACGTCTTTCAGGACGACCTTGCTTCCGCTCGATTTCGCGTTCTTGAGAATGCCGAGGAGCACCCGCAGGCCGCTGGATGCAATGTACTCCAGCTGGGAACAATCCATGACGATGTCCCGGCCTTCGCATGCATAAAGAGGCTGCATGGCCTTCTCCATCTCCTGGGCCGCGGCGGTATCGAATTCGCCGACAAGCTTGGCAAGGATCTGTCTGTCCGTTTCTTGTACCGTAATTTTCATATCCTATCGTTTTTATGGATCATTTTCGTGAGTGTCAGGACATTCTGCTCTCCGACGCGTTCATAGTGGATGGAATCCGCAAGATGGCGGGCCAGGTGCACGCCCAGTCCTCCGACCGGCCGGTCCTCGGCGGACCGGGTGGTGTCCACTTCCGCCACGGCGGTCGGATCGAAAGCCACCCCTTCGTCGGATACCGTGATCCGGACCATCCTGCCATCCGATGTCGCTTCGACATGGACCCGGCCCGTCTCGCCGGGGGGATAAGCATAGTGCATGACGTTGACGACAATTTCCTCGACGGCCAGCTGCAAGTTCCGCGCCGGTTTTTCCGCCATTCCCATCCGGGAAGCCACGGAGCGGATGAAATGGTTCAGCGCGGAGACCTGGCGCACATCGTTGTCCAAGTCGATCGAATCGCGCAAGATATCCGCCCCTTCCTGGGGAATATACCGGATGACCAGGAGGGTCAGGTCATCGCTCGGGTCGGCATCGCCGACAAAATTTCTGACGGCGTCCGACACGGTTTCCGCCATCTCCCGGGCTGCCAGGCCGTCCCCGAGTCCCTCGAGGACCGCGGCCAGACGCCCGTCCGTAAACAATTCCCGCCGGGGGTTCATGGCCTCCGTCACCCCGTCCGTATAGAGGAAAAGCGTGGCGGGTCCGGACAGTTCCACTTCCTGGACGCCATACGGCGTATCCGGGAACACCCCGAGGGGAAGATGGGGACGGGCCTGTAGTTTCTCCGTCTTCCCGCGAAGCAGGAAAGGCCGGTCGTGTCCGGCATTGCAGTATTGCAGGTGCCCGGAAGACAGGTTGAGGACGCCGGCGAAGAACGTGATGAACATGTTCCTTTCATTGCCGCGGCAAGCCTCTTCGTTGAGCACCTGCACGATCCGCGCGGGATCGCTGACATGGGCCGAGATCCGCCGGAACAACGACTGGATCTTGGACATGACCATGGCCGAAGGAACGCCTTTCCCGCTGACGTCTCCGATGCAGAAGAACAGTTTTCCGTCCTGGAGAAAGAAATCATACAAGTCGCCGCCGACTTCCCGGGCGGGGACGAGGAATCCGTGGATGTCGAGATCCGGACGTTCCGCAAGGGGTTTCGGAAGCATCTCCATCTGGATGGACCGAGCGATGTCGAGTTCGCTTCCGATGCGGGCTTGCTCAATCCGTGCCTGCTGCAGACGGCGTGCGCTACGGACATACCGGTTGATGATGAAGAACAGGATCAGCAGGCCGCAGAGGATCAGCAGCCGGCTGAGCCGCCACATCCGGACGATGGGCTCAAACACTTCCCGGTCATAACTGACCAGCGCGACCTGCCAATAAGGGGCCTCGGACAGGGAGGTATAATAGACCGATCCTTTCCGGCGGGTCTGGGGATCCCGGAAACGCGTCATCAGGCACTGTCCGGGTGCGGGACGTCCGGATACCAATGCGCTGATTGTCCGGATGCCCGGCTTTTCTCCGTCCGGGCCGATGACGGTCTCGCCGCTGCGGGGCATCAGCAGTCCGAAGGAGGACGGATAGCCCAAGTTGGCATTGAGCGTGTCCCTCAGCCAGGACAGGTCGAGATCGAGCCCGCAGACGGCGGCGATCTTGTCTTCCCCGTCCCGAAGCGGATAGGAGTAGGTCGTCAGATGCGAGACGGAATCCGTTCCGTACAGATACGGATCGCTCCATCCCGGCTGGCCGGTCTGCATCGCTTCCCGGAAAGCCGGATGCTCCGTATAATCATGCTCCTGGCCGCCCAACTGCTGTACCCGGATCACCCCGTTCTCCTTCGAAGCATAGGGTTCGAAAAAACGCCCTTTCTGCGGATAATAATCCGGCAGGAAAGCCATGCAGCCGCCGACGATTTCGGGGTTCGCCGCAATCAGCCGGCGGGTGACGGAGAACATGGAATCCGGCTGGGAGAGATGGACCTGCATGTCCCAGAGATGCTCCTGCATCGTCATTTCGGCGGAAGCAAGGGAACTCCGGATGACACCGGCCTTGACGGACAGTTCCTTTTCCATCCGCTTCTGCAGTTCGTCGCGAAGCAGGCTCCGGGTATGGTAAAACTGCACGAAGGACAAGAGTTCCAGCAGCAGGGCCGCCAGGATGACGAAGCCCAGGCTGGTTCCGATCTTCTCCCGCAGGAAGGTTCCCGCCTTGTTGATCCACTTTACCATACTATGCTGTAAAGAAACGCATGGAATCGAGCATGCCGAAAATCATGTCCACGTACGCACCGGACGTTTCGTTCCAACGGAAGCCGAGCCGGTGCAGGACCTGCATCGAGAACCGGTTCGCCGCCTGGTTTTCCACCAGCTGGACCTGGCCTTCCGCCTGATCATAGGCGAGAATGCTGGAGAGAATCTTCGCCTTTTCGGGATCCGCCTTCGCGGCTTCCATCCGCTGGGCGAAGGCACTCGTCTCCAGGTACTCCAGCGGGCTTCCGTCATCCCGGTGGAGCCGGGACAGAATGTCGTCCATCGGAAGCAGGTGGTCGTTCGATACATGGAAGACGCAGTTGGCCGCCGGCGTTCCGGACAGCAGGACCACGGCCCTGGCCGTCTCGTCGATGGGAGAGAATTCCATCCGTTCTTCCAGAAGCGGATACGGGCAGGCGCCCAGCATCCGGTAGGCTTTCATGCGGCCCATCGAGGCATTGGAGTTGAAATTGATCTGGAACTCGCCGTCAGAGGCCCGCGGAGAGAGATTGCCCACCCGGATGATCTTGGCGTTCAGCCGGCCTTCCGCGACTTTCTCCAGAATATGCCGCTCGGCCAGGAACTTGGACAGGACATACTGGTTGTCCGTATTCTGGCCGAAGAAGAGGGTCTGTTCGTCCAGCAGGGCGGGAACCGCCCCTTCGCTCATGCCGCCCACGCTGATGGTCGAAACCTGGACCAGCCGGGCGCCGGAGGCGATGCAGAATCCCACAAGATTCTTGACGCCATAGTAATTGACCTGGAGGATATCGTCTCCCTTGGAGAAGTGCTTGACGTTGGCCGCGCAGTTCACGACCAGGTCGATCGGCGTCCCCGAGGCCGTCAGGGCATCGAAGGCTTCCGAAGAGGTGATGTCTCCCTGGATCAGGCGGATGCGGCCACCCACCAGCGGGCGGTAGTTCTTCTCGAAATAATAGACCAGCATCTCCGTGAGACGCCGTTCCGCGGAAATGGAGCCCTTGCCCCGGAGCAGGCACCAGACGACCGTGTCCGGTCCCGTCTGCTCGATGAGTTCCCGCAGGACGTGGATGCCCAGGAAACCGGTGGCGCCGGTCAGCAGGATGTTCTTTCCTAGCGGCTGGGCCGCTCCTTCCCGGAAAGCCTCGAGCGTGTTGCCCGCCAGCAAGGTATCGATGGCCGAATAGTCATAGGTCCCGACCTCTTCTTTCCCGCCGGGCTGCTCTGCGGCGTCTCCGCCGAGGAAAGAGGCCAGCGCACGGGCCGTCGGACAGTTGAACACATCGCCGTAGGAAAATTTCAGACCCCGTTTCTCCGCGCTGACCAGCACGCTCGTGACCATCAGGGAGGTGCCTCCCAGGTCGAAGAAACTGTCGGTCGCTCCCACGCGTTCCATGCCAAGGACCTCCGCAAAGATTTCGCACAGGGCCGTCTCGGTCTCACCCTCGGGCTTGACATAATCCCCGTTGGAAGTCATCACCGGGGCGGGCAGGGCCTTGCGGTCGACTTTCTGGTTGACATTCAGCGGGATCCGGTCCAACTGGGTAAAGGCCGCCGGGACCATGTACGGCGGTTTCCGCTGCAGGATGAAATCGGACAGGGCCTTGCTGTCCATCTTCCCTTCGCAGACGATGTAGGCCGCGATGAACTTGCCGCCGGAAGGATTGTCGAACGGCTGGACTGTCACATCCTTCACGCCCGGGAATTCCCGGATGACGGCCTCGACTTCCTTGGTCTCGACCCGGAATCCCCGGATCTTGACCTGGCCGTCGTTGCGGCCGACGAATTCGATGTTGCCGTCGAGGCGGTAGCGGACGATGTCGCCGGTCCGGTAGACCCGGTCATACGGATACTCCGTGGCGAAGGGGTTGGGGATGAAGGTCTCGGCCGTCTTTTCCGGCCGGTTCAGGTAGCCCCGGCTCACCTGCGGACCGGAGATCCAGAGTTCGCCCACAGCACCGGCGGGAAGCCGCCTGCCGCAGGAATCCGTCACATAGAGGCGGAGATTGTACAGCGGATGACCGATCGGGATGTTGGGCTCTTTCTTCTCCACCTTGAAGATGGTCGAAAAGATGGTACATTCCGTTGGGCCGTATCCGTTGTGGAACGCAAAGGACGGCGGGTCCATGGACACCAGTTTCTCGCCGCCGACGGACAGGTGTTTCAGGGAAGGATTCTGCGGGAAGTTCGCGGCGAACATCACGCCCACCTGCGTGGTCATGAAACTGTGGGTCACGCCGTTGTCGGTGATGAACCGGTCCAGCAGGGACATGTCATGACGCGTCTCTTCGGGAATGATGCAGACGCAGGCCCCCGTCGTAAGGGCGGGATACAGGTCCATCATGCAGGCATCGAAGCCGTAACTGGCATAGGCGGCCACACGGCTCTCCGGCCCGAGGCCGTAATAGTTCCGGTACCAGGCGCAGAAATTCACCAGGTTGCGGTGCTCCAGCATGCAGCCTTTCGGGACACCGGTGGAACCCGACGTATACAGGAGGATGAACAGGTTCTCCGGCGCCGGGCCCTCCGGAACAGGGCCTTCCGGCAGCGCGGCGATCGCGTCCGTTCCCAGGACAGGTCCGTCATAGGAAGTGATCAACGGACGGTACTGCGCATCAGCGATGAGCAGTTTCGCGGAGGCATCTCCGATCATGAAATTCAACCGCTCTTCCGGATAAGTCGGATCCAGGGGCTGATAGGCACAGCCGGCTTTCAGGGCACCGAGGGAGGCGACGGCCATCATCTCGCTGCGGCCGATCAGGACGGAGACCACATCTTCCCGCCCGAGTCCCAGGGACGCGATATAGGCGGCAAGCCGGTCGGTCACATGATCCAATTCCCCGTAGGTCAACGTCTTGCCATCATAGGAAACCGCCAAGGCGTCCGGACTGGCGGCCGCCTGTGCCCGGAACAGGGAAACGACGGTCGCAGAAGCGTCGACCGGAAGGGTATAGGCGTTGAAGCCGTCCAGTTGTTTCACCTGAGACGGCCCGACGAGTGAGAGACTGCCGAGCGGCCCGTCTTCCAGCAGGCCCCGGAGCAGGTGCGTCAGGGTATCGGCAAAACTCTGCATCAGTTCCGGACTGTACAGGGTCTCGTCATATTGGATGAGGATGTTCTCGGCCGCATCCCCGCCGTTGACGAAGATACTGACGGGGAACATCGGCGTCCGGGTCGCCAGGTCTTCCGCCGTGATTTCCTTTCCTCCCATCCGATAGGCCTCCAGCAGGCCGACCTGGTATGCCAGCATCACCTGCGGCTGGAATCCGTAGTCCGAAGAAACCTTGGCGAAAGGATAATACTCATGCTGGCGGGACTCGGCGAACCGGCGGTCCGTCTCCTGCAGGTAGCCGGCCACCTCCGCCGCGCCGGTATCGCCGGACAATGCGAGCGTATTCACGAACATGCCCACGGTATCGGAGACGCGCAGGTCCGAACGGCCGTTGCTCACCGTGCACATGTACACCTTCCGGCTGCCGCAGAAAGCGCCCACGGCCAGGAAGGCCGCACCGAGGAAGTAACTGGCCGGGGAGATGCCCAGGGCCAGGCACCGGCCGGCGATGTCTCCCTCCACCGGAATCTCCACGGAGGCCACCGTTCCGGCGCTTTCGCCTTTCTCGCGGTCGGGCAGGATGGCACTGGCTCCTTCGAAGCCTTCCATGCTCTCCTGGAAGAAGGATGCGGACGCGGCATATTCTTCCCCGCCTTCCGACGCCTTCTGGTCGGCTGCATAGTCAAAGTAGGTATAGGCCTCGGGAACCGGATCGGTCCCGTCAACGGCAGCGCAGAGTTCCGTCATGAACAGATCCATCGAACGGCCGTCGAAGACCAGGTGGTGGAAGTCGGTCAGCAGGTACAGGCTCTCGCCGGCCCGGACCACGGAAGCGCGGTACAGGGGGCCTTCCGAGAGGTTGAACGGTTCCAGGAAGTGCGACTTGATCCCGGCGAAGTTTTCTTCCGGCACGGTCATGACTTCCACGTCCGGCTCCTTGCCGCAAGGGACCAGCAGGACCTTTCCGTCCCGCATCTCGAAACGGGAATTCAGGGCCGGATGGCACCGGAGCACCTTCAGGAAGGCCGTCCGGACCGCTTCGGGATCCAGGGAGTCCGGCAGGGTCCAGCACATCGGAAGATTGTAGACCGTCTCGCTCGGGGCTTTCATGCATTCATAGTAGAGGCCTTCCTGCTGGAAGGTCAGCGGCTGTTCGGCGACCTTGCCGGCGGAGCCTTCCCCGCTCCGGGCGCCCTGACCGGAAAGCAAGGCAGCGAGAATGTCGTTCTCGATACGTTGCAAGGTAGCCGTCTTGACAAAGGTGTTCATGTCGACCGAGATGCCGAACCGCTTGTGCAGTTCGACCGCAAGGCGCAAGGCAGACAGGGACGTAAGGCCCGCATAGACAAGGGGCTCCGTCAGGGAGAAGCCGTCGATATGGGCTGCCTCCCGGATGATCCCGGCGATTTCCTCCTCCAGCACATTGAAAGGGGCGGATTCCGCCGGCTTTTCCGACTTGCGCATCTCCGGTTTCGGGAGGGCTTTCCGGTCCACTTTCTGATTGACATTCAGCGGGATGGCATCAATTTGCATGGTCACGGACGGCACCATGTACGGTGGTTTCCGCTCCAGGATGAACGCATTCAGGGCATCGATGTCGACGGGTGCGTCGCCCACGACATAGGCGGCCAGGAACTTGCCGCCGCCCTGTCCTTCCTCATCGAACGCCTGTACCGTCACGTCCGTGATACCCGGGAATTCCCGAATGACGCTCTCGACCTCCTTGAGTTCGATGCGGAAGCCGCGGATCTTCACCTGCATGTCCTTCCGGCCGATGAACGCGATGTCCCCGTCGGCCCGGTAGCGGACGATATCGCCGGTCCGGTACATGTGCTTGTACGCCGGATCGTCCGAGAAGGGGTTGTCCACGAAAACTTCGGCGGTCTTGTCCGGCCGGCCCAGATAACCCAGGCCCACCTGCAGGCCGGCTATCACCAGTTCACCGGCGGCACCGACCGGCAGCCGGGCGCCGTTCTTCCCCAGCACATAGGCCCGGACGCCCGGAAGAGGCCGCCCGATCGGGATGTCCGGTTCCTGCTGCGTCACATGCTTGTAGACGACATAGACCGTCGTCTCGGTGGGACCATAGCAATTGTACAAGCCATATTTGGGAGGCTGGAAACTGGCCATCTTCTCTCCGCCGGTAAAGAGGGCGTGCAGGGACTTGCTTTCCGGGAAATTGATGGCGTACTGCGTGGCCACCTGCGTGGTCATGATCGAGGTGGTGATCCCGTTCTCTTCGATAAAACTGTTCAGGGCCAGCAGGTCCAGCCGGATTTCCTCCGGAATGATATAAAGGGCGGCGCCGGCCGAGAGGGCCGTGACCAGGTCGTTCATGTATGCGTCGAAACCGAAACTGGCATAGGCCGCGATGTGGGAATTCTCCGTGATGTCGAGGGCCTCCTGGTTGTTCCGCGCATAGACGGAGACGTTCCGGTGGGACAGTTGGACACCTTTGGGGACGCCGGTCGTGCCGCTGGTATACAGCAGGATGAAACAGTCGTCCGGCTTCGGGGCGGGGACATCCGGTTTTCCTTCCGGAAGCGAAGCGATCTCGCTGGTTGGGAGGACCGGTCCTTCATAGCCGCCGACCAGGGATTCCAGGCCGGGATCGGCGATGAGCAGGGCGGCTCCGGCATCTTTCACCATGAACGAAAGCCGCTCGCTGGGATAAGACGGGTCCAAGGGCTGGTAGATACAACCGGCCTTGATGGCGCCCAGCGGCGCCACGACCATATACTGGTTCCGGTTCAAGATGATGGAAACGACGCCGCCGGGTGCGACCTGACCGGCGATCCACGCGGCCAGGTTGTCCGTCAGCCGGTCCAGCTGGGCATACGTCAGGGTCGTTCCCTGGAAGACCACGGCCGGATGGTCCGGGAAACGGAGGACATTCTCCCGGAAAGCGTCCAGGACGGTCTTGTCCGGGTCGCCGGAGAACGGTCCCGGATTGAACGAATCCGTTTCGGCCGACTGGCCTTCCGTTGTAAAAACGAGGTCGCTCATCGTTTCCGCCGTTCCCATGGAAAGGAGGCAGGCGGAAAAACTGTCCGTGAACTGCCGGAGGATCCCTTCCGAATACTGGTCGGCTCGATAGGTGCAGCGCAGGCGGAAAACGCCTTCCTGATCGGCCCTCAGGTGGAAGGCCAGGACATCCTCACCGGGCTCGGCTTCCGGGTCATCCGGTCCGTCGAAGGATGCTGAAAAACCGGGTTCCAGATCCCGGACACAATCGGCGTAAGCGTCGTCTCCGTGCTGACGGACGAGGTCCGCCTGCTCCTGCCGTTTCGCCAGCAGTTCCTGCAAGGACATGTCAGGGGTCCATTCCACGAGGACGGGGCGCTTTCCGCCGCCGGTCGGGAAGAAGGCCCGTGTTTCCGCGTTCCACGCAGAAACAGTGACGCCGAAGGCTGCCGTCAGGAGCGTGTCTGCGGGACAGCCGAAACGCTTCCGGACTTTGTCCAGGTCCCCCGGACGAACAGAAAGAGGAAACTCAGCCTGCTGCAGGACAGCCTTGCCGGCGTCGCGCAGGTCAGGAATCAGACGCGTCTCCAATCCGGCGCAGGCGGAGAAGCAGTCCACATACCACGGCTTTTCATTTTTATTCATAGTCCCTGCCATTTTTTCAACAATTTTCAAAGTTACAAAAATTCCAGACTAAAACGCAAGCTATATTTCGCTACAGAAAAAGGTCGTTGTACTGCGCGAGAAGTAGGCGTTTTTGGAGCTCTGTCCGCACGCTAAAACAGAAAGAGTTCCTATGTTTGAAACCCAAATAAAAATGGAGTGAGCTCTGGCGAGCTCATCTGGGAGGCCTGGAGTGGGCACCACCGCCTCGATATACGCCCCTCGGCGGTTACAGCACAAACGCTGCGC
>Ga0256405_10007284_pt1 | contig 16860 bp, 16 predicted proteins | sample RumenRJG_02DNA_FD_189096 | JGI IMG/M metagenome (GOLD analysis project Ga0256405, IMG submission 189096) | Bovine rumen microbial communities from Lethbridge, Alberta, Canada - RJG_02 | ecosystem: Host-associated > Mammals > Digestive system > Stomach > Rumen | place: Canada: Alberta...
GAGGCATAAAATCAGTGTTAAAGAAATCATCAAACATTGTTGGGAACCAACCATTGCTTTTCATTAATCCGTTCAACATAATCAATACCTCCTAATTATACTTTTAAATTTGACATTTTGTTACTTGATTGCCTCTGCTTTCGCTTCAGCTTTCACTAACAGATAAGCAAAGTACATGCCGATAGGTGGTTCAAGTGACATAATGTCAATCGGGGAAGGTCAGAATGGCGCTTATTTTAAACTCGCTTAAACTATGCTGACGATTTATTAAACTCAGTTAAACATTGACAGCATTATCCAATAGTAGTATCTCTGTAATCAGTGATGGGGATAATCACGGTTGAAGCGAACGAGTGTGGTGTCTGGGAATCGTGCAGCCATCTGCTGTGTCTTGTTACCGCAGCTTAGTAATGCGCGTTGTTATCTATTAAGAAGTGGAAATTCTCGCCGTCAACGGGTATGTCGAGAATGATGTACTGCGACTTGATTGGTTTGATGGCGATGAAACCCTCGTGCTCAGAGCAGTTGAAGATGGTGTTAGCCTTCCAATAGCCCTCGCTTATGCGCGCTCTCTCAGCCTTACGTTCAGCTTCGGCCTCCTGGTTTCGGCGATCGCGACGCACATCATTCCAGTACTCGGTTCTCTTATCACCAGTCGACGCCAGAGTCTCTACGCCAGCCACAAGTACCTCACCAAGAAAATCGCTCCACCACATAGAGTTTACTCTCTTTTTGGTATATTTCTCAGGGGTGTACATCGTCAACTCATCCTTCTCAAAACACAGTGTGTCGCCTTTCGACAGGAATCGCTCTGTGCGATATCGAGTTCCCTTATACGTGTTGCCAGGTATGGCATAGGCAGATACCTTTATCTTCTTTGGTTCGAAAAGAAATTCGTGACCGCTATCGTTTATGATAGTGATGTGCGGCTCAAAGAGTCCACCGATGGTTGGGTCTACCACCACAAGTATGCCGTTGTGCGAACAATAGAACACATGGTGATCGTTCTTTACGTAGGTTTTGTACTCCTTCGTATCTTGCTCGGCCATAGCGCCGATGCATACAAATGCCATTAACAGGCTTGATATCAGTTTCTTCATACTCAATTTAGTTTTAAATTCGTAATTATGCCGCAAAGGTAGTGTGTTCTTGCAGAAATTATTCAAGGATTCCCCTACCCGATAGTAGGGAAATCCCTAAAGTTTCGATGGGTCCCTGAATTAGGGCTGCGCAAAATTAAGAGGCATGGTATATTTCACTCTTACAGGCCTACCGAACTGTACGCCTGGTTTCCATTTTGGCATTGAGTTGAGCACACGTATTGCCTCATCCTGAAACAGATTTCCGAAGTGGTTGGTCATCTCCTCCTCAGTCATACCAGTAGCCTTAAGCGCTTTCTCCTTGTTTACAAAGTGAACCAGCGACTGCACAGGCTCAACATTGCTTATCGAGCCATCGCCCTCTACTACAAACGTAATTATCACGCGGCCTTCAACCTTGTGCTTCTTAGCTTCCTTGGGATATCTCACGTAGAAACTCAGCCAGCGAAACAAATCTTCAGTTCCGTTTCTAAACTGCGGCAGATGTCCATCCTCAGGCCACTCCTCAGTTTTTGCGTATTTGTTTCCGTCGATGATTGAGTCAGGATTAACCACCTGCGCCTCCACGCCGCCACACACCGCGGCCAGCATTGCTGTAATCAATAGTTTTTTCATTGTAATTTAAAAGTTCTTTAAGTTCAATATTACATCATTCTCAGTTTATGATTATCTGAAAACCGCGACAAAGGTAATGCTTTTCTAATAATCCACCAAACTATTCGCAGAAAATCCACCTGTCATTTGTCACGATTGTCACGATTGTATATAAGAAATAGCCCCCTCCATCGCTGGAGAGGGTTATCTTCGCTATCAGGCGGCATGTTTCTGGTAGTACTCCGGAGTCTTGATGTATATCTTCAACTCGTCGTTGTACTCTACCCATCCACGACTCTTCCACTTCGACAGCAGGTTACCTCGCTGGGTGGTGTTAGGGCACTGAGCGCGCTCTATCACATTATACTCATCGCGGGTAAACGTGTCGTTAAGCTGCTCAAGCATACATGGCACACCAGGCTTCATGATACGGTTGTCGCGCTCCAACTTTTCCTTAATAGATTCGCCCATCAGACACATCTTGCACCACATGTCGTAGTCGAAGCTCCAGGTGATGAATTCCTCAATCTCCTTGCTCCACTTCATGCCGCACATGATGTACAGCAGTATGCTCTTGCGGAAGGCGATGACTACCGAACGGTACGACAGATGGATGTAACTCTCGTTGCCCATCATCTCTGCACGCTCTTCTGCACGGTCGAGCAGTTTCTCGGCCAGACGCTTGGCCTGAGGACAGATGATAGTGCCCTTAGCCGACTCCAGGCGAGCCTGATATACAGCCAATTTCTTGTCGAACGCCTCGTCGTAGCGGCCGAACTTGGGGCGACGCTCCACATCTTCCCTCACGATGGTACAGAGGTTCAATCGCGAGAAAGTACCATTGTCGATATTGCCGCCAAAGGTTGCTACGGCTGTGGCAGGTGTGGTAGAGAACACCACACACCAGCGCATAACAGAGCGCGACTTAACCGACTGACTGCCAACACGTTCCTGCCCGTACTCATCGCTATCAAAGTCGCGACGGATAATCTGTGTTACCTCTGATGTAGAGCCACCCGACACCTTCTTCAGCTGCTCCACCTCGTCCATCTTGGTAAACATTGCCTTGTTGCCAGCACGCTCTGCATCCTCCATACGCTGGCAGAATGCGGCATTGGTCATGTCGGAATCTACTATCTGCACACAGATATCCTTGGGGCGTTCAGGCTTCTCGGAATTGGCACTCTTAGTATTGGTTGCCTCTGACCAATCCTTCTCCTTTGCACGTGCCACCTCGTCGCGCTCGGCTATAGGACGGAGAATGTGGCGGATAGGCTCCTTGATACACGACTTACCGATAGACATAGGTGCAACGAGTCCGCTAATCAGTGTCATTTCCATCGTGGTGTTGTCCCAGAATTCGCCCTTCACACCACCAGTATAGGTAGCAAAGGCTGGGAATACACAGGTGGCGATGGCTGGATGATAGCCCTTGGGAGCCTTCGACACGCACAGACGGATTGGCGCAGGCAGACGCTCGGGCATCATGGGCTGGCGCATCAGCGATTCTGGGTCTACACCTTTCTCGATATTCACACGTGTGCGAGCCAACTGCAAGGCAGCCTGAAGCTTGGGAGGAACAGTCTTTGACTGCTGACGGCGACAAGCACTCTCTATGCTCTGGTCTACACGCTGCTGATCCTCACCAAAGTTGGGCAGCACCTGCTTAATCCACCCAGCATCATCGTTGCACACATGGCGCAAATGACATGCCATAGTGAAGATGAATCCGTTGCGCGAACCATGTGCAGGTTCTCCACCCATCTGGGCAACCAGCTCTTCAACGATGTACTCGTAAGGAATACCCATGTAATCGTCAGGGTAATCAACCGGCTGAATTTTCAGCTCGTTGCTTGTGGGCTGATTTTTCAGCTCTCGTCCATCGATGGTCAAGCCACGGTCCAGATAGGCCTTGCGACGTGCTTCAACCTCCTCGGCGGGCAACTCAGCGCACCAGTCGTCGGCAGTGTAAATCTGCGAGGCGGCATCAGTAATGTAGATCATGCGCTCAGGTGTGCAGCAGTCCTCATCGAAGTCGATGCCAAGCACCTTGCAGTATGCCTGCTGAGCCTCTCGGATGGTCATACCCCTTGGGATGCGAATGTCGAGGTGAAGCTTGCCCGATGCTGAATACTCTGCGTGCAGCAGGTGATGCTTCCACAGCCCTTCCTCTTCATCTATTACACGTGCGCGCTCCAGTGCTGCGGCAACCTGAGTTTCGTCGTCGATGTCGACGCAGGTCTGCCAGGTAAATGCCTCTGGGATGATGCTGGCCTGAGCACGGCGATCGTCCTTGAATCGGAAGTAGTGAGGGCAGCGGTATGGCAGGTTCTGCTTCAGCTTGCGTCGCTCGTTGTGGTCGTTCTCAAATCGGATGGCAACTATCAGCTTTGCCAGTTCCTCGCTTTCAGTCAGCTTGAAGTAAGCCTCCATCTGCTGTTCTGTTGCCGTACCTTTGCACTTTGGTGCGTTCAGGGTGGCGTTCATACAAATCTTGCGAATCATCGCGGTTTTGATAATTTCTTTATTCATAATTTTTAAAGTTTTGATTTTTTGAATTAAATTTAACAATCTCGTTTGCATTGCGTTGAACGTTCTTTTGCTTTTGCGAGTACAAAGGTACATATAAAAAATGAAACCAAATCCCTATTTTTCTAGGAATTTGGCTACATTTGCTATTTTGGAAAATTTCGGAAAAGTTATGGAAAACTCTCGGAAAGTCCGCGGAATTTTTAGGTAAGGTTAGGAAAAATTAGGAACATTTCAAGCCCAAAAGAGGCTTAAATAATTCATAAATCTGGCTACAAACCTCCCTATCCATATACTCATCGAAGTTAATGTTTGGCATATCGCAGAAGTCTCGCCAATGTCTCTTCTCATCTATAATGCAGTAGTTACCACTCTTCCTCACGTTGTCCTTACCCTTGCCTGGAATCATCCAGCATATTAGTGCATCGAACTTGTTGGGTACGTTGGTCATAATGATCTTTGCGTCCATCATCACCTTCATTGCGTAAGCCCACTTCCAGTAGCAGTCTACTTTTATATGTTCATCAATCTGTCTTACTATCTTTATCAGCATGTTGGCCTTCTTGCCTGTGCGATAGGTTGACATCAGTGAGTAGATGTTTTTTGTGCCAGGTTGCAGTTGGCTCAGCAGATCATCTTTATCCAATCGGCTAGCTGCTTTCTTTCCTATTTCAGCCTTGCCTTCGTGTTCGGCCCATGTGCGTATTAGCGTAGAGTAAGGCGCACGACTGTTCTCAGTCTCGTCCTTAAGTCCCAGCTCTACCACAAAGTCAACGGGTATTGCTTCTAGTTGTATCTCTTTATTATTCATAATGTACGCGCGCGTTCCTTATTAATTATAGATTATCTTCGTCATCAGCAGGCTCATATTCATGAGCGTAATTGTTCAGCAGGTCGATGATGTGCTGCTCCCAACCATCGTGTGTGGTGAACTTGATGAGCAAAGCATCGTTGTTGAAACATCCTTCGTACACGTTGCGCTGATAATTCAACTCTCTGTAAACCTCCTCAACAGTGCCGCGGGCAAAGAAATAGAATCCATCCGTGGTATAGCTCTGTGCTATCATGTGACTATGACCACCTTCAAAGGTGATGTTTACCTCATACACGTTCTGCTCGTATTCATCGCCATCCTCGTTTTTGGCCTTGTCCCAGATAGGTTTTACGCCAAGCAGACTGAGTCGTTCCCATAGGTGGCCAAACTCCACGGGTTCTTCCTGCTGAAAGTCGTATTCTACAATTTTGGCCAACCAGCGCAGACGTACTCGCGGATCGTTCTCGTTGCATATCACACGGCAGTCCTGCAGCATGGCCTCAGTAGCCAACGTGCCAGCAGCCAACTCGCCGCCCTCGTCCAGTATCGGATACTGGTCGGCACCATACACACCCATATCATCGTCATTCCAAACGGTGAGCGTGGCGATGTGCCTGCCCACACGGCCCCCTGCGTAAATGATGTTATAAGGGGCATCTAGTTTCAGTATTTCTCTATTCATTGTTATCTGTCCTTTTACCTTTTCGAGATGCAAAGATACACAAAAACTTCGAGACCACCAAAGGCTGATGGCGGCAAATCGTGACAAACATGACAAATGACACCCCTATTCTACATGAAGCCATCAAGCCGAAAAAACCTGTATATAGTTCATATTATATATTATATTATAATATAATATATAATATGCTTTAATTTACACATTTCCATCGATACATCCGTGCCAAATTTGACGCCGTCATTTGTCACGATTGTCATGCCCACCGCTCCAAACCGCCACCTTGTTAATATCTTTCGCAAGCATATCATTTACACACCGCAAACGTATCGTTTACAACGCACAAACGCCGCATTCGTTTCACGCAGGAAAACTATTTCCCCCGTGAGGGAGAAAAATTTCTCTCACGGGCCCGCAAAAGTTTGCCGTAATCAAACCACCAACGAAGTTACGGATAACTCACCGATTAGTTACGGCAATCCCCTCGATAAGTACCACCTTGTAAAAATGCTTCAAAATCACTAATTTCAGCACTATTAACGCTAACAATTGCTAGCATTAAAGGTAACAATTGCTAGCATTAACACTTGCAAAAAATCTCTTTATACGCCTAAAACAATAGCGGGGTCGATGTTAAGTTTTTTGCTTATTTCACGACCAATTTTGAGTGAGGGTTCACTCTTTCCTGTCATGATTTCGCTCACGCGAGCTGTACTAAGACCAAGCATTTCTGCAAGTTTGGTCTGGGTGATACCCATTTCGTAGAGACGCAGTTTAATGGTCTCTATCAGTGTGGGTGCTGCGATAGGATAATGTTCTTCCTCATAATCTGCTACGAGGTCAGAAATCAAATCCAACTCCAGCATGTTCTTATCGTCGGCAGGAGTGTCGTTGCCAACAATCTTCAACAGCTCGTTAATTCTGTCGCAAGCTGCTTTGTACTGCATTTCGTTTTTAATCTGTGTCATAGCTTATATGTTTTTAATATCCTTTATTCTATCATACTCCTCATGTGTTCCAACAAATCGCAAATACACCTTTTTATTTATAAAGATCACGACGGCTACTATACGATAGTTATTGCCCTTAATGTCGAACACATATCTATTATTGCCCACATAGTCAACAGTATTGAACGTTTTCTTGATATCAGCCAAGCACGTCCAATCTGCCTTACAAGTTCTTTTATACCAATCGCGGAGAACCACATCTGCATCAGCATGTTTGGCTATAAAGTCCCGTATCATGGCAAATGATATTACACGCATTACTTATCTTTTTGCGGCAAAATTACGAATAAAATTCGGTATAACCAAACATTTTTCGGAAAATCTAAATATTTTTAGTGTAATCATGACAATTGTGACCGCTCGGCTTGCCGCTCGCTACCAACGGGACGCAAGAAATGACAGCTACATTTTTAGATATAAATATAAGGTGTTGCCAACCATAACAACCATACAGCTATTGTCATGCAAGATTCGGCATCCGATGATAATAAAAGACTTTTGAGTAAATATCTAGAATAGTTGGTCATTTAGTACAGTCAGGCAGAGATTTCATAAAAATTCCACCTGAGTTCTTGCAAATATCGAAAACATTTCCTATTTTTGCCAAAAAATAAAATATGTCTGAAAATCAAAATATAGTTCATTACATTAAGTTCATCACAGAATTGGATGAAATTGAGTATTATTTCCCTGTTCCTCCATTATATGGTTTTAGAGGAGCAGGCTTAGACCATCATATCCAATTAAAAATAGTGGAGTATATGAAGCAAAACAATATTAGAGGAGTAGAGAAAAGATATTGGTATTATGATGAAGATATGAACGAGATAATGCGAAACGATAAGCCGCTTGACCATGGGTCATTTGTAGAATCTAAAAAGAGTTGAAGATGGAACTAAATCATAGATTAATAGCAAATATCCTGAAAGAAAAGGGGATGTTAGATTTCAAGCCCATAATGATAAACGATGAAGAGTTATGGGGGTATCGAACAAAGGAAGAATCTATAAGTGTTTTTCATTTTTGTAATTCCGAGTTAAAAGAACTGACACGGCAAGAAATAGGATTGTCGTCAGATCCGCTTTTTATTTATGGAAATGCAGAAGAGTATAGACTTATAGAAGAACGAGAAGAGTTAAAGAATAATTCTCCATATAATTTTATGGTGGATAGCAACAATGTTATTTTGTCTTTTGGGATTAAAGGGTATGTAAGACTAAATGATAATTACTATGTTCTAGAGCCCCTTCTAAATGAGTCAGAAATTCAAAAAAGGACTGGTATTATAAAACCAAATATCGATATTTGGAAAAGCGGGGTTGCTTATAATGTAAATAAAAAATTTGTGTTTTATTATGATGAATATCAAAGCCCTCATAATTATTCGTATCTTTGGAGTTACAAATCATTCCATTTATTATCAAATATTGATGGGGGATATCTAGTAATAAGTGGCTCAAAAGAATATGATATTCCAACGATCCCTTCTTTTTGGGTAACTGAATATGAAGTAAATTATATTGTTTATTTAAACAGTAATGGCAATATTTTCTATCTTAACATCATAGACGTAAATTCAGATAAAACAAATAAAATTGAATTTACTCCCCATAATCTTGTACGTCATGAATATGATGATAAGACTTATATTGTACCACCATATTCTGAAGGACATCAATTCTTTGCAGATAATAATATAATATGTGTTGTTATGCATTCTAAAGGGAAGTATGATATTATTGACTCAACTATCCTAATTGCCAATAGAAATCAAAGTAATTATTACTATTACGGTGACTTTGGAAGGAATAGAGATTTTATTTCGATAGAGAATGGCATCATTACCTTAAAAGAAAAGTATAACATAACTGATTTGGGTTATAGTTATTCCACAAGGTATGTTTTAAAGGATTTATATTATACTACGATAGGTGAGTATAATACATTATCTTCCTTAGTCGCTTTTTACACAAAAAGCAAAAGATTGCTTGGTGATGATAGTTTTGAAAAAGACAAAGACTATACTTTATATGGGGTATTAGATACAAAAGATATGTCTGTAATAATACCAGCTCGATATGAATCTGTTACAATATATGGCTCAAATTATTTTGTAGTAGGAAATAGTTTTGATGTGGATGGGGAAAAGAAAATACTTTATGGTTTATTGTGTGGTTGTAAACTAATTTTGCCAATTGAATTTGAAAAAGTAAGTTGTTATATTGAAGAAAGTGGATTGTATGTAATTGTTGGGAAAAGCAGAGGTAATAATAATAAAAAAAAGATACGATATGGATTGTTGCATAATGGCAAGTTGGTGTTACCGATAAAATATGAAGCAATTTCTTCAGACAAACAACCTGATACCTATCTCCTAAAATATAGAGGGAAATATGGGTTATGGAATAAAGGAAATATATTATTACCAATAAAATATGAAGAAATTACTGCTGGTGAATACCCTAATACTTATTTTCTGAATTATAAAGGGAAATTGGGCTTGCTTTATAAAGGTAATGTTGCCCTTTCTGCAACCAATGATTCAATTACCATTGAAAAAGAGTATGCTATATTTGATCATAGTGGGAAAAAGGGATTGTTCTCTTTGGCATTCAATCATAAATACAAACTATTATTTAACGATGTTATTATTCCGGATAACGACAAATATCTGATAGGAGATAATAATGTGTATCATATTGAAGATAAAGAATTAAAGCTTATTTTAAGCGGGCAAAGTCGATTGTCTTATTTATGTTCTATGGGGAACTATTTCATGTTTCGTATTAATGCTGAAAAAGAAAGAAATAATCCTAATTCATATGAATGCTACCATGTTAACTATTGGGGAAGGTTTGAATTTGTCCAAATGGATAGATTTGTTGATTCAAAAATAGATAATGGTTATATCTATATTGGTAAAGTAAGATCTGGAGTGTTTTTTACCATTGATGAAGGTTATTTGTATTACGACGTTGAAAAAGCCGAGTTTTGTAAGGTCGATGATCTTGCACAGCCTTATGATTCCGACCCAGATGAAGGCGTGGATTGGGATAGAGAAACTTATTATGCTTTAGGAGGTAGTGATTATGATGGATTTAAAGAAGAAGGTGGTGATTTAGACTCAATGATGGATGGAATGGGATTTTGATTCTCATAATTATTGAATTTGAGATTGCAAAATTGAATAACAAGATACAACAAGCAAAAAAAGATCATGAGGAAGCCTCGTTTTCGATAGGTTGCTTTATTATTATGCTTGTTTTGATAATCCTCTATGCAGTATTTCACTCTTGCTCCTAATAACACCAAATACTTCTGAGATATGAATATCTATTTTATTTATCCCAAGGACTTCGAACCGTCAAATTTCCACGAACTGCTTAATTTGTTGAAAGTGAAAGAGGTGGTTAATTTAGTTCCTGAAGGATTTGACGTAAAAGCTGATGACTTTTACCACTTTGAGCCTAATAAAGACCTATCACTTGTTCCCCAAAAGCCCCAAGACTCCTATTTGTCATATATTGCAGAAGCCATTATAAGAATTATAGAATTTCGAGAATCATTATCTGCATATTATGAGGCACGTGATTGTGGAATTGACATTGATCCTCCATTCATACATAGCAATGCAAGGGATTTCCTTAGCAATATTACGAATGATGAAGCCAATAATCTTCTAGTTTTAATCTATCCTGGTCTCAGAATTAATGAACTTGTTAAACGGATATATGGGAAAATGTACGCAAGTACACATTCTTTTGATTATGAAGATAAGATACCGATGATATTAATACGCTCGTGGGCCCAAAACCCTGAAAGGAATATCATGTCAGTTTGGAAGAGGATAAGAAGAACAGATAAAAGAGTTACGGATCGTATAAATAATGCTCGCCCTTTGACCTTTGCAGAGAAGATGAATTTTTCCAGCGGAATGTTTTTTCCAGTGACAATGGATGATTTGGAGGGTGAAAATAAATATCTGTATTATGGTATTCATTGTGACCCTCTCTGCTATTTATATAAAAGCTATGTTGATAGTAGGTTTGATGATGATATGAGACTAAAAATAGGATTAGCAAATCTATTATTAACAGAAGAAGCTCAATACCAAATGAATGAGAAATTAGAAGAGTTGAAAGAAGAAAGGAGGGAAATGGAATTTCAAACGTGGCTACATGCTGACGAGATAGATGATAGAGACTATGAAAATGAAACATACGAAGTGTTAGGCGGTGATGATTATGATTAGCTATATTTCATACACTCAGACGCATATTTTGTACAAATAAAGCCGTTTCTCTTTGAAATTCCAATATAATCATTTATATTTGCCGAAAAATAAATGAAGTGAGCAACAAAGTACTGATCATATCGAATGCCAACGAACTTGTTAGGGTAAGACCTGAGAGGATTGTTTACGTGGAGTCAGATGGTAACTACTCCACGATGGTACTGCATGACAAGACGGAATATGTGTTTACGATGAATCTCGCCCATTGTCAGCAGATGATGGAAGATCAACTCGGTAAAGATGCTATGACATTTATCCGAATCGGTAAGCAACTGATTGTTAATCGTGCGTACATCTTTAAGATTAATGTCAACAAGCAACAATTAGTAATGTCAAACATGGAAGTGAATCAGGCGTTTACCCTACAGGCATCAAAGGAGGCTCTTAAGCAATTGAAAGTTCTGATAGAATCGGAAAAGGAGGGCAAGCTATGAATAATGACGAATTACAGGTACTCGGAACAGAGAATAGAAAAAACAATAATCGCAAATGGATAGTAGCTGCTGTTTGTGCGATACTGTTGGCTATCACCTTTATTATATATAATAGGTGTAACTCTACTTCAGATTCATTACCGATGTCGCAAGAAGGATCGACAATCTCCCCTGCATTGCAACATGCCGCTGACTCTATGCTGAATGACAAGCTGACAGAAATTAACGGTTTGCAAGGTCAGGTAATCGTTATGAATGTTCAAACAGGAGAGATACTTGCTATGGCCGGACGCGAGCGCAATTTTGAAGGTAAGTTCCAGCCTTGCCAGAACTTTGCTTATCAACAAGAATTAGGCTCACTGATGAAAACAGCTTCACTATTGGCTGCATTAGAAACGGGAAAAGTAAAACTCTCAGATGTTGTTGATACAGGAAATGGAGTCTGGGAAATTGACGAAGAACGAATATTTAAAGATCATAATTGGCGAAGGGGTGGCTATGGCGAAATGACTTTGGGTCAAACATTGGAGGTTAGTTCTAATATCGGTATAGGCAAAACGATATGGGATCTATACAAGGGCCACGAACAGGATTACTTCAACAAACTTGACTCTATGAGTTTCGGACAGCCAAGTGTTATTGAAGGGATTGAAGGGTTGCGTCCTTCTATCTATAATTCCCCCAAAGATTCAGATTGGGTAAACAAGGATATTCTCTGGAGTGCGATAGGCTACAATAGGAAAATTTCCCCAATCCAGATGCTGACTTTCTATAATGCTATCGCTAATAATGGTAAGATGGTGAAACCAACATTAATGCCTGGCACTACTGAAGTAATCAATGAACAGATTGCCAAAAAAGAGAATATTGCTCTTATGCAGCAAACGTTAGAACATGTGGTTAGTCAGGGATTGGGAAAACTCGCGGGGAGCGAACTGACAAAAGTCGCAGGAAAGACGGGAACATCACAGGTTAATGAATATTACGAAGGGGATGATACTGTATCTGAGTATCAATTGGCTTTCTGTGGTTATTTCCCAACTAATGCCCCCAAGTATAGTATGATTGTTAGTATGAACAAGCTCGGACTCCCTGCAAGTGGTGGGGGAATGGCTGGTGTGTTATTTAAAGATATTACAGATTGGATTGTAGAAAACTATAAATAAAAGGAAATGCCAGTACAAAAAGATTACGAACAACTCACAAAGGTAACTCAGCAAGACTTAGACGAAGGAGTATGGGACGCTGAGCACAAGGGATTGTATAGCAAGGATGGGAAAAGATTCTTGCAGTATATTAGACCTAAAAGTCTAGAATGGGGAGTACCCGATACATTCCAACTTAAATCTGGAGTGGAGATTATTTGTGAGAGGGCATTTGAACAGTACCATTCTCCACTAACATCTTTTGTAATTCCTGATAGCGTTGTTGCTATTGGCACTGAGGCTTTCCAACAAATGAGGTTACCTCAGCATGCCAATTTAACAATCACTAAAGGGCTGAAATATATCGGACGCGACATCTTGGGAAGTTATCATGGAATACTGAACTTGATTATTGAAGAAGGGATAAAGGAAATAGACCTAAGTTATATTTTGAATTGTGCGCCGGCAGTCACTCTTTACTTGCCTTCCACATTAGAGAGTATTGGTGATAATGGCTTGGGGGAAGTTGATAACACAGAGCATATCCATTTGGCAGAGGGCAACAAACATTTCTGCATGGAGAATGGTGTCTTGTATAATAACGACAAGACAAAACTGTTAAGATGTCCAGTTACCAAAAGGGGAGAGCTCTTGATTCCTGAAGGAGTGACGACCATTGGCGCAAATGCATTTCGTTTAAGTGGATATAAATACGCCGTCGACGCTGAACCAGATCCGAAGCTTTCAGTCATTCTGCCACAAAGTCTTACAACAATTAAAAAGGGGGCGTTTCAGTCAACCTGGATGGAGTCGCTTTTCATTCCTGCAAATGTATCAGAAATAGAAGAAGGGGCTTTCGATCCTTCTGTGCATCTTAGTATAGAGGTGTCGCCAGATAACGAATGCTATGAAGTGTGCAACAACTTACTTATAGACAAGAAAAGAAAGAGAGTATTGCATGCGATAGGGAATAGAATAAAGATACCTGACGGGATGATGGAGATTGCGGATTATGCATTTTATAATGTCACCGCAAAAAGAATAGTGATTCCAGAAGGAGTTACTCGTGTAGGCATGAAAAATATCAGTTTACATACTACCCGAAAAATCAGTCTGCCATCAACCTTGAAAGAAATTTCTGGGGATTCGTTCTGGGGATCTATAGTTGAACCACCTGTGATTGAGATTTCTGCTGGAATGGGCGAGATCCTTAAAGAGAAACTATCCGACTCAAACTACTACTTATCGAATTTCTTTCAAAATAGAAAGAATTCTGTTATTTATGATTCATCAGATCTGCTGCAAATCAGTGATGATGGAAAAACTGTGCTTGGCGTATACGACCAATCTATCAGTGCAATCGTCATTCCTTATGGCATAGAAGTCATTGGAGAACGGGCCTTTGGATATTGTAGGTTTTTGAGAGAAGTTGTACTGCCTCAGACAATTAAACGTATAGAACGATGTGCATTCGACAAGTGCAAATACCTGCATTCTGTCAATTTACCTTTGCAACTTAATGAAATTAGTGATTTTGTTTTTTCAGATTGTGAATTTTTGGAGAGTATCGATATTCCTTCTGGTGTTGAGCGAATAGATGATTTTGCTTTTTCTGGTTGTTCTTCGCTTAAAAGGATAAAGTTGCCTGAAGGGATAAAGTCTATCGGAGACAGATCCTTCTCAAAATGCAATTCTCTCACTTCGATTAAAATTCCAGGAAGCATAAAGAATTTAGATAAGGGTTCATTTGATTATTGTAAAAAACTGAAAGAGATCGAATTAGATGAAGGAGTTGAGTCTGTTGATGGTCCTTTCTATGGATGTACAGCTGTTAAGACAATAACTATTCCTAATAGTTTAAAAACGATGGATGGTATTCTGTTTCACGATTTCTCTTCTTTGGAAACTATTGTTTTAGCAAAAGATAATCCGAAATTCGTCTTTGTCGATAATGTCTTGTATTCTAAAGACAAAAAACGAATCGTTTGTGCCCATCCCAATATAGGCCCATATTATGAAGTCCCCCGGAGCGTTGTAAGAATCGATAGAATGGCTTTCTATAATTGTAAGAATCTGGAAGAAATATCTCTCCATGATAATATAAGAACTATTGGGAATCACGCATTTGGTTGCTGTAAGAAACTTAAAAGGATAGTTATTCCGAAAAAACTGAAAGTAATTGAAACGCATACATTTGAGGATTGCGTATCTCTATCAGAAGTCGTTTTGCAATCTGGATTAAAAGAAATCGAATGGAATGCATTTTTTGGCTGTTCATCACTACACAATATCTTTATACCAGAGTCTGTTAGGTATATTCATACTGGTAATGCGTCTTTGCGTAATTATAAAGTAAGTCCGGAAAACAAACACTTTGCCACAATAGATGGAGTGCTATTTAATAAAGATCTGACAAAGCTGTTAGAAATGCCACGAGGACGAAAAATAAGAAACTATGTAATACCTGATAGTGTTGTAGAAATAGGCCATAGTGCTTTTTGGTTTTGTAATAATTTAAGACATATTTCCTTCCCAATAGGCCTAAGAAGAATTGGAGAAGGTGCGTTTGGGGACTGTATATCATTGCAGGAATTACAATTGCCGGATGGAATTGATACCATCCAGAAAGATACATTCCGGTATTGCGAAGCATTGAAATCGATAAAGTTACCCAGGCATTTGAAGGAAATTGGGGAGGGCGCATTCTTTTGTTGTAAAAGTCTGAAATCACTATCATTGCCACCAAGCGTTAAAATGCTTGATATGAATTCTTTGCCAATGGAGCTGAAAGAATTACATTTGGCATATAAAGATCCCCAAAAGGCAGCACTTGGTTTTTATGCGCAGAACTTTGACAAAGAAGATCTCATTTTGTATGTACCCAAAGGTTTAAAAGAAAAATATAGAAATGATGATTTTTGGGGGCGATTTGAGAAAATAGAGGAGGAACCATAATGGAGAATCTTGACAATAAACAAGCTGAAGCTCGTAATCGCAATCTGCTGCGTTTCGTGCATGCCCAGGATAGTGGTGGACTCTATGATGGTACCGGCACTTATGCGGAGGCATTGCAGGAAGTGAAGAATGGGCACAAATCCGGGCATTGGATTTGGTACGTGTTCCCTCAGATGAAGGGATTAGGTAAGTCTGAAATCTCACAGTTCTATGGTATAGATGGACGTGAAGAGGCTAAGGCTTACATAGAGCATCCTATATTAAGGGAAAGGCTGGTAGAAATATCAGAAGCCGTACTTAATAATGAGAAGTCCGTATATGACATATTCGGTCAGGATGCTATTAAAGTAAGAGCTTGTATCTTACTATTCGCCTCAGTATCGGATATTTCCGTGTTTAAACAGTTAAAGAGTAAATATCGTTGGTAAATAATAGTTGATATGGAAGAAGAATCAAATAAGAAATTAGAAGACTGGGCTAATGAATTCTGTGAGGACTTCGACAGAATTGTTGAGGAAGAAGATAAGCGAATGAAAGAAAACGGTCTTTTATACGGTACTATATTTGACAATGAGGACTATGATTTAATGCTCAATTACTCTAAAGCCTCTTTTAAGTTAAAGAAAGAAGATCTAAAAGATTATGTGTATGTTGACAAATTAAGTCATTGTAAAGAAGGTTGTGAGGATGAATATATCAACAAGACTTATAAATTCATCCGTATGGAAGGTGAACTTTGTGCAATATTTTATAGAGACTACTAAATGATGGCAGATTTACAAAGATTCATAACAGCACAAGAGGGTAAAACCATTCATGGTAACACCTTATATGAACAAGCCCTGATTGAGATCAAAGAAGGCAAACCCGATTTTGAATGTTGGGTAAGGTATGTATATCCTCAGTTGAAAAGGTCTGGTACAAGTAAACTCACAGACTTCTATGGCCTCAACGGTCGTGAAGAAGCAAAAGCATACATCGAGCATCCAATCCTCAGAGAAAGACTAATCAGAGCATTTCAAGTCCTATTGGATAGTGATAAGTCTGTTTATGAGGTGTTCAGTAACTTAGGTGTGCTAAAGATCCGTACTTGTGCCTTACTCTTTGCTTCTATAACGGACGAGCCTGTCTTTAAGCAACTTATTAGGAAATATCATTGGTAATAACATAAAAAAGAATCATTATGTCATTAGTGTCCCGTTAAAATTGGGACGAGTTAAATATTAATCAAATAGCCCCGGAATGAGGGGACCAAATTGTTCTTTGACATCGTTGAATTTAGTCTTTTCAAACAACTCATTCAAGG
>Ga0256405_10007286_pt1 | contig 16856 bp, 17 predicted proteins | sample RumenRJG_02DNA_FD_189096 | JGI IMG/M metagenome (GOLD analysis project Ga0256405, IMG submission 189096) | Bovine rumen microbial communities from Lethbridge, Alberta, Canada - RJG_02 | ecosystem: Host-associated > Mammals > Digestive system > Stomach > Rumen | place: Canada: Alberta...
CCTCGCATAGTTAGAGTAAAATGATACGATTCCATTCCAGCTGTTGGACTGAAATGCGCCAATTCCAACTATTATTATGAGTTCAACATTCAGGGCTTACAATCCACCCCGTTACTTTGCGCTTACGTTTAAGGTTAACATTCTAGTATAGAGTGAATAAGTACAACAGGCTTTTCAATGCATATGCCGCGTGCATACCATTGAGAATGATTGTAGCACAATTGTAGCGCTTATGATCTTATCATACGTTATGTAATGGGATTTGCAAATAATGAGGAGAAGGGTATTATGATCACATTAGCTGTGGACGACAGGGCAGAAACTGCAAGGCAGATCATGGGCTTGATGCAGGAGATCGATCCTGCCGGAACGCATCTTGCGGGTTGCGATCCTATGGAACTGATCGATTCAGTTGACGAGAGCAGACCGGATGTCATCTGGCTGGATATCGAGATGCCGGGCATGAACGGTCTTGAGATGGCTGCTGAAGTCAAACATCGTTCGCCGGATACGAACATTGTTTTTGTAACAGGTTTTCCGGAGTACGCAGTTGACGCGTTTGGGCTGCATGCAAGCGGCTTTGTGGTAAAGCCGGCTACAAAAGAGAAACTCCGTGATGAGATCGAGAACCTCAGGAGGCCGGTCGAAATCAGGGACAGTAAGCGGGTCAGAGTGCAGTGCTTCGGCAATTTCGAAGTTTTTGCTGATGACACTGTTGTCAGGTTTTCCAGATCACTAAGCAAAGAGGCGCTGGCCTATCTGATAGACCGAAGGGGAGCAGCCTGCACGGTGAGTGAGATCTGTTCTGTAATCTGGGAGGACAGGCAGGCAGACAAAAAACTGAAATCCCAGTGCCGAGTGATCATGGCTGCGCTCAAAAAAGACCTGGAGGCTTTGGGCGCAGGTGATATACTTTTCAAAAACTGGAACACCTGGGGAATCGATGCATCTAAGATCAGCTGTGACTATTACGATTTCCTGAAAGGGGATACAAGAGCGGTCAATTCGTTCCGCGGAGAATACATGGCTCAGTACTCATGGGCAGAAATGACAGTCGGAAGTCTGTACGATATTTCAGCGGCGGGTGAAGAAATCTGATCCGGGGGATGGGATATGGACACGGGCAGAAGAGTCAGTGTCCGGGCTCTCAGGATACTGACATACACGATACTTGTAAAAGCTTTGGTAAGCGCAGGGATGCTGTTCTGCACTGCAGCAGCCCATTTTGCGGTACGTTCATCATCAGGGGATATATCCGGATATGCTGATGCGCAGATAATATGCCAGGCGGTTTATTTCATCGATATCGTAGTATGCGTCATGTGCCTCATTGGCGTGATATCTCTTTCAAAGAGGTTTGTTTATACACACCGCGTAATGGTTGCGGTACTTATAACGTATTGTGCTGTGATACTGCTGTTTTCGGCAGAATTGCGGCTTGCTCTGGGGAGCTATGAAAAGGCAGCGAATGCTGTCGGAATAATAACGTTGGTCATGTCGGCAGCTGTAAGGCTGCTGGTGGGAGCAGCGTTTTTATTATTGATGAAAGGCTTTGGCGAGGTGCTGCTGCAGGCAGTCGGAGATGAAGCAATGGCATCAAAGATGGAGAGGCTGGGCCTGATATATTTTGGATGCAACACTGTGGCTGCTCTGTCAGGGTCTCTTGCAGGATCAGCTCTCGGCTCATCCTCCATGGCTGCAATCGTACTGGATCTTGCCGTAGTTATACTTGAGTTTCTGATGTACCGGAGAGCTTCAGCTGCAGCGTTCCGTATATGGCGGCGGAGGGCATTCGGTTCTGATGAGGACGGAGGACAAGTATCATGAGCGTCCTGTCTTTTATGAATGATATCGTATATATCATCAGCGACATTACGGCAGGAGCTTTTCTGATAGTGCTGACCGTCACGATCACCGTGCACAGCAAAAAAAGCAGCGGGCTCGCGCACCTGTTTGCCGGCACTGTTCTGATACTCGCAGGGATATTTATGCGTATTTTTGCATACACGCTGGTATCGCTTCCTGAGGGGTTTACGTGGAAATATGAGGCGTTCTTTCTGACGGCAAAATCCGCGCCTGTTATAAGCGCAGCAGCTTTTGCGCTTTTATCGCTGGGAATAACAGAGGCAGCCTCTCAGATCATTTATAACAATGAAAGCAGTAACAGCAGAAAGCTGAAAGAGCGGTATTCTGTGACTGTGCTTATAATAGCTGCCGGCACAGCCATGTACGTGTATGCTGGCAGCAATAAGATGCTTTCGGTTTCTATTCTGATCCAGTACCTCTATCTGCTGATCCATATTATCAGGCAGTGCTCAAAGCAAACTGTGGTCGAGTATTGGCACGCATCTGTAGCTGCTGTCATCACGTTTGCGCTTGTCTTTGTATTCGCCCCGTTAAGACTGACGGGCCTCGGTCTTTCGGTAATGATGCTCATAGTCAGTGAGCAATACCATAAGCACATCAGCATTAAGCTTGCGGAAAATGAAGCTGCGCTCGCAAAGAGCAAAGTACGGACTCTTACAGAGCAGATCTCGCCTCACTATATTTACAACTCGCTGCAAAGCATCAGCAGTCTCTGCGAAGCGGATCCGCCTAAAGCACGGGCTGCGATAAACTATTTCGCGGATTATCTGAGAGGCAACCTGGAGAGTCTGACTGCAGAGGGTCTGATACCGTTCACCAGAGAACTCGAACATACACGTGCCTACCTGGCCCTTGAGGAGGCTGCAGGCAATAAGAGCTTCAGAGTGGAGTATAAGCTGGAGACGACCGATTTTATGCTGCCGCCTCTCGTACTGCAGCCTGTAGTTGAGAATGCAGTGAAACATGGGGCGGTCCGCGGTACGGAAGAAAACGGACAGGCGGTTACAGTGATAGTCATATCGACCCGTGAGACAGCTGACGGGATCATTCTGAGGGTGACAGACCGGCGTGAAGGGGGGAAGGGATATACTTCATCCGCTCCATACTCGGCTGCTGCGGCTGCTGATGATGCATCTGCTACGTCTGCCGCTGATGCACGTGTTGATAATTCGCCTGGAACCACCAAAAACAGCCAGAAAAAGAAAAGCATCGGACTCGAAAACGTCCGCACACGGCTGGCCATACTGAGCGGCGCTTCACTCAACATAGAAAGCACGCCAGACGGTACCGACGTGACCATTTTATTGCGATCCCCCGCAGAATAGACAGGGAGGCAGTTCAGCTTACAGCTTCTGCCTCCTGTTTTTTTATTGGAAGAGCAGTATTGATAGCAGCATTGACCGATGTTGTCAGAAGCTTCTGCTTTCCATAAATGGAAAAATAACGGTTGCAATATGGTGCTGACAGCGGTAAAATATATTCACAATCTAAGACCGGTGTGAAAAAGGAGATGATAAGCATGACAATTGAAGAGATGAAAGCCAGAAAGGCGGAGCTCGGATATACCAACGAGACGATTTCCCAATTGTCGGGAGTTCCGCTTGGCACTGTGCAGAAGATATTCGCGGGCGAAACCAGATCTCCGAGATACGACACAGTTCAGAAGCTGACAAGGCTACTGGGCGGACAGGCGCATGATGCTGAAGGGTATGAGTACCGGCCTGTCGGAGCGGTTTCTGAAGTAAGGGAACCGGCAACACTGTTTGGATCAGATCTTCGCAGTGGATCCTTGAAAAGAAGATCAACTCAGCCGGATAGTACGTATATGAAGCCACCGCGGAAAACCATCGGAATCGCTGACGGCAAGTACAGGATGCCGCCTGATGAACTGCTCTTCGATGACGAGATAAGCGAAATGTTTGAAGATCTTTAGGAGGATGGAATGCGAGTCCTGCTTGATACTCATTATCTGATATGGAGCATGTATGACAGCTCCAGACTTCCGGAAGAGCTGATCAGGATTCTGGAGGATGAAAATGTCTGGATCGAGTACAGTATTGTATCGCTGTGGGAGAGTGAGATAAAGCATCTGAAGCATCCTGAGAGTTTTGAATTCACAGCTTCCGATATGCTCTATGATGCTCAGAACTCCGGGTATCATATGATAGATCTCGACCCGGCGCACATCTTCACTCTGGGCAGCCTGAAAGACTGCAGTGATTCAGGGCATAAAGATCCTTTCGACAGAATGCTGATAGCGCAGGCGAAAGCAGAAAACATGCTGCTTGTAACACATGATAAAAGGCTCACCCTTTATGGTGAGCCCTGTGTAAAACTCTTTTAAAACAATAAAAGTGCCATTGAGGATCGACCTGATCCGCCAATGGCACTTGCTTTTTTATTTGATGGCTTCGAGCTTGTCGCAAACTGTCTCGTCTGCAGTGGCTCCGCGTACTATATGATAATACGTGTAGTCCGCAGGTGTGAGCTTGCTGTTCTCGCGGAATATATCTTCTGCCTGCGCCTTGTGATCCGGATGGATACGTACCGAAATACCGCAGCTGGCCGAGATGAACCTCGGTACTGGCATAATTGTGACTTCAGCCGGCTTCAGAAGCTTCTCTGTCATGATGGCAGCGTGGGTTGATTCAAATGTGAGCAGATAGTATTCGTCCATTTACAGCTTGATTACCTTGCTGACTTCCTGCATTGCGCCGAGGATGTCGTACATGTTGCTTACTGTTCCGACCTTGAGGTCGTCCTTGATGCCGTAGAAGTTGAGGCATGTTCCGCATACGAGGACCTGTGTTCCCTTCTCGATGAGGGTATTGAGGTTCTCGATGATCTGTGGCTCGTCGCCGGCCGGAAGCTTAACGCCTTCGTTCATGAAGAGAACGTATGACGGAACTCTGTCGGATTCACTGAGTGTGAAGATAGCCATCTTTGCAAGATTGCCGCCCAGCTCGCTCTCGTTTGTTCCGATCGCGTTTGTGTTGAAGAATACAGCATATGTATCAGCCTCTGCGACGCTTGCACCCTTGATCGTCTCGCCGTTAGCGAATTTTACGAGGAACTTGTCGCCAAACTCTTCAGCTGTAGCTTTTCTGCCGAGAGCGTCACCGAGTCTCTCGAGGTTGCCTACCTGAGTAGGGCCGTCAACGATGATCTCAACATCCTGCTCGCCTGCTTCGAGCTCCTTCTTAGCCATAATTACAGGAATAGGGCACTGCTTGCCGCCTGCATCGATTCTCATTTTCAATTACCTCCGATTTATTGTGTATTAACTGTTTTCAGTTGATTTCTGCCCTTTTTGCGGGGCAAACCATACACAATAAATATACTCTCAATTTGTATCACTAACTATTGAATAAATCAATAACGTACCGGATTTTGTACGCCGGTGAAGCATAGGCCTGAAAAAGTAAAACTTGACAAAGAGAACAGTCCCCTGTGTCTACCGCGGCGCCATCCATGTTATACTTACTGTGATTGGAGATTTATATGGTTATATTTGATCTTGACGGTACACTCTGGGATTCTTCCGTACAGGTGGCCGAATCGTGGAATATCCTGATAAAAAATGAATACGGTTATGACCGCGGTCTTACCGCCGCAGACATATCGCGCAATATGGGAAAGACCATGAACGCCATAGCAGACGACCTCTTCGGGGATATACCCGAAGAGGAACGCTATGCCCTGGCGCGCAAGTGCGAGGTATTCGAGAACGGCTATATCACCGAGCATGGCGGCCGCCTCTTTGACGGTGTCGAAGAGACGCTTGGCACGCTCAAAGATGCGGGCGTTCCTATGGCTGTGGTCAGCAACTGCCAGGAGGGCTATGTGAAGGCCTTCCTCGACTCGATGGACATGTGGAAGTACTTCGAAGACTACGAGGAGTGGGGCAGGAGCGGACTTCTGAAGGCCGACAACATCAAACTCGTTATGGAGCGGAACGGCGCAGGCAGTGCGGTATACGTTGGAGACATCCAGAAGGACTCCGACGCTGCCCACGAGGCGGGCGTTCCGTGCATCTGGGCAGGATACGGCTTCGGGGAGATAAGCGATGCAGAGGCAGTGATACACAGCTTCTGTGAGCTTCCGGCCGTGCTGAGAGAGCTGGGATACATGCAGCGATGAAACGGATGCCCGGGTCCGGATAACATGACCGGGAAGCGAAAAAGAACATAAAAGAAAAAGGAGCCAAAACACTATGAAGCTTGATAACAGGCGGACCGTTCTGGTGGGACTCGCATTCCTTTCGATATGCGCGTTCTGGCAGATGTACGACAACGTTATTCCTCTGGTCCTTACAAAGACCTTCCATCTGCATGAAACGTTCTCGGGTGCCATCATGGCTGCCGACAACATACTGGCACTCTTCCTGCTGCCGTTCTTCGGGACACTGTCAGACAGGACGAATACAAAACTCGGAAAGAGGACTCCGTACATCATCGGCGGTACGGCCGCTGCGGTGATACTGCTCAACATACTGCCTGTGCTGGACAATTCATATTACAAAGCAGCAAGCACAGGCAAGATGGTCGCATTCGTCGTGATACTGGCGCTCCTGCTGGTGGCGATGGGAACATACCGTTCGCCTGCGGTCGCGCTGATGCCTGACGTGACACCAAAGCCTCTCCGTTCCCGCGCTAACGCCATCATCAATCTGATGGGAGCGGTCGGAGGCATAATCTACCTGGCGATCGCAGCGGTGATGTATCCGAATTCAAAGGTACTGGGGCAGGAACACGTAAACTACGGTCCGCTCTTCGTGATAGTCTCGCTTATCATGGCTGCGGCTGTGCTGATCCTGCTGATCACCATCAAGGAGCCTAAGCTGGCAGAAGAGAACCGCAAGCTCGAGGCGGAGCACCCTGAGTGGAACCTCGCCGAGGACGACGGAAGCGGCAATGAGGTGCTGCCTCCTGAGGTAAAGAAGAGCCTCGGGTTCCTGCTTGCGTCGATAGCCCTCTGGTTTATCGGCTACAACGGGATCACGACATGGTTCACCACATACGTTGACAAGGTGATGGGGCAGGGACTCGGCGGAGCCTCGACATGCCTTCTCATTGCGACAGGCGGCGCCATCATATCCTACATACCTATCGGAAGCATCGCTCATAAGATAGGCCGCAAAAAGACTATCCAGATAGGAATAATCCTTCTTGCGGCATGCTTCGCGGCGGGATTCTTCCTTACGACCGCATTCAGCAGCATCAACGCGATAATGTTTGTCGTGTTCGCGCTCGTGGGCTTTGCCTGGGCGGCTATCAACGTAAACTCGCTGCCTATGGTGGTCGAGATGTGCCGCGGATCGGACATCGGAAAGTTCACCGGCTACTACTACACCGCGTCGATGGCGGCGCAGGTTGTGACACCTATACTGGCGGGATTCCTTATGAGGAACGTCAGCTACAAGGTGCTCTTCCCGTATGCAGCCATCTTTGTGCTGCTGAGCTTTGTTACTATGACGATGGTAAAGCACGGCGATGCCGCACCTGAGGTGAAGCACGGACTCGAAGCCTTCGAGGACATGGACGACCTCAACGAATAAAACTACTGAAAGAAGATGTTTTCATAAATGAGCAGAAGAGAAATAAAACTTGCAAAACACTATGCCCACAGGGGCTATCACGATAAGCCACAGATACCGGAGAACTCGATGGCCGCTTTCAGAAGGGCCGTTGAGTACGGGCTGGGCTCGGAATTCGACGTACACCTTATAGCTGACGGATCGCTCGTGATCTTTCACGACGAGCAGCTAGAGCGCCAGACGGGCGTGAAGGGCGAGATAGAGGACTACGACATCACCAACCTCAGAAAGCTGAGGCTCGAGGGAACGGACGAGATGATCCCGACCTTCGACGAGGTGCTTGATCTTTACGAGGACACGGGGCTGCCGCTTCTCATAGAGCTGAAGTCCGCGAGGGGCAATTACACGAAGCTCGCCGAGGCGGTGTGCAAAAGGCTCGACAGCTACAAAGGCGAGTTCGTTCTGGAGAGCTTTGATCCGAGAGCGGTGCTTGCAGTGAAAAAGTTCAGACCGGACTTTGTAAGGGGACAGCTTGTGCAGGACTTCTTTGTCACACCGGAGAAACTGCATATGTACCAGGTGGTGATGCTCACATATCTGATGTTCAATAAGCTGACGAAGCCTGACTTCATCGCGAGCAGGATAGGTGACCGCAGAAGACACGCTCTCAGGCACGCAGTCGAAAAGGAAGGTCTGCCTGAGGTGGCGTGGACCATCAAAAATGCTGAAGACTATGCGGCGACGGTCGCCGCGGGGCGCATACCTGTGTTTGAGCAGATAACGCCTGAAGAACTTGAGAAACTGGTCCGCTGAGGACAGGAGGACTGAGATGACTGAAAGAAGGATGAAAAAGATCATAAAGAGGAACACCCGCCGCAGGATAGCGCAGGGCATCGGAGCCGCGGCAGGAATACTGGCGTGGGCGGCCGCGATCGGCGCGTACATCGTGGGAGAGAAAAAGCTCGAGGCTTTCAGGCCTAAGGTAGAGGATCTTCTGGAACGCGGTAAAGGCGAAAAGGAAGATTAAGCAGGGGCTGAGTCTTCAGTCTGAAAAGAGAAGGAGTATCTATGGGGACTAAAAGAAAACTTACACCTGTGGGGATATGGCATTACGTGCGGCTGATATACAGATCAGCGCTGTTTCTGCTTGTGCTTTTCGCATATATCCGCTACAGGTTCGTAACAGGAGAGCCTTTCATACTGGGGCTCGAGAAGATGCCGGGGCTTATCATTTTTGTATGGACGGTATACGTAATCGAGATGATATTCCGATTCTTCCCGTCGAAGATAGAAAGCCCGGGCAGCCAGAAGCAGTTTGCGCGCAATTACATAAAGACCGGAAGGACCGACGTCGTCATACCTGACAACAACGCGGTCATGCTGGTGGCCCTCATATGGATAGTCTTCAACGGCATATTCGGTATGCTGCACATGATGGGCATACTGGATGACGGCGTCATGATAGTGCTGTGCAGCGCGTATTCGGTCTGCGACATGATATGCATCATGTACTTCTGCCCGTTCCAGTCGTGGTTTCTGAAGAACAAGTGCTGCGGATCGTGCCGCATATACAACTGGGACTATGCGATGATGTTCACGCCGCTGTTCTTTGTTGAGAAGACGTATACATGGAGCCTGCTGCTGCTTTCGGTGGCGCTTCTGGTGAGATGGGAGATCACCTTCTACAGGCATCCTGAGAGATTCTCCGAGAACACGAACGGCTACCTGAAATGTGCCAACTGCACCGAGAAACTGTGCCATCAGAAGAAGCAGCTCCACAGGCTGTGGAAACAGATAGAGGAATATACCAACAACAGGCGGAAAAAGCTTGAAATATAACTGAGAGGAAGAGCGATGCTTAAGAAGAGAAAAGAGAAGATGGAGAGAAGAGACGGAAAGAGGATCATATGGCCTGACGGCTATCATAATATCCTGCCGTACATAATGCCTAAGAGGACAGAGGCCGAAGTCTCGATGACCCAGCAGTTTGACGTGACCGATCTGGTGAAGTACATGGCTGAGCGCAACGAGAAAGAGGGCACCAACCTCAAGATCTTCCATGCGATATGCACTGCCGTGGCGAGGACTGTTTACCACAGGCCTAAGCTCAACTACTTCATCTCGGGGCGCAGATATTACGAGAGACCTGACATCACGCTGTCGTTCGTTGTGAAGCAGAAGTTTGAGGACGAAGCCGACGAGACGCTGATGTTTCTCAAGGTCGATCCGGACATGAACCTCGATTCGATCTCAAAACTCATAATCGGCGACGTTAAAAAGGTGCGCAAGGAGAAATCCAACGACCTCGACAAGCTTATGAACTTTGTAGGATCCCTTCCGAGGCCGGTCCTTGAGGTCTTCTTCGGGTCTCTGAGAGTCCTCGAATACCACGGGATCATGCCGAAGTCACTCACAGCGGGCGACCCTAACTATTCATCGGTACTGCTTTCGAACCTGGGATCGATAAAGTCGGATTCATGCTACCACCACCTGAGCAATTACGGGACCTGTTCTGTGATGATCACCATCGGAGTCCTTCATAAGGAGCAGAAACAGATGGCCGACGGCTCATGGCAGGAGAGAGATGTTATCAATTGCACATTCAATATCGACGAAAGACTTGCGGACGGATTCTACTTTGCAAAGTCTCTCAGGATCGCGGACTACATGCTCACGCATCCTGAATCGATGACGGAGCCTATAAGCAAGACTGTTCCGGTCGAACTGTAGGAAAGGACGGAAGGCGATGAGCAGATTCAAGGAAAGTGAAAAGCACATGGCTCCCGAGCCTGTGAAGGAAAAGAAGAAAAAACGCGGTCTCTGGTGGAAGATCCCTATGTGGATCGTAATCGTGGCAGTCGTCTGCGCCGGAGCCTCGGCGCTGGTCAATTACGGTGTGTCGCTGCACCTGAGGCACTACATCAACAGCTTCGATCCTGTTGAGTACAGCGAGGCCGACAGGCTGGTCCCTGAGATAGACGAGGCGACAGGATACTACACATTCACGACTGACCGTGAGCTGAAGATAATGATGCTCACCGACATCCACCTCGGCGGAGGTTTCTGGAGCCGTGAGAAGGACCGCAAGACTGTATACGAAGTCATAAGCATGCTGCAGAAGGAGAAGCCTGATCTGGTCATACTTGACGGCGACAACACTTTTGCCGTGCCGGGACCTGTATACAACGGCGGCGGAACGCTGAACAACTACATGGCGGCCCGCGACGTTATACAGATCTTTGAGCATGAGGGCGTATACTTCTCGACTGTATTCGGCAACCACGATACCGAGGTCTTTGACTACACAGGCAGACAGAAACTCGGGCAGCTGTACATGAAAGACAAGTTCGAGCACTGCATCTTCGACCAGAACTTCACTGACGGCGGAGACCTTCCGTCTGTCACCAACCAGATAATACAGGTGAAGAACACCAAGGGCGAGCTCACAAAGGCTATCCTTCTGGTGGACAGCAACGCTTACGTGGACAATTCCATACAGGCTGTCCTCAACTGGGACTACGACATCATCAGGGATTCCACTGTCGACTGGGCAGCTGAGTCCATAAAGGCTCTCGGAAGCCCTAAGACTGTGGCGTTCTTCCACATACCGACGAGTGAGTTCAGGATCGCGTATGAGGAGCTCGATGCAAACGGCTTCAAGGATACCGAGAACACAAAGTACATCTCGGGCGTATGGGACGAGCTGATCGACCCTGAGGCCGAAAGCCGCATCTGGCACGGAGGTATCGCCAACAAGGAGGTCCCTCTGGCAGACATAGACAAGTTCTTCGAGACGCTCGGACCTGACGGTATGAACGTGCTCGAGGCCTGCTACTGCGGACATGACCACGTGAACAACGCGGTGGTCAATTACAAGGGAGTCGATCTCTGCTACGGCTACTCGATCGACAATCTGGCGTATACGGACATCAACTACTCAGGCCTCCAGAGGGGAGCAACTATCATTAAGATCGCTCCTGACGGAACAAGGACGACCGAATATAAGAATGCATATCTCGACTACGGCGTGCCGGCAGACAAGTTTGTCGATGTATATACGGACAGGCTTTTCTACGAAGGCGGCAAGCCTGACGGAGTGCTGAAGCCATAGCGGCGGTCAAAGCCGTACCGGCTGCAGTTTGTCTTCGTGTTCATCACGATACTGCTCTCTGCCACGTTGGGACTAACAGTCTGACAGTGGGGACGGTCCTCATTGACAAGTTGACAGGAAAGGGTAAAAAAGGATGGCAGGACCGGGACCGGGACGAATGGGCCCGATGAGCTTTCTCACAGAGGAAGAAAAACAAAACATGCCTAAGGTCAGCAAGGCCTTGCTGATCAGGATAATGAGCTACTTAAAGCCGTACCGGCTGCAGTTTATCTTCGTGTTCATCGCGATACTGCTCTCTGCCACGGTGGGGCTGCTTCCGTCGATACTGACGGGCCGCATCGTGGACGAAGCTCTCGTGGGCAAAAACATGGAGCTCCTCATAAAGCTGCTGCTGGCGGCTTTTGCCGCGCTTACGGTCAGCCAGCTCGTGGGCGTTCTCGAAAATTACATAAACGCGTGGATCTCGCAGCGCATCATCTTTGACATGCGCAATCAGATGTATAAGCATCTGCAGTACATGCCGCATTCCTTCTTCACGACGGAAAAGCAGGGCGACATAATCACGCGGATGAACACTGACATAAGTGGCGTGAGCTCCGTCATAAGCGGGACTCTGTCGAACATCGTGAGCAACGTCGCGACGGTCATCACGACTCTCGTGGCGCTCTTCGGCATGAGCGTTCCCCTGGCGCTTGTGGGCATCGCGGTCATCCCGCTGCTCATACTGCCTACGAGGACAGCCGGACGCACGCGCTGTAAGTACCTCACGCAGAGCCAGGCAAAGAGCGACGAGCTCAACCAGAAGATAGACGAGACGCTTTCGGTAAGCGGCTCTATGCTGGTAAAGATATTCACGCGCGAGCAGAAGGAGTACGATGACTTTGTAAAGGTCAACAAAGAGGTGACCGACCTCAACCTGAAGGAACAGAGATCCGGCCAGCTCTTCCGCGTCGTGATGGGGATGTTCAGGCAGCTCGGACCGCTGCTGATCTACTTTGCGGGCGGCTACTTCATCATAAAAAACATCGACCCGACGCTGACTGTCGGTATGATCACAGCGACGGTGGCGCTGATCAACAGGCTGTATATGCCGATCGAGCAGCTTCTGAATCTGTCGGTCGACTTCACCCGCTCGCTGGCGCTCTTCACGCGTATCTTCGATTACTTCGACCGCGAGAACACCATAGTCTCGCCGGAGAATGGCAAGAAGCCTGATGTCGACAACAAACCGATCACTTACGATCACGTTGCTTTCAGCTACAACCCTGAGTCGCAGATACTTAAGGACGTGAACTTTGAGGTGCCGGGCGGCAGCATGTACGCTGTGGTCGGTCCTTCGGGATCGGGCAAGTCGACGGTAGTCAACCTCATCCCGAGACTGTACGACGTTGATTCGGGTTCGGTAAAGATAGCGGGCGTCGATGTGCGCGACTTTGATCTCACGTATCTGAGGTCGCAGATAGGCGTGGTCACGCAGGAGACCTATCTCTTCAACGGGACCATTCTTGAGAACCTGCGCTATGCCAACGACAATGCGACGATGGAGCAGATCGAGGAGGCCTGCCGCATCGCCAACATACATGACTTTATTACGCACCAGCCGGACGGCTATGACACGCAGGTCGGAAACCGCGGACTCAAGCTGTCGGGCGGCGAAAAGCAGAGGCTCTCGCTTGCGAGGGTCATACTGAAGGATCCTAAGATACTCATTCTGGACGAGGCGACATCTGCCCTCGACTCCATATCGGAGAACTCCATACAGGACGCTCTCGAGCAGATGATGGTGGGCCGCACGAGCATAGTCATCGCGCACAGGCTCTCGACCATCCTCAAGGCAGACAGGATACTCGTCGTAAAGGACGGGGTCATCGCCGAGCAGGGCACGCATGAAGAACTTCTGGAGCTCGGAGGCACCTATAAGGAGCTGTACGAGACGCAGTTCCGACAGGCGATAGAGAGCGAGGCCGCAAAGTCCGGCCATGAAGAGGAGAACGACGGTCTCGACATATCCACGCTGTCGACTCAGTACAAGGTGAGAAAGATCACAGAGTCCGACATCACGGCGGTGTACAGGCTGGCGAAGACCAACAGAAGATACTACAGGTATCTCGGAAGGATACCGACCCGCGAGAGCCTTACGGAGATCATATCGGAGGTGCCTGAGGGCGCATCCGTGAAGTGTAAGCACTTTGTCGGCTTCTACGATGAGGACGACAGGCTCGTCGCCGTGATGGATCTCATCACCGGATATCCTGAGAGCGACGACGCCTTTATCGGGTGGCTGATGGTGGACGGAGACATGCAGGGGCGCGGCGTAGGCTCAGGCATATTCGCGGACGTAAGGGCTGCGATGAAGGCCGCGGGCTATGACTATATGTCACTTGCCGTGATAAAGAAGAATGAAGAGGCTGTAAAATTCTGGAAGGGACAGGGCTTCAGCGAAGATGGCGAGTCCGTCAGTACGGAAGGTTACGAGGTCTATAAGTTCGCAAGGGATATATAAGGCGAATCATAAGAAAGAGACAGATTTCGCAAAATCTTTACAACGAAAGAAACGCATAAAATGGGCGAAAAACCGGTTTTCAGAAAGGCGACGTGGAGCGACCTTGACGACATAGTGAGAATATATGACAAAAGCCACGACGCAGAGGAGACCGGCCTGACAACGACCGGCTGGCTCAGAGATATCTATCCCGTAAGACCGGTAGCAGAAGCTTCTCTGAAGCGTGACGATATGTACGTCGCCGAGGTTGACGGCCGGGTCGCAGCTACAGGGGTCATCAATCAGATACAGGTCGATGTCTATGCAGACTGCGACTGGGTGTATAAGGGACCTGATGACGATGTGTCGGTGCTGCACACCCTGGCGGTGGATCCCGACGCGCGCGGAATGGGGATCGGTCCGGCCTTTGTAAAGTACTGGGAGAAACTGGCAGCTGATGAAGGCTGTTCGATACTCAGAATAGATACCAATGCTATCAACAAAAGGGCGCGTGCCATGTATGCGAAGCTCGGATACATCGAATCGGGCATCGTGCCTACGGTGTTCAACGGGATACCGGGAGTCGACCTGGTACTGATGGAGAAGTTCAACGGTACAGAAATACAGCGGCGTCTGCGTGAGATGCAGGATGATAAGTATGCGGATTTCCAGATAGCCCTTATCCCGGGAAAAGCGCGTGAGTGCACGATAGGAGTCCGTACTCCGCAGCTGAGAGCATATGCGAAGGACCTGATGAAGGCTGCGAAAGCTGATGAAGAGGCGCGCAAAGAACTGGAGTCTTTCCTGAACATCCTTCCGCACAAGTACTTTGACGAGATGCAGCTGCATGCATTCATAATATCTGAGATAAAGGACTTTGATGAATGCATGGAAGCGGTGGAGCGCTTTCTGCCTTACGTGGACAACTGGGCGACCTGCGACCAGCTCTCGCCTAAGGTCTTCGGGAAGAAGAAGGGCGAAAGGCTCGTGCACGGAGCGGAGCTGCTTGAGCATATAGATAAGTGGCTTGCTTCGGACAGGACATATACCGTGCGCTTCGGCATGGGCATGCTGATGCAGCACTTCCTTGATGAGGAATTTGACCCGGCGTGGATGGAGCGGATCGCTTCTGTCCGCTCGGACGAGTATTATATAAACATGATGATCGCCTGGTATTTTGCTACCGCTCTCGCGAAGCAGCCTGACGCGGCGATGAAGGTACTGCATGATGGCAGGCTGGATAAGTGGACGCACAACAAGGCGATACAGAAAGCGACCGAAAGCCGCCGAATAACGGATGAAATGAAAGCGTATCTGCGTACGCTGAAGATCAGATAGAAGCCGGTCCGTGGGACAGGCAGGAGAAACAATGAGTCAGATCAGCATTTTTGACACGATGAACAATAACAATTCGCAGCCGCTCGCTGCGAGAATGCGTCCGCGCGACCTCGATGAATTCGTAGGTCAGCAGCATCTTGTGGGCGAGGGCAAGGTCCTGCGCAATCTCATTGAGCGCGACAGCGTCTCCTCCATGATATTCTGGGGGCCGCCGGGAGTCGGCAAGACTACACTGGCGCAGATAATCGCGGCAAGGACGGACGCGCAGTTCATCACGTTCAGCGCTGTCACGAGCGGCATCAAGGACATCAAGACCGTGATGCAGCAGGCCGACAAGATGACGTCTGTGGGTGCCCGCACCATAGTATTCGTGGACGAGATCCACAGATTCAACAAGGCGCAGCAGGATGCCTTTCTGCCTTTTGTGGAGAAGGGAAGCATCATCCTCATAGGCGCCACGACAGAGAACCCGTCATTCGAGGTAAACGGCGCTTTGCTGTCGAGGTGCAAGGTCTTTGTGCTGCACCAGCTGAGCGCTGAAGACATAGCGCAATTGATACGCAATGCTGTGAAGGACCCGCGCGGTTTTGGCGAGCAGGACCTCCGCATCAGCGATGATGTCATAGACGCGCTTGCAAACTTCGCCAACGGCGATGCCAGGACAGCACTTTCGACGCTTGAGATGATGGTGCTGAACGCCGATCGTTCGGCTGATCCTGCTGACGGGCATGAAATAATCACTGTAACGACTGAAGATTTTGAGCAGTGCACATCGAGAAAGTCGCTGCTCTATGACAAGCAGGGCGAGGAACACTACAACCTTATATCCGCCCTGCATAAATCGATGAGGAACTCTGACGCGGACGCGGCTGTCTACTGGCTGGCGCGCATGCTCGAATCGGGCGAGGACCCGATGTATATAGCGCGCCGCGTGACGCGCTTCGCGGCAGAGGATGTCGGCCTCGCCGACCCGAGAGCTCTCGAGCTCTCGGTCGCGGCATTCCAGGCCTGTCATCTTATCGGAATGCCGGAGTGCAGCGTGCACCTCACCGAGGCCGTCATCTACAACGCGCTCGCGCCTAAGTCTAACGCCATGGAAGTCGCCTATATGGCGGCGGCGCGCGATGCCAACGAGCATATTGCCGAACCGGTCCCGCTGCACATCCGCAATGCTCCTACAAAGCTGATGAAAGAGCTCGACTACGGCAAGGGATACATCTACGCGCACGACACCGAGGACAAGATAGCAGACATGGAATGTCTGCCTGAGAATCTCCGCGGCACAGAGTACTACCACCCGGGTGATCAGGGCTTTGAGCCGCGGTTTAAGGAGCGCTATGAAGCCATCAAAAAATGGCGCGAAGAGCACCGCAAAAAATAAAATAAGCGGACCGATGTGAACTGCTACCCGTCAAGAGGACAGTGAAAAATCAAAAGATTTTAGCAACCAGTAACAGTAAATGTTGCTGGTTGCTTTTGTGTTGAGCAGACACTGTTTCACAGAGTCTGCAATGAAAGATGTG
>Ga0256405_10007287_pt1 | contig 16854 bp, 15 predicted proteins | sample RumenRJG_02DNA_FD_189096 | JGI IMG/M metagenome (GOLD analysis project Ga0256405, IMG submission 189096) | Bovine rumen microbial communities from Lethbridge, Alberta, Canada - RJG_02 | ecosystem: Host-associated > Mammals > Digestive system > Stomach > Rumen | place: Canada: Alberta...
CAGTGGTGCCGCTGACCAGGTCGATCACGCCAAAAACGAACAGCATTCCGAAGCCGTAAACCGGACAGACCGGTCCCGACAGAAAGCCCCGGTTGACGACTTTGCCCTGCGTGACTGCATGGTAAGCCACTTCGACTACCCAGCCGAGGAAGGAATACATCACAAAATACCAGCCGATCTGGTACAGGGTCATTCCCGCTATCATAATTCCCGGCCCCATTCGAACTCCTTTTCCTTTTTATATTCGCTTGCGATGATTGAGGTATTCTTCGTCATTAGTATACAATATATGTCCGTTTCCTGCATTATACCTTCTGTATCATACCTTGCGCGCAAATGCTGTATCCAGCACGCCTTTATGAATCAGAGAGTATATATCAAATAAAAAATCGCAATTTCCTATGCGTTAAAAAACGGCCGGATGATTCCGGCCGCAAGAGTTTGATCTGATCATACTGTATTGCATCATTCTATCCGGTACTGCACCCCTGTTGGGGTGTGTACTTCGTTCTTCCAATTATACCGTATACCGGCTGTTCTTTACATGCAGGTATAGCCGCCGTCCACGGGAAGGTTGACGCCGTTGACATAGCTGGACGCGGGAGAAGAAAGGAAAATTGCTGCAGTATCCAGCTCTCCCTCATTGCCGTAGCGCTCCTCGGGAATCATGGTCCTGGCATTCTGCTGGAAGAAGTCGGAATCGAGGGTCTCTTTGGTAAGAGGCGTATAGAAGTAGCCGGGGCAGATCGCATTGACGGTAATGCCGTATTTTCCCCACTCTGCCGCCAGTGCGCGGGTCAGGTTGACAACGCCGCCCTTGGCTGCGTGATAGGGAGCTGATCCTGCAACTTTGTTGCCGACGAGTCCGTACATGGACGCGATATTGATGATTCTGCCGTATTTTGCGGGAATCATGGCTTTTTTTGCGACTGCGCGGGCAACCTTGAAGGTACCGAACAAATCGACATTCATCTCACCGGAGAACTGGTCATCTGTGATGTCCTCTGCGGGAGCGACTGCGCCGGTGCCGGCGTTGTTGATCAGGATATCAATCCTTCCATATTTTTCCAGAACCTTGTCAACCACTTCCTCGACCATCTGTGTATCTGTAATATCGCATCGGACAGGGAAAGTCTCTACGCCGAACTCCTCCCGGATCTCCGCAGCCACTTCTTCAATTTTCTGCTGTCTTCGCGCAATCGGAACAATGATAGCCCCCTGATTTGCAAGTGCTTTCGCCATCTGAACGCCCAGTCCGCCGGAACATCCGGTGACAATGGCAACTCTTCCCTTAAGATCAAAATACTGTTTCATGTTTACCTCCCTGAGCATCTGTAACCAGCATCCTTCAGAATATCCCGATTCTCCGCAGCCATCTATATTCCCCCGGAAACTATGACTGCGGCAGAACATTTCTATGCTCTATTCGAATGAATCCGCGATATCCTTTGTAGTAAGTTCTATTGCTTGTAATTATATATGGACAGATTCCCAAAATCAACCATAGATATTACTTTAACAATATAGATAAATTTTTATCGATTTTCTATAAATCATGCTCAGGGATCACGCCTCTGTTCCTGTATACCTTAACTCTGCAGAAACTCTTACGAACTGTTTTGCAAACTCCGCAGTGACCGGAAACATCCGATCGAGGACGCCGGCAAAGCTTCGCATGCTGTATGTAGGTGCTTTCCTATACGTACAGTGGTATAATAGCTTCTGTTAACATTTCAAAGCATTTATCAAATCCAATTCTAAAGAGGAACTCATGAAAGAGATTATCGAACTTTACCTTGCCTTTCTGCGGATCGGCGCCGTCAATTTCGGCGGCGGATACGCCATGCTCCCGTTCCTTGAGCGCGACCTGGTCCAGGACCGCGGCTGGACCACGACCCAGGATCTGACGGACTATTTTGCGATCGGTCAGTGTACGCCGGGACTGATCGCCCTTAACGTCGCAACTTTTATCGGAAGCCGCAAAAAAGGGATTGCCGGTGCCATCGCCGCGACACTGGGCTTTATCACCATGCCCATCATCATTATCCTGATCATCGCCACCTTCCTGCAGGGCTTTGCTGATCTGCCCATCGTCCAGAATGCCTTCGCAGGCATCCGCGTCTGTGTCTGCGTACTCATCGTCCAGGCAGTCCTGAGACTTTGGAATAAATCCGTCGTAGATAAAGTCAGTCTCTGTCTGTATATCTGTGTCTTTCTGCTGACAGCCCTTTCGGGCGTCCTTCCGGTCGCCATTCCTGCGGCCATCCTGGTCATCACATCCGGTATATTGGGTGTGATCATCGGAGGTTTCCGGGACAGAGGCAGCGATCAAAAAAAGAATCACGACGCTGCAGAATGAATCACGACGCCGTAGAATAAGAGGGAATACAAATGATCTATTTACAGCTTTTTTTCGAGTTTTTCAAAACCGGACTGTTTTCTATCGGCGGGGGGCTCGCTACGCTTCCCTTCCTCTATGAAATGTCCGACAAGACCCATTGGTTCAGCCATGCGGATATCGCGGATATGATCGCCATTTCCGAGTCTACGCCCGGTGCCATCGGCATCAATATGTCCACTTTCGCAGGCTTCAAAACGGCAGGTTACCTCGGGGGCGTCGTAGCCACCGTCGGTCTTGCCACACCTTCTCTGATCATCATCCTGATCATTTCCGGTTTTTTGGTAAAATTCCAGAAAAGCCGCCATGTCCAGAATGCCCTGTACGGCCTTCGTCCCGCATCGATCGCCATGATCACCGCCGCAGGACTGAATGTCGCAAAGGTCTCACTGATCAATCTGAGCGCCTTTATGGAGACACACAGGATCACCGACCTTTTCATTTTCAAAGCGATCATTCTGGGTATCGTCATCTTTGTCGGACAGAAAAAATTTCCGAAAATTCACCCGGTCGCCTTTATCGTTTTCTCTGCAGTAGTCGGCATTGTCTTCCGTTTCTCCGGAGTATGACCTTTAAAAATCACTTGCAGACATCGACCCAGCCGATGGCCCCGGAAATCTTCTCCAGCTCTTCCACGGTCAGTTTTACTGCACTGTGGTCGTTGCCGGCGGCGGGATAGACAATTTCATATTTGTGCAGGCTCTCATCCATATAGACCGGCACCCCGGCATGGATGCCGAAGGGACAGACCCCGCCGGGAGCATGGCCGATCAGCTCCTCTACCTGATCTCCCGGGATCATCTTTGCCTTGGTGTGGAAAGTATCCTTATATTTTCTATTATCCACGCGGGCAGTTCCCTCCGCTATGACCAGTACCGGCCCCTCTTTTGTCAGAAACGACAGGGTCTTGGCAATCTCGCCCGGCGTCACACCGATTGCCTGCGCGGCGAGTTCCACAGTCGCGCTGGATGCCTCCGGCACGATCACTCTGTCTTCCATTCCTTTTTCCCGCAAATATTGAACAGCCTTCTCAAAAGACATTTCTTCCTCCTTCCGCTGCTGCTGTCAGAAATCGTTTCGTCACGCGAAAAAGCATACCATCCCCTTTTCTCGAAGACAAGGAAAATCAATTTCCCAAACCAAAGAAAATACCTTTCTCAAAAACAAGAAAAAACTCCTCCCGTAGACCAGAAAAAGCTGAATTGACATTGCCTGCCTGAGGATTTATGATAATCGCCTGTTGACAACAACCTGTTACCGATTACGGAGGGAACATGTCTGAACCTGTAACGCCCGATTCCAGAACAAATGAAAACTCGCCTTCTGTTTTGCAGACAGCCGCCGCAAAAAACGCCACGACTGTCGCCGCAAAAGCCGGCGTGACAGCTCCCCCGCAGGTATCTGCAGCTGACTCCAGTTCTCCGGCGGCCCTGCAGGTATCTGCAGCGGATTCCGATTCTCCGGCGGCTGCGCAGGCATCTGCAGCGGATTCCGATTCTCCGGCGGATTCCCGGGCTCGTGCGGTGAACCCCATTACGGAAGGGATAATCTGGAAACAGATCCTCTTTTTCTTTTTTCCGCTTCTGCTCAGTTCCTTTTTCCAGCAACTCTACAACACGGTCGATGCCCTGATCGTGGGGCGGATCGCAGGAAAAGAAGCCCTCTCTGCAGTCGGCGGTTCCGCAGGCTCTGTTCTGGGCATTTTTATCATGTTTTATGTCGGTTTTTCGGGAGGCGCAGCTGTATTGGCCGCACAGTTTTTCGGCGCCAAAAAAGACGGCGCCCTCCGGGATGCGGTCCGAACCGCGCTTCTCATTTCCGGTATTCTGGGATTGACAGGAGCCGTCCTTTGTTTTGGGTTCGCGCATCCGATCCTCGCTGTCATGCATACGCCGGACGATATCATGGGTCCCTCTCTGTGGTACCTGCGGGTCGTCTCCCTGGGACTCATCCCCAATGCAGTCTACAACATGGGGGCCGCTGTCCTCAGGGCCATCGGTGATTCACGCAGACCTCTCGCCATTCTCATTTTCACCTGTATCACCAATATAGCCCTTGACTTTCTCTTTGTCGCAGGACTGCGGATGGGCGCCGCCGGCGCTGCAGCTGCCACTGCTCTTTGTCAGCTTCTGAGTGCAGTCCTCGTGCTGATCGTACTGCAGAAAACTGTGTTCACCCGCAGCAGCAAAACGGCCGCCATTCTGGCAGGCCGTATTCTGAAGCTGGGCCTGCCTCTGGGGTTTGCGGAAGTCATGTATACCTTCGCAAACGTTGTTCTGATGGCGGTGGTCAATGGCTTCGGAACGGATACCGTGGCTGCCTATGCCGCCTATGGCAAGATTGACGCCCTGTTCTGGATGGTCGTCGGATCCTTTGGCATCTCAATCACCACCTTTGTCGGCCAGAACATCGGCGCCGGGCGCCGGGACCGTGTGATGCAGAGCATCCGGGACTGCACAGTCATGATGTTCCTGGTCCTGGGGATGGTCATTGCGGCACTGTACATTTTCGCCTATCCCCTGCAGCAGCTTTTCTGTGCAGATCCAAATGTAGTCGAAATCGGAGGGCGCATGATGCGGTTTCTCATGCCCTTCTATTTCCTCTATATTCCGATTGAAATCATGTTTTCGGCACTCAGAGGCATGGGCGACTCCGTCATCCCGACCATCATCACCTTTTTCGGTGTCTGTGTCCTTCGTTCCGTGTGGGGGCTGGCCGTCGTACCCCTCCACCATACGGTCAATATGGTCCTCCTGGGCTTTCCTGTAACCTGGGCTGTCACGACAATCGCCTTTGCGATCTATTTCAGCCTCTACCTGCGCAGACAAGTGCCTGACATCTGATCACTGCAAAAAATCTCTGTTTTGTGAGCCCTGATGAATAAAAACCACCAAAACAGCCCGCTGTATCAAACTGCAAAAAAACAGCCATGCCGCCCCGTCACAGGAGCCTGCATGGCTGTTCTGCATGTTGTTGATCTGCTGTTTTAGTGTTTCACGTTCTCTTGTGACCCTGAAGATGTCCGCCCGGTTTACAATGCTGCACATCAATATTTTGTGCAGAGAATCAGAGGATCATCTCTCCGCGGCAAAGGCGGCGCCAAGGATCAGGACAGCCCCCGCAAGTCCCGCGGCTCCCATCGGTTCATGCAAAAACAGCACGGATATAAAGAGTGCGGAAACCGGGTCGATATAGCTGAAGAGGGCGATGGTCTGCGCCCTCAGCCCATCCGTGCTCCCAAAATACAGGGTATAGGCGATACCGGTATGGACAATACCCACGACCAGCAGCATGAGAAGGGAAAAGCTGTCCAGTTTCACATAAGACAGCTGACCGGTCACTGCCAGATACGGCAGCAGAAACACGCTTGCGGATGCCAGCTGCAGGATCGTCTTGAGATAGGGATCAATATTCCGGATGCATTTGTTCATAATGACAACGGAAGCGTAAAGGGCCGCCGCACCAAGGCCGCAAAGAATGCCGCGGAAAGCATCTCCCTGCGGGATACCCTCTCCTGCCGCACCGGACACAAGGAACATCCCGAGAACCGCCAGAAAGGCGCAGACCAGCTTCTTTGCTGTCAGGCGTTCATGAAAAAACAGAGGGGACAACAGGATCACGATCGTGGGCTGCATATAGTAACACAGTGTCGCTGTTGCCACTGTTGTATAATTATATGCTTCGAAAAGCAGGATCCAGTTGACGCCAATCAGAGCCCCCGACAAAATCAGGAGAAAAAAAACCGGCGCGGAAGTCCTGTTCCAAGAGCCCTTTCTTTTTTTTAATCTTTGTTCAGGCAGTCTGCGGATCATCAGAAAAAGGCCCAGAAATAAAGCTCCCAGAATCCCTCTTGAGAAAGCCAGCAGCCCGGAGGAAAGAGGGATATACCTCCTGAAAACGCCAATCGTCCCGAAGATCAGCATGGATGATGCCAGCATCAGCAGCGCCCCGGGGCGGTTGGTCTCTGCATTCATCTTACCAAATACCTCTCATACCTTTCCCGCTTATATCAGCATTTATCCCTGTCAATGAACTCCAGCGAAATGATCGCGACTGCTGCAAACACCAGTGCAAGGAGAATAAGCATTCCCCAGGTGATCAGAATATTGTCAGGGGTACTCGAGTACATATCATTTTGATTATATTCTGCAGACCACAGCAGGAAATCCTGTACGCGCCCCTCCTCCTCTGTCTTTTTGATTAGCTCCAGAAGAGGCTTTTCCCCCATATATTCAATTCCGCGGAATTTGAAAAGCGTATTCCACAAAGTGACCATGGGCTGGGAATTGTATTGTCCGATGGCGCATAGCGCAGTGATCCCCCACTTTGATATAGTCAGATAAGTGACCGGCATCACCGCTTCACTCAGGTCAAAATAAGCCCCCGAAAAGATCAGCTGAAAGATCAGCAGAAAAGGCATGACGGTCATGGCAGTCGTCGTGTCATGCACAAGGCAGGACACCATAAGCGCCATCATATCCGCAGTATACGTCACAAGAAAAAGCGTGATGCCTATATCAAGGTTGCCCCAGGGGGTAATGATTCCCATCCGGGGAATGGACACCTTTGCGACATTGCAGATGATCAGTATCGTCACGACCTGTGCTGCACAGATCAGCATCTGAAAGATCATCAGGGCAAAAATATATGATGAAATATGCATGCCGGAGCGATGCTCATGTTTTATGACCTCTCTCTCCCGGCAGACTGTCTGAATAGAGTTGAAAAAGCCGATCCAGATACACACACATGCCAGGGCAAAGGTTCCTGTACTTGTCCCCTCCTGTGTTACGAAAAGGTTTTGTCCCACCACAAATATAACAACGGCAGCGATTACCGCCCCCATCGGGAGGACCTTCCAATCGTTATGATAAATAAAGATCCTGCCGAATTTACCGAGGTAGAGCCCGATCTGTCCAAGCCTGCCTCTGTATTTCAATTCAGATTTCATCCGGGCTCACCTCCTCTTCTCCTTTGCTTCCTGTTGTTTCCGCAGTTCCGGTTACTGCCGTCCTGTCATCTTCCGTTTCTGCCTTTTCCTCGCTGTCTTCTCCGGCTTCTGCTGTTTCCGCACTGCCTTCTGCAGCTTCTGCTCCGGCTCCGGCTTCTGCTTTTTCCGCACTGTCTTTTATTTGTGTCTGTCCGGCATTCTGTCCGGCATTCTGTCCGGCAGCTTCTCTAAGTGCATATTTTTCGATAAATTCGTCCGCAAGTCCTTCTCCGCCCTCTTCTTTGCGGTTGACACTGCGTACAATTTCCTCCATTGTATCTCTTCCGAAAAATTCCCTGGCCTCAGCAGGGCTGCCATAGAAAGCCAGGCGGCCGACGCGGCCGGAATCCTTTGCAAGTACGATCACCTTGTCAAAAAGATCGATGACACGGTCCGGCGTGTGTGTGATGACGATGACGATCTTGCCGCTGTCCGCGATCTCACGCAGCTTCGTAAAAAGTTCACGGGCGATCACGCCGTCCAGGCCTGAATCCGGTTCATCCAGTACAAACAACGCCGGATCGGAGACAAGCTCCATTCCAATAGCTATTCGTCGAAGCTGTCCGCCGGACATCTTGGACACAAGGCCTCTGTCCACCGGTGAAAGGCCCAGGGTTTCCAGGACCTCGTCGATCCTCTCTTTTCTTTCCGCCTTTTTCTTCTGCAAAGGTATCCTGAGTTTTGCAGAGTCCGTTATCGTATTTCTGACAGTATCATCTCCCCGCATCAGGTTTTTCTGCGTTACAAAGCCGATCTGGTACTTCATACTGTCATACTGCTTATAGACATCTTTTCCATTGAGGCGGATTTCCGCCTTTGCCGGTTCATATCCGATGATCGCATTGATCAACGTTGTCTTGCCGGCCCCCGATCCTCCCAGCAGAAGGACCATAGAGCCATTAGGTATATCCATAGCAATATCTTTGAGCAGATATTTCTTTTTGCCGAGCAAACCGACAGTACGTTCCTGCAGCAGGACACTGAGGCCTGTCTGAGACGGAGTCTTTTCGTTCATGAGATCGTTTATGGCGGAAAAATGCATAGGCTCGAATCCCGCGTCCATGCCGGCAAAAATACTGATATTTTCGCGCGGCTGGTATTTATCGCTGAATCCGAGTATGCCGATCGCGATCCAGTCCGCCAGAAGCCATAATACCAGCCATGATTTCTTTAGATCGAAGACATGCAGCAGCCGCAAAAAAATACGGATCCTGTATACATACAGTGCTACTCCTATAACGACCACAAGCAGCGTAAAGGCTGTAAAAAGACGCCTGTTATCCGATGATACAGGAAAGAAACTGGTCATATAGTACAGGATCTCCAGAATCGCACAATTGATACCATCCGCATGCATTTCCAGATTATCGGCCAGCCCCAGATACCGAAGCCCCGGGACCCATGCCATCCATTTCTTTTTCCAATCCATTTTATGAGCCAGTTTCCACATCCCTATGGAAAGCAGAAGCCATGCAATAAACAGTCTGATACTCTCTCCAATCATAATCATTGTGACCTCTTCTTTCGACCTGCCGCTGTTCTTGCTTCAGTCAGATTATCATATCTCCTCTTTCAGAATTACTCCGTGATCAGGCGTGCAAATCATCAACAGCACCTCCATAGTCAGCGCTCCTGCGCCAAAATTATTGTATATTTGTATGTTGAGGTGCGTCAATAGGCCACGGTCATACTGTTTACCTACAATTCACCCACAATTTACGCGCAGTTAATTCACCAGAAAACATTCCTCTTCTGTATGGCTTTCCGGACTGCAACTTGTACGTAAACCAGTACGAGAGCTTATATGTAAATGTTTTTTCTTGTGTCCACACGGTTTACAGCCGCCGGAAACAGCTGTAAAATCACCTTCGGAAATCATAAAAATCATATATGTGCCCACAGTCTCACGAGCACAAGCATCTATAATTCTGCTATATAGCAGGGGGTATATTAATTGAACAGGGATTTGACAACAGGAAAACCGGAAACCGTACTGTGGCAGTTTTGTCTGCCGTTGTTCGGCAGCATTATTTTTCAACAGCTTTACAACATTGCGGACAGTCTCGTTGCGGGCAAATTCATCGGCGAAAACGCCCTTGCGGCCGTCGGCAACAGCTATGAGATCACGCTGATCTTCATCGCCTTTGCCTTTGGCTGCAATATCGGCTGTTCCGTAATCGTATCAACCTATTTCGGGGCAAAGCGGTTCAATGAAATGAAAACTGCCGTGTACACGGCGCTGATCTTCAGCGGCGCCCTCTGCCTGACGCTGATGCTGATCGGCATTCTGGGCTGCAACAGCCTGCTGGAACTGATCCGGACACCGCAGGAGGTGTTCGCCGATTCAAAGCTGTATCTGGATATTTACGTATGGGGGCTTCCCTTCGTCTTCTACTATAATATCTCAACCGGCATTTTTTCCGCCATGGGTGACTCCAGAACCCCTTTTTACTTTCTCGCAGTTTCATCCTGCACCAACATCGCCATGGATATCTGGTTCGTGGCAGGCTTTCACATGGGTGTCGCCGGTGTAGCCTGGGCGACCTTCATATGCCAGGGTATCAGCGCTTTTCTCGCACTGTTCGTTGTGATGAAAAAACTCCGGGCCATCCGGACTGAAGAACGCTGCAGGATTTTCTCCTCTTCCATCTGCATAAAAATCGCAAAGATCGCCATTCCCAGTATCCTGCAGCAGAGCTTTGTTTCTGTCGGCAATATCATCCTGCAGGGCGTGATCAACGGCTTCGGACCGGGCGTCATGGCCGGTTATTCTGCTGCAATCAAGCTCAACAATCTGGTGATCACCTCCTTTACGACGCTGGGGAACGGTATTTCCAACTACACCGGACAGAACCTGGGAGCCGGAAAACTGCCCCGTATCCCGCAGGGTTTCCGGGCCGGCATCAAAATGGTCTGGCTTTTGTCCCTTCCTATCGTCATACTCTACATCACCTGCGGCAGGTTCCTGCTCATGCTCTTTATGAACACCCCTTCGCAGGATGCCATGCACACAGGCCTCATGCTGCTGCGGATCGTCTCCCCCTTCTATTTTGTGATCTCCGCAAAGCTGGTCTCTGACGGAGTCCTTCGAGGTGCAGGCCTCATGGGTCCCTTTATGGTGGGAACCTTCACCGACCTGATCCTCCGCGTGCTGCTGGCGGTCTTTTTGTCCGGTACACAGCTGGGTGCCACCGGGATCTGGTGCGCATGGCCGGTCGGATGGACCATCTCGGCCATTCTCTCCATCTTCTTTTACAGCCGCGGTCCTTGGCGGCAGCAGAGCAAAGCTCTGGAAGGCATGCCCCACTAAACAGAAAAAAACGCAAGACTCTCCCGCGAGTCTTGCGCGATGAAGAATAAATACCGCGTTACACGTCCCGTGTTACAAAAAACTCTCCTACGGATAGTGCAGGATCCTGATGCACATGAGCACAGTCCTGCCTGTCCGAAGGAGAGTTTTTCATTTTTTCTTATTCCGGGCCCTATTCCAGGTTGAGCCTTCTGTCCAGAAAATACCAGGTTGCCACACTGTAAATGACGATCCAGATGATCGTGCTGATTATAACAAACACCTGCACCTGTCCCATCGTCACGCCGGTCTCCTCTGTATTCGCGATAAAGAAGCTTGTCCAGCCGGTATATAATCCAATCTGTCCCAGCAGTCTGGCAATGATACTCTTGACAATATCGATCCCGAAATAAGCCAGAATGCTGCCGAGAATGCGGTGTGATGACCACTGATGGCCGATTGCCATCGCCGCATAGATCTGCATTAGCGATGCCGCAAACAGCAGGATACCGATCAAAAGCCATACTGCTGCTTCACCAATCTCCTGTCCCAGAGACATTCTCCTGATAAAGATACCCGCTTCGCGGAAAAACGTGACAAACTTCTGCACAGGTATGGCAGTCAGTCCCCATGCCGCGACCGTACAGATACCGGCAACACCGCCCAGAAGTGTCCAGATCAGCGAACTGAGTACCTTGGACAGGATCAGCTGATGTGTTTCCACAGGCAGCGAAAACATCAGATACCCTTCCTTTCCCAGAAGATTACTGTAAAAGCGCTGTACGCACAACACTCCCGTCATGACCATGGTCGCAAGGATCAGGGTCGTAAAGACCATGACAATGACAGCTCCCAGTATATTGGAATACACTTCTCTGTCCAGAACCCGGACGCCCAGCCCCATGATCAGGGCCATGCCTATGGTCGCCGCATACAGCGGCAGTATGATCCGCCCGAAGGCCTTCATTTCATATCCGATCAATTTCGTCAGCATCTATATACCTCCCGGAAATAATTGTCCACACTCATACCGGTGCGTTCCCGCAGGGCGTCTGTGTTTTCATGCAGTTCGATGTGTCCCTGTTTGAGGAAAACGACCTCGTCCAGGACCGCCTCCACGTCCGCGATCAAGTGGGTGGAAATCAGGACAAGCGCGTTCTCCGAATAGTTTCCAATGATTGTGCGCAGGATATAGTCCCTGGCTGCCGGGTCCACGCCCGCAATCGGCTCATCCAGAAGATAGACCTTTGCGTTCCGGCTCATCGTCATGACCAGCTGTACCTTCTCTCTTGTACCCTTGGAAAGCTTCCTGAATGTCATATGCGGATCAATGTTGAGTGACTCCAGCATCTGTTCCGCGCGTGCAATATCAAAATCCTCGTAAAAATCTTCGTAAAAATACAAGAGAGACTCCACGTTCATCCATGCCGGCAGAAAATCTCTGTCCGGAAGATAGGAAACGATGCTCTTTGTCCTCGCGCCCGGCTCCTGACCCTCGATCAGGATTTCTCCCTCTGTAGGTGTCAGCAGATGCTGCGCCAGCTTGATCAAAGTTGTCTTGCCGCTTCCGTTCGGACCGACCAGACCCACGATCCTGCCCGGCTCCAGCGACAGATCTATACTGTCGAGCGCCGTCAGGCTCCCGTACTTTTTCGTAAGATGTATGCATTCTAAAACTGCCATGCTTTTTTCTCCTTCTCCTCTATTATCAGACAGCTGCATCATTCATCCGCTTCCGTGCCATTGGCCGACGCCCAGGCTTCCACAGCCGACCGGATCTCCTGCCGGCTCATTCCCAGACGGATGAGCCTGCCGCACATTTCCTCGACGACATCGTCACTCAGTGTCTTTCTGAGATTTTTCAATACTTCTGTATCCTTCGTGACGAATCTTCCGCTTGTCCTCTGCGTATATACCAGCCCGTCCCGCTCAAGTTCCGCGAATGCACGCTGCATAGTATTGGGATTGACACCCGCCTCCAGAGCCAGTTCCCGTACCGGCGGAAGTTTTGCCCCCGGCGGATATGCACCACTGGCGATCTCCGTTCGCAGCCGTCTCAGGATCTGCATATAAATCGGGATTCCGTTTTCAAATGTCCACTTCATCTCTTCCTCCGATGCAAAACCGGAAATTCTCCAGTGTTTTTCTGATAATCCTTACGTTTTGTTGTATCGCTTGCTTAATACAATCACATACTATCACCTGAATCCGGTTGTGTCAATAGCTTAATACAATTTGTATCAATATTTTAATACAATATTAAAAAAGATTCTTCATCGCGCAAGACCCGCGAGCAAGTCTTGCATGTTTGCCAGAGGCTGTTTAATGCATTGGAAACCGTAATTCCCTATGCGGTAAAAAAAGATCCCCCTCTGCACGATCATTTGTACAGAGGGAGATCTCAAAGATCTCTTTATTCAGTTCTTTGCCTGTTCGGCATAGCTCAGGATCTGCAGATCATTAATCTGCAAAGTCAATTTATCTGCAATTCCTCAGGCTTTCTTCTTGCTGCGCATCATAAACTGCAGAACCATGCCTGCTGCGATCAGGGCCAGGCCGATGATATCGGTCATGGTACCGGGAACGATCATCATGAGACCGCCGGCAATGAGCAGGATCCTGTCGATGATCCCCATGTTTGTGAAGAGATATACTTCGAGTGCAGCAGCAACGCCAAAGATACCGACCAGTGATGTTACCGCGATAATGGCAACTTCAGCCGCATTTGTCTCGATCAGCAGCATTGCAGGGCTGAAGCAGAAGACATAAGGGATGATGAAGGCCGCAATGGCGAGCTTGGTCGCGTTGATGGCCGTGCGCATGGGATTGGACTTTGCGATCGCGCTGCCTGCGTAAGCCGCAAGTGCGACAGGCGGTGTGATATCTGCGACGATACCAAAGTAAAATACGAAGAAATGTGCCGCAAGGATCGGGACACCCATACGGGTAAGGATCGGTGCGCAGGTTGCTGCCATGATGCAGTAGGTTGCCGTCGTAGGAACGCCCATGCCCAGAACGATGCAGCAGAGCATAGTCAGGAAGAGGGCGATGAAGAGCTTGTCACCCGCAACAGCAACGATGGCATTGATCATCTCATTTGCCAGACCGGTCATAGTGATCGTACCGGAGATGATACCGGCGACACCGCAGGCCGCACCGACTGTGATGGTGCCCTTGCCGCCCGCTTCAAGGGAATCAAGGAATTTTTTGACTGTGAAGCAGTTGCCGGAATCTTCGTTATTGCCGACGATGGCATCCTTTACAGGACTTGCGGAACCGTCCTTCTTCAGATCCGCGATGGCCCTGCGGTAACTGCCGTCCAGGATACCGTCCGCAATTCCTACAATAATAGCTGCCACGATAGAGAAGGCTGCTGCCCTCTGCATCGTCATCATGTTGTTGGATACCCAGATTACCAGGAGGACCAGCGGAGTCAGCAGATAAATCTTGCGGATCAGCTTGGAGAGCCTGGGAAGCTTTTCGGTCGGAATACCGGTGAGGCCGTACTTCTTTGCTTCCAGATGGACAGCGATGAAAATGCCGGTGAAATAGAGGACTGCCGGAAGGATCGCACGGACAAGGATGTCCGAATAAGGAACACCTATGATATCCGCCATCAGAAATGCCGCAGCACCCATGATCGGGGGCATGATCTGGCCGCCCGTGGAAGCCGCTGCCTCGACAGCACCTGCAAACTCGGGTTTATAGCCGGTGTCTTTCATCATAGGGATGGTGACCGAACCGGTTGTGACCGTATTACCGACCGAAGAGCCGCTGACCATACCGCAGAGAGCGGAGGAAATGACAGCGACCTTTGCGGGACCGCCGGCATAGCGGCCGGCCGCGCAGTTTGCCATGTTGATAAAGAACTCGGAAATACCGGTTCTCTCAAGGAAGGCACCGAATATGATAAATACAACGATATATTTGGAACACACATTGATCGGCGTCGACAAAATACCGGTCTTTGCATAGAAGAGATTTCGAACCAGATAACGAAGTCTTCCTGCGATGGAAGGGTTTGTCAGGCCATAAACGATCGCATATACGATGAAGAACAGCGCCACGATCAGGATGGGCCAGCCGACACTTCGGCGGGTCACCTCGAGAAGTGCCGCAACACCGATCACAGCGATAATAATCTGCGGCACCGAAAACCGCGTGCCCTGCTGGATGATCTGTTCCGCACTAAATGTATAGTACAGGAAGGCACCTGTTCCCAGCACCATTCCGATAATGTCATACCAGGGAATATAGTTGGCCTTCTGTTCTCCCTTTTTGGCAGGATACATAAGGAATCCCAGCAAAATGACCAGTCCCATGAAGGAAGTCAGACGGATTTCCTCCAGGAAAGTGGCAAACAATGTCACCCAGATGCAGAACAGCGAAAAGCCGATCAGAACAGCCTTGACAACCAGGGCAGGTTTTCCGGTCCATACACGTACATTGGATTCTCTGTCATATTTTCGCATGACCTCCTCGAGGTCTTCCTGCTGCAGTTCGTACTCCCGATCTTTCACATTCTCTTTACTCATGGACAGTACCCCCTCTTAATCAGTCAGCAGTTTCCACAGTCACGCCGTGCTCGGCAAAATATTTTGCCGCACCTGCGTGGAAGGGCACTACGATACCGGAAGTTGCATTCTCCACAGAGAGCTCCGCTCCCTTGGCATTCTCCTTCGTGATCTCATCCGCATGGTCAAAGATCGCGGCGGTCAGCTGATATACGACATCCTCGTCCAGATCGGCATCCACGACCATAGTTGCCTTGATCGTGATCGTCTGGATCGGGTCGGGCTGTCCCGGATACGTGTCCGCAGGGATCTCCATAGGCGCATAATAAGGGCAGATGGACATGATCTTGTCCCTCAGTTCTCCATCGATCGGGACCAGGAAAACGCCATTGGTTGTCGCCAGCTCCGTGATCGCCGAAGTGGGGGCTCCGGCAACGATAAATGCCGCGTCGATCTGTCCGTCTTTAAGAGCCTCTTTACTGTCATCAAAACTCTGATACTGCGGTTTGATATCATTGACTGTCAGGCCGGCGCCTTCCAGGACGTCCATTGCGTTGAAATAAACACCTGAACCCGGAGCTCCGATGGAAACGCTTCTTCCCTTCAGGTCAGCCACTGTCTTGATATCTTCTTTCATGGTAATGAGCTGTACAGTCTCTGCATACAGCGCACCGAGCACACGGAAATCCCTGCAGGGACCATCTGTCTCAAAGGATTTGCTGCCGTCCCAGGCATAGCTCATAACGTCAGACTGTGTAAATCCCATCTGATAATCGCCGTCGCCGATACTCTGGATGTTCGCCTTTGAAGCCGCAGTCGATACTGCCGTAACACTGTAACCGGTATAGGTCTTCATATACTGGGCAAGTACACCGCCAAACGCATAATAGGTTCCTGCCGTGCCGCCGGTTCCCATCATCATCCTCTGTCCGCCGCAGCCGGAAAGAACCAGCATGCAAACGGCAAGAAGTACGCTGATGACAACTCTGCTCACTTTTTTCCGCATAATAACTCCCTCCTTCTCTATGGCGCTTTTGTGCGCCGAAGAATTATTCATATGATTGAATTCCCGTATACAATCATACACTAAATGATTGTACCACAGAAGAATCGTATAGGCAAACCCGTCGGGGCATATCATGGACAGTCCCCGGATAGCCACTCGATATCCGCCCGACATCCGCTGGTAAGTCCGCTCGACAGCCGCTCGACAGCCGCTGGTAAGTCCGCTCGACAGCCACTCAACATCCGCTCGACATCCGCTGGTAAGTCCCCGAGAGATTATACCTTGTAACAATCCCTCATTTGTATTAAAATTTTAGCATCAATTCAGGGCAGACATCCCGCGTCATACATGATCGTCAATGCCCGAACAGATAAGGAGGAGAGAAAATGCCTGAAAAAGAAACAGGAATCATTCCTATTGAAAAATGCCCGGTCATTACGATCAGCAGAGAATACGGCGCTCTTGGACGGACCCTGGCTGCAAAACTGTCAGAGCGGCTTGGAATCCCTTATTACGACAGAGATTTCGTTAAAAAGACCGCAGAGGAAAGCGGTTATGCGGTTGAGGATGTTGAGCATGAAGGCGAAGAGCTCAGCGGCTCCAGCAGAGTATTAAATAAGATTCTGAACAGTGCTGTTTCCTACAGCAGTTCCTATG
>Ga0256405_10007288_pt1 | contig 16852 bp, 15 predicted proteins | sample RumenRJG_02DNA_FD_189096 | JGI IMG/M metagenome (GOLD analysis project Ga0256405, IMG submission 189096) | Bovine rumen microbial communities from Lethbridge, Alberta, Canada - RJG_02 | ecosystem: Host-associated > Mammals > Digestive system > Stomach > Rumen | place: Canada: Alberta...
TGCGTGTCTAGCCAGCTTCATCTCGGGAGTATAAGCATCAAAAACGCCCTGGTTATGGGTCTTTCTGTACTCGGTGAATATCTTCACTATCTCGGGATCGACCTCATAGCCGTACTGCTTGCAGGCAGCCTGAGCCATTCTCAGTCCGCCGAAGGGCTGAAGAGAACGCTTGAAAGGCTTATCTGTCTGGAAGCCTACTATCTTTTCAAGATCCTTGTTAAGATAGCCTGCTGCATGGCTTGTGATGGTAGATACTATCTTGGTATCCATATCCAGCACGCCGCCTGCTTCTCTTTCCTGTCTTGAAAGCTCGGTCACCTGTTCCCAAAGCTTGGTTGTAGCCTCGGTAGGACCAGCGAGAAAGCTCTCGTCACCGTTATAGGGTGTGAAATTTTTCTGGATAAAGTCTCTAAGATTGACAGAGGTACTGGACCATCTGCCGGGATTGAAACCTTTCCACTCCTCATCGAACCAATTTCTTTCCATTGTACATCTCTCCCTAACTATGCGGCACAGCACCAAAAAGCTCCCGTTATTTTTACGAAAGCCCAGATATCATTCATGCCGCGTTAATTGTTCGGACGATCTGCCCCGTACCCTCGGGACACTGACACAATATATAGATCATCGTTTGATTTAAGGATATCACATTTAACACTATATGTCAAGGTCAAATTAGAAATATTACGCAAGCTTAACAGTTTTTTCATATGTTACCAAACGCCCTGAAAAGCTTGATTTTTCGCATTTTTTAAACATAGGTCATTCCATGAGGTATATATCCGCAACAAATTTGTGTACTAAAAAACGTACAGAAAGTCGCAGAATGTTAATTTTTTAACGACCTATATATACGATTTCACGTGCTAAAGTGTACTTTTTTAGTCTGTTTTTCAAACGACTTTTCGCCCTAATTTTACGACCTATATTCTTATACACCGTGTATCTCGTGTTCTTAACGGACTGACTTTCTTGGCAGAATATGGTCAAAATTTTGTTAAACGCCCTATGCGAATGAATATTTTTTTAACAATATTTCGCAATATCAATGATAGTATGCCCGATGGTATTCTAAATATTCGGTCAGCAAAACAAAAACGGAGGCAGCATGGGCTGTCCTCCGTAATATAATTACTGCTGATTGTTTGAAAGCTCTTTAAGTTCTCTGCCTGCTTTCAGAAGCTCGCGCAGACCATCTGCATCACCTGCGTTTATGGCGTCGCGGTACTCGGTCAGGCGTGCGATGATACAGTCAAGTTCGTCCACGAGGGGCTGCTTGTTCATCAGGAAAAGCTCTGTCCACATATTCTCGTTCAGCTTTGCCACACGGGTGAGGTCTTTGAAGGAACCTGCGGAAAATCCTGCCTGTTTCAGCAAACTGGGGCTCTTGACATATGCGCTTGAGACCACATGGGCAAGCTGTGAAGTGAAGGCGATTATACGGTCATGCTCCTCGGTTGTGGAGGTTACTACCTTTGCAAAACCTATCTCATAGGCAAGCTGTGATATCTCTCTGACGGTCTTTGCGGCGGTATCATCGGAAGGGGTCATGATAAAGCTTGCACGCTCGAAAAGGTTGTCAACAGAGTATGCAAAGCCCGAAAATTCACGTCCTGCCATGGGGTGACAGCCGATGAACACCACTCCCTCTTCTTTCAGTGGAGCTTCTACCGCTTCAACTATCGAAGTTTTTACACCGCAGGAATCTATAACTATTCCGCCCTTTTTGAAATTCGCCTTATTATCAAGGATAAATCTGATAGTCTGGGCAGGGTGAAGACATACCATAACGATATCGCAGGTGTGCAGGGTATCGGTGGTGAGTTCGCCGTCTATCGCTTCCTGAGCCACTGCCCCTGCTATGGCTGCACGGTCGATATCCAGCGCAAAACAGCTGTGATCGGTATTCTTCTTTATAGCTTTGGCAAGAGAGCCTCCTATCAGTCCAAGACCGACTATGCCTATCTTCATATAAAAAACGTCCTTTCGTATTTTATTGCTTTTATGTAATAAAGTATAACACTATAAATGTAAGTTGTCAAGTACATGAGAAGTTACTTTAAACTTAAACGATTTCTTTAGATGTTTTAACGAATCGAAATTTTTCGTGGTATTTTTTAAAAAAATATTTATGAAACTATTGACAAATCGAAGTGGATGTAGTATAATATTGCTTGTGAGAAAGAGTTAATTTTCTTACGAATTATGAAGGTTTAGGTGATTTGGCGAAGAAGCAGCTTTTGGGCTGCTTTTTTCGTTTTTATATGATTATTTCGAGTATGTGAACGGAGTGATGATCTATGAAGATACTTAATATTCACGGTTTCAGAGGAAGCGCTGAGAACGCGGCATTCGGGGCACTGACAGGGCTTGGACACGATGTTGTCTCACCGCCCTTTGATTATGACTCTGTCACTCCCGATAAGGTGGCTGAAAAGCTGCGTCGGATAATAAAGGCGGATACTCCAAGGTATATTGTCGGCACAAGCTACGGCGGATTTTTTGCGGCTTTGCTTTCTGCTGAGACAGGCATACCCGCAGTGCTGGTGAACCCTTGTCTTATGCCATTCTATCATCTTCCCCTGCTGGGGTACGAGGGTGATATCGCACCTATGATAGCCCTTTTCGGCGGTCTTGCGAAGGCTGACCGCAGCATCGTGAAATGTATCATCGGCGGCAGTGATGAAATTATAGATACCCACTCGCTTGAAACAAACTATTACAGTGCTGAGAATATCACCGTTATACCCGAGGGGCTTCATTCCGGGGCTACTCTGCCGCTGGCGGAGTATTTCGGGGAAGTTATAAAATAAGTATCTGTTTTGCTATTTCAGAGTCGGATATTTGCTTATATCTGATAGTTTGTGTGTTTTGGGCTCGGGTTTGCTGCCTCAGAATTTCCCGGTCATAATTGCATTTTGCCTGCATATTATTCTATAAAATAACACTACGGAGGTACATACATGGAGTGGATAAAAATGAAGAAGATCGCTGTCTGCTGTGGGGCTTTTTTTGTGCTTTGCGGGGCGATATGGGCAGGCGATATTGTAAGCAGCAGGGCTATGAACAGGGTAACTAAAGCATCGGCGGCGGAGAGTATGGTGCGGACGCAGGTGGTTCTCGATGCGGGGCACGGGGGCATGGATGGCGGCTGTGTTTCGGTGAACGGAGTGGCTGAAAAAGGCTTGAATCTGGATATTGCGCTGGTGGAGCGGGATATGCTGGAAGTTCTTGGGTTTGATGTTACGATGACGAGAGAGGACGACCGCTCGATATACGATGAGGGTATCGAGGGGCTTTCAAAGCAGAAGCAGTCGGACATGAAAAACAGGCTGGAGATATTTGACAAATGCAGTGGCGTGGCGGTTTCGATACATCAGAATCAGTTCACTGACAGCAGATACAGCGGTGCGCAGGTGTTCTATTCGCGGAGAAACGGTGCGGGGGAACGTCTTGCTGGGGCGGTGCAGAGGCAGTTCGTTTCGCTTTTACAGCCCGATAATGAAAGGGAGACAAAGGCGGTGGACGATGAACTTTTTCTGCTTGACAGGACTGACACCCCTGCGGTGATGGTGGAGTGCGGTTTTCTATCTAATCCCGAGGAAGCTGCAAAGCTGGAAGATGCGGCGTATCGGCGGCAGGTGGCTTTTGCCATAATGTCGGGAGTATTGAGTTACCGTGGTGAGGAAGTCGGAGGATAGGCTCCAGGTAAGATTTTGGACAGTAAATATCCGACGTTTCACTTGCTAGGAAAATAATGGTAAGAGTGTGATATTGAGATATTCACCGGGGACGGGAAAATGTCGATTTACTGAGTAATTTTTCGTACAAATTATAGTATAGGATAAATATATGGTATCGTCCGCGGTCGGATAATCTGTTCGGGTGCGGTCGGTACTTTTTTTACATTTATTGGGGAAGATGTCGATTTGTGTTGACTTTCGGCTTGGGATATGGTATAATATTTTCACATATACGACGGGAGATATCTCTGTGCAGACGAACATCTGCGGACGTTTACGGAGTTCGTTTTGTTAACATACAATGCAAACCGTCATAAGGTAGGATAGATATGAAAAACATAAATAAATGTGGGGTGCTGTCTGCTTTGGTCTGCGCGGCTATGCTGCTGGCAGGCTGCGGTGCGGACGTCAGCGCTTCGGATATTGTTCCCGTTGAAGACAAAGAATTTTCATCGGCAGAAACTGTGGAGAATGTTACAGCGGAGGATAAGCCCTCGGTCATGTCGCCTGATGAATACAGTGAAGTCGTGAGCGATGTTGGCAGTATGGCTGATAACAGCAGTGAAGCTTCGGAAAGCAAGGCAGAAAAACCGAAACCGCCAAGAAAAGCGGTGGATTGTACTGTCGGGGGCGGCTACTGGTTCACGGTGAGTGATTTTAAAAAGGTATACTCCAACGAGGAACTGGAAAAGTGTTTCGACAGGCTTCAGGAGATATGCAGTGATGCGGATTTCCACATGGCGTTCTCTTTCAAGAATATCGACACCGGGGCGTATGTGGGTTACAGGCAGTACGACCAGTTCATGACTTGCAGCTGTGTTAAAGCGCCTTACGTTAAATCCCTGCTGGCTAAGGGTATCGACCTTAAAGAGAAGATACCGATGAACACCAAGTGGGAAGGCGATTTTGAAGGCATAGCCAACGAGGAATACGGCAAGGAATACACTGCCAAGAAACTTATCGAGTACACAATTCTGGACAGCGATAACACGGCTTACCAGCTTTTGTGCCAGAGATACGGCTGTGGAGATTTCAACAGCCATCAGTACGAGATAGGCTCCAACTACACCCTCGGGTACAATGCGGAGTGGATATTCACCTACTGCAATACCGATGATATGATGAAAGATTATGAGGACATCTACCGTTTTGCAAAGAAGAACAAGAACGGCAAATGGCTGATAAAACTGCTCAGCAAGGCACACCTGAACATACAGATAGGTGCGGCGCTGGGGGACAAGTACACGGTGGCGCAGAAGTACGGTTCGGATTATCAGGAAATGGCTTTCAACGACTGTGCGATAGTTTATGCGGATTCCCCGTTTGTGCTTTGCATAATGACGGAGCAGTATCCCGAAACTGAGGAGAGCTGCAAAGTGTTCAAAGACCTGGCACTGGTATTTGATGATATAAATTCGCTGATAGCGAAAGAGTCTGACAAGGGTGAAAAAGACAAAGAATAAAGCCTGAGGATATCGGGCGCGTGGGGAGTACACCGCAGGTTGAACGGAGGTATTTTTATGAGCGAGTACAAGGTATATTTGGTACACATGGGCAAGGCAAAGTGTGCTGTTGATCTGGGTGACGGTTCGGAGAGAGGAGAGTATGTTGATCAGGATTACATACTCCACAAACTGGGCAGACCCCACAGAAGCATAAGCCTGATGTACTGTTATTATCCGCTGGACAAGGAGTTCCCGGGCAGGATATCGGAAGTGATGAAGGACGCTGATGTGAAGTTTCAGTGGGATTATCCATATGATGATTACTTCACCTACAAGGGTGGACTTGAAGGAAACAGGGATGACGAACCTTTCACCTGCATGAGGGATATCAGGCGTCACGGACAGGACGTTACACTTACCCTGACTGCCGACCCTAATATATCCGATGAGCAGATAAAGGCTATCGCGGAAGACCTGAAAACTTTCGGCAGAGTGTTCCTGCGTGTGAACCATGAGAACACTGGCAACTGGTTCAGCTTTACAAAAAGGACGACCTATCAGGGCGTTGCGGATTTTTACTGCAAGTTCGTGAAGATAGTTCACGAGGTTGCGCCAAATGTTCAGATGGTGCTTTGCACAGGCGGTATCGAAGACCCGAACTCGGAAGAGATAATGATGGAAAAAGAATTCGCACAGTCCGTAAAAGATACGGATATATGGTCGGTGGACAAGTACATGGCACTGCACTGGGGCTGGCCTTTTGATGTGGCGCTGAGAGATCAGAAAGTCAAGAGCTACAAGCGCGACAGGGTGGAAGACACCTACAATATGACCAAGAGAAGCTACGAGCGTTTCAAGGTGATAAACGGCGGTGTCAGCAAGCCCATGGTGATGAGCGAATTCAATGCGGACGGCGATGTTACGGGCGCTTACGATCAGGCGGTGATGGTCAGGGGATTCTGCGATATGCTGAAAGAAGATCCCGAGCAGTGGTTCAGCGGATTTACTTTCTATCAGTTCCGCGACAGGGGCAGACTGGGTCTGGAGATAGAAGACCCCAACAATCAGAATGTCGGTATCGAACAGCCTGTGATGAAGACTTACAGGGAGATAATCCACGATGATTTCTTCAAGCCCGAGATGAAGAGGGGCGGAGAGGTAAGTTTTCCTGTGAAGCTGAGATGGGGAAATTCCGAGGACGCTGATGGTCTGGAGATACCTATACACTTTTACGGCGACCCCCATTTCTGTGAACTGACCTTTGAGGACGAGAGCAATCTGATGATAGAGATAAACGGCAAGTGGTTCTACAAATCGCCGAAAGCGAAGGTCATCGACCTGATGAGCGCATTCTACGAGAACAGACTTGAAGGTGCCAAAGACCTGACACTGAGGATATTCGCCCCCCCTGCAAGCGGTGAAAATGATCTGGGTGCGGAGGACGGAATGTTCAACAGCTATCAAACCATCGAGAAGCTGCCGAAGATAAGGATAGAATATGAGCCTGTGGCGTTATAATTCATAATTATTCGCAGGGCAACCACGAAGTTGGGTAAGAATGCCAAAGAATAGAGCTTTTGGTCAAGCTTTTCGCGAAAAGGTCCTAACGCCGGACGGGTGGATTTCGCGGCAGAAAATGAGAGTACTAAACAGACTAAGCCGCGAATTGAGCTTTGGCTCAAGCCTTTCGCGAAAGGCTTGCGAGGAGTTTGAGGGGCGGAGTCCCTCAATAACCAAAGCGCAAAACCAAAGCGATAACAAAGCAATAAATAGCACAGCAAACTCCCGACCAAACAGGCGCGGCAATAAAGACATTCCGAGCGTGGACAAAACAAACGTCCACGCTCAAACTATCTGCGTAAAATATTGCCGCGCCCGAAATCAACGGCGATAGCTCGTTGATTTCTCGACCCGTCAGGGGCGACCTGATAGCGCAGTACTTGGGGCAAGAGTGCCGTACTCTTGAAGCCCATGTAACAAATAGCAGTGTGCAGTGTGAAAGTATAAATCATGGGTTTTATGGGCTGGTCGATGGTTTGATTTTGGGACGTAGCTTTGCGAGGTTTCGCCCCTCAGCTGCGACTGCGTCGGCAGCGACCTCGGGTCGAGCCGTCAAAGACGCTTCGCTGTTTGACGGCGGGCGCGGCAATATATTTACGCAGACAGAAAGAGCGTGGACAGTTGTTTGTCCACGCTCTGTATGCCTATATTGCCGCGCCTTTTTTGAGGTCGGAAGTTTGCTGTGCTCTTATAGTTTGCTGTGCATTTTGGTTTTGCGCCTTGATGCGAGGGCTCTGCCCTCGCGCTCCCGCAAGCTTTTCGCGAAAAGCTTGACCAAAAGCTCTCTTTCTTGGCATTCTATCCGCAGTTGTGCTCGTCACATATTTTTCTTATATATAACGTTCAGACCTTTCAGCAGCAGGTCATCATCAAGTATGATATCTCTGCGGCAGAGGGGTACTACTGTTCCCGCTAATCCGCCTGTGGCTATTACTGTGCATTTCTGCCCCAGCTCTTCCTCGATGCGCTCTATCATGCCGTCTATCGCTCCCGCATTGGAGTACATAAGTCCGCTTTTAAGGCAGTCAACTGTATTGGTGCCTATTACGTGCTTTGGCTTTTCAAATGCGAATTTCGGCAGCTGTGCAGTTCGGGATATCAGCGCTTCGGAGGATACTGCCATGCCTGTTACTATCAGTCCGCCGAGGTAGCGCTTTTTCTCGTCGATGACGGAGAGTGTGGTGGCTGTGCCCATATCGATTATTATCATGGGGGCGGGGTACTCGTTGATACCTGCCACGGCATCAACAACAAGGTCACTGCCCAGCTGTGCGGGGTTATCTATAACTATTGAAAGCCCTGTTTTCAGCCCGGGTCCTATCACCTTTGGCTTAACGCCTATCAGCTTGCGTACAGCCGCGGAAAAAGTCGCCGTTATGGTAGGTACTACGGAAGATATTATCGCGCCGTCTATCTTATCGGGATGGATATCGTGCATCTCCATTGCGGTCTTGATATTTGCGGCATATTCAAGGTCGGTAGCGAGCTGATTTGTGTATATCCTCTCGCGGAAAAGTATATTGTCATTCTCGATACAGCCGAGAACTATATTTGTATTGCCTACGTCTATTGCTAAAAGCATTGGTATGCCTCCTTGTTATCATTTATAAAGCGGTTCTGCCTTAAACATTTTAGCACAAATGCAAAGATAAGTCAACATAAAAAAGGACGGCTCACTGCCGTCCTTTGATATATTATACGGTTGCTTTCTTCTTTTTGGGAGTGGGTGCATCGATAAGTCTTGCCTTTGAAAGTGCAAGTGCAACAGCTGAAGTAAGTACGGTGCAGGATATCCACTCGATAGCCACATTAAGTGTAACGACTGCTATTATGAACAGTACGAGGTTGTGATGACCCTCCATACCCTTTACAGTTTCGGAATCACCGAACATCATCAGCAGTGTGCTCATGAAGAATACGGTATTCAGGAATGCCACGCTGAAACCTGCAATGCCGCCTACTATCGGTGCGGGTAACTTGGTGGGTCTGAGATAATGTCCCGGTAACTTTATTGTCTTCAGAACGTGGGCGATAGTGCCTGCGAGAAGTCCTACAAGAACTCTGGGTACTACGCATAGGATAACTGTCCTTACGGGGCTGATATCAGTGAGAGCTACCATCAGTGGGCTAGGGTTTGTGAAAGCCATGATAGCGCTGGTGATGCCAAAGGAAAGTCCTGCCAGTGCACCGCCCTGAGGTCCAAGTGCGAAAGCTGCGATAGCTACGGGGATAGTTATGAGTGCGATGGACAGTGTACCTGTCTTGATGTAGCCATAGGGAGTAAGTCCCATAACCAAGATTATCGCTGTCATGATGCCCATGAGGACAAGGTTCTTTGTCTTATTGTTTTTTCTTGCCATATATTATTCCTCCTTGTTAATATCCCGCTATGATAGGCGGGTACATTACAAACGGGTGAAGGCTGTTCCTTTCACCGATGATATTATAGCACATATCCCCCGAAAAAGCTACTGTTTTTAGTGCGATATTCTTTACGAATTTTGATGACGGGGCGGTTACAGGGTTGTGCATATTGTCGGTGGAGGTGGTTGCAATTTCAGTCAGGATGTGGTATTATATGAAAAACGGTCGCTGTTAATGCCCCTTGACGGTAGAGAGTGTGCGAGGAACGAGCGAACGAAGTGTCAAGCTTCTCGGGCGCACCGCCGACACAGTCGCGGTTAGGGTTTTGCCGCGCAGGGGGAGTATGAGGGGCAACGGTCGACGCAGTCACCGTCCATCCCTCATTTAAAATCAGGAGGAATAAATATGGCTAATCCGATACTGCCTTTATGGGAATATATTCCCGATGGAGAACCGAGAGTTTTCGGGGACAGAGTATATCTTTACGGGTCGCACGACAGGGTATCCTGTGATAAGTTTTGCGACTACAAGCTGAAAGTCTGGTCAGCACCGATAGATGATCTTAATAACTGGGTGTGCCACGGTGACAGCTTCAGGACGAAAGACGGCGGGGAACGTCCCGCGGATACGGACTGGACGAGAAACGAGTGCTACGCTCCCGATGTTATCGAAAAGGACGGAAAGTACTATCTGTATTCGTATATAGTTGGGTCTAAGGGGGCTGTGGGAGTATCCGACAAGCCCGAGGGACCTTTTAAGGCGCTGGGTCAGTATATCTACGGTGAAGATGTTGAAGTCGGGGACGACGGCATATTCAACGATGCAGGTGTGCTTGTTGACGATGACGGTAAGGTTTATGTGTACTACGGCTTTGAGGGTTCCCACATGAACGAACTCGACCCCGCAGATATGAGGACGGTAATAAAGGAAAGCTATATCCACCCTGTTATGCCCGATACTCAGGATATCCCCGTTGAGCGGAGATTTTACGAGGCAAGTTCTCCGAGGAAGATAAACGGTCGGTACTACCTGATATATTCGCCGCGAATGGGAAGCAGACTTGCTTATGCCATAAGCGATTCACCCAGAGGACCTTTTGAGTACAAGGGTTACATCATCGATAACGGCGTTGACTATCCTGCGGGCAACAATCACGGTTCGGTGGCCTGCATAAACGGACAGTGGTATGTGTTCTACCATAGGATGACGAATGATACCATAATGTCCCGCCGTGCCTGTGTGGAGAGGATAGAGATACTCGAAGACGGCACTATACCGCCTGTTGAGATGACTTCACTCGGGTTTGAAAAATCACTTGACCCATATAAGATAATCCCTGCGGAGATAGCCTGCGTGCTTAAAGGCGGGTGCTTCATCACGGAGAAAGATATCTTCACAAGGGTGATAACGAACATCACCGAGGGCAGTGTGTTCGGGTATAAGTATTTTGATTTCGGCGACGACTACACCGGTGACAGCATTACTCTGGCAATGAAAGTCCGTGGCATGGGAGTTAACTGCAAGGTGAAGATCCTGCTGGACGGTGAGGACGGCGAAGAGATAGGCGAGCTTGATATAGGGACTTCCGACGGTGTATACAGGTGCAAGGTTAAGAATGTTACGGGCAGACACGCTTTATTTTTCAAGGCATATCACGGTATCGAGGGTTGGATGAAGGCATCCTTTGACAGAAGGTGTCTGTTTGAAGCGGAGAGTTTTTGTGTTTTGAAGTAGGGGAGCTTTTTTTAATTCATAATTCATAACACAAAAAGCGAAGCGTTAGTGTGTTCATTAATTGTTGGCAGGGCAACCACGAAGTTGGGTAAGAATGCCAAGGAGGAGAGCTTTTGGTCAAGCTTTTCGCGAAAAGCTTGCGGGGAGTTTGAGGGGCGGAGTCCCTCAATCACCAAGGCAAGGAACCAAAATGCACAGCAAACTATAAGAGCACAGCAAACTCCCGCCCCCAAAAAAGGCGCGGCAATAAAGAAATTCAGAGCGTGGACAATCAAACGTCCACGCTCTTTCTACGTCCGTAAATTATTGCCGCGCCCGCCGTCAAACAGCGAAGCGTCTTTGACGGCTCGCCCCGACGTAGGAGGGGCGAAACCGCACAAAGCTACACCCCAAAACCAAACCATCGACCAGTCCGACTACCCCCGCCACAATAATCAAGAACATCTATCTATGCCATGACCTGCCAGAGTGCAGAACTCTTATCCCAAGTACTGCGCTATCAGGTCGCCCCTGACGGGTCGAGAAATCAACGAGCTATCGCCGTTGATTTCAAGCGCGGCAATATTTTACGCAAATAGTTTGTGCGGGTGCATTAGTTTTGCACACGCTCGATTTTTTTGATTATTGCCGCGCCTTATTTGGTCGGAAGTTCGCTGTGCTATTTATTGCTTTGTTGCCACGTCGCTTTTGCGCCTTGACCGAGAGGCTCTGCCTCTCGAGCTCTCCGCAAGCTTTTCGCGAAAAGCTTGACCAAAAGCTCTCTTCCTTGGCATACTTACCCAACTTTGTTGTTGCCCTGCCAACAATTATGAATTGAAAACCCGTTCAGCCCTTTCTCTTTCATTATCGCAGGATAATCAAGATATGCCCTGTCACAATCGCAATTCCCCTTTACCCCGTTAACTCTCCCCGTCGATGTGTACTGCCACATACCATATGCCATGTCATATGGCGGCTTCTCTACCCCGTATGCCGCTACCCATACATCATATCTTTTCCTGCACTCCACAGGTACTTTCTCCGTCAGAAAATTAGCATAGCTATAGATCGCCGCATAATACCCCGCTTTCTCCAGCTTTCCGCAAAATGCCTTGACCATATCTCCTATGACCGTGTTCGATAGCCCCCGCTGTGATGTATCCTCTATATCATAACACAGAGGATACTCAAATTTCTTCTTACCCACAGCTTTCAAAAATACCTCCGCTTCCTTCTCCGCTTCACGGGCGCTTACCGCGTATGAATACCAGTATGCCCCGATATCCAGCCCCGCCGCCTTTGCCTTGCGGTAGTTGTCCTCAAAACAGCTGTCCTTCTGCGAAATATACCTGCCGTACCCCGCATTTATCATCACAAACTTATACCCCGCCCCCTTTACTTTTTCAAGATCCACATCACCCTGCCATTTTGAAATATCTATACCCTTTACAGCCATGATTCTTCTCCTTTCTCCCGTTAAGGCAGTACCCTCACCCTGAAAATATCCGATTTGAATATCAGCATCTCGCCGTCCTCAATTTTCAGCGCACGGAACTGCGCATCTATATCACCGACCTCAGCCAGTATATCACCATCAGGGGCTATCTCGCCCCCGTATATCTGTATCACCCTCTGTATGCCGCCGAAGTCCAGCACTATATCATAATATGCACCCTCGAATTTCGGGTGAATGACCCTGTGTACTCTCAGACCATTCTCATTCCTGTGCCCAAGCACATTCCCCCTCGGCAGAGTCACCCTGCCGCAGTCGTCTATCGCTATCAGCATACCTATACCTCCTTCTGTCCGTACCTGTCGTTATAGCACATCACCGTTGTGGTAATGCCTTTCCTGCCGCCGACTAATTTTATATAGTTTATGTTCTTCCCTGTCAGCGTGCTTTCGCCCGATGCCTTGTCCATAAGGTCTTCACCAAGCCAGCCCATGTAGGTCATGCCCACTTTTCTCACCCCCTTGTTTGAATAGTCAAGCTTGTGCTGAAGTCCCACCTGCGGGTCGTAAAGCCACTGCATATCCAGCGGATAGTACCTCGTCCTGACTATATCCATTCTCGCCGCCGAAGCATCATGCGCTTCATAAGGATAGGTGTCACCCAACTCTTTCATGTATACGTCCGAGAGAAGATATCTGCTGTCCAGTGAACTCACCACCGAAAGCTTCTTCACCCCCGAATAATCCATCACCCTCCGCGTGCCCGCCGTCATTCTCACAGTGTTCAGCCCGCTTATGAACGGGTAGTACCCCGCCGCCTTTATGCAGTAAGCCACCGCCGCTTCCCATACCGTCGAACCCTCGTTGATGTATATGTTCGACACAACAGGGGTAGGGTCTTCATAGGTTATGTAAGGGCTTGCCAGATTTGTCTGACAAAGGCTTTTCAGCGTGACATTTGTGTTTATACGCGGATAAGGCTCGTTCTGCGCAAGAAGCAGAGTATACCCGCGGGAATCCACCCTCACCCGATGCCCTCTCCCGAACCTCTCTATGCTTACCTCGTCTGCCAGACCGCTGTGTATCTCCACCCCGCCTAACCTGACTCTCACCCCCACCACATCAAGCGCCGATATATCAGGCATACCGTCCTCATAAAACATTCCCGAAAACCTCGTATAAGGCACATATAAAGCTTTCTCGAACACAAACCCCGTACACCACACATACTCCCTCACCGCAGTACCGCTCCCCGTATCCACCACAAGCTGTAAAATGCAATCCATTTTCATTCTCTCCTTTCATGAACTCATATCTCATATCCGCCGAATCTAAGCCTGTACACACCCCCGACTTCCCCGCTTTTCTCCGAAAGCGTGCCCTCTAAAAGTATCATCGCCCCGTAACTCCTGTTGTCAGCTGTCACAGTGCTTACGTCCGATGAAAAATCCTCGATGATGTCCTGCAATACCACCCTTTCGTCGGGGGCGAATTTACCGACAGCCAGTATCTCCAGCCCCTTTGAACCGTTAGTCCGAAGTTCCGTACCGCCCCCGACCTTAACATATTCCACCTGCCTGTCACGCCGAAAAACGCTCAAAGAATCGGGGTAAAGGGTATTCAGCCCCAGTTCAAGAGTATGCCCCCCGGGCTGAACTATCTCAAATCCCATGATTACCTCCGTTCTCCGATACCTCTTTCAGACACACCCCGAATATCACTTTCATCTCACGCACCAGCCTCATGTGCTGCATATCGCTCCCCGAAGCCCCGAGTTCCACCGTCACCCCGCCGAAACCGCGTATCATCGCCGCCCCCGCACAGGCATCAAAGCATCTGTCATCAAAACCGATATGGTCGCCGAACATTCCCGCCTTGCCCATCAGCTTGACTTTGAAAACTATCTCACCCGACACCGCAGCGTTCCCCGAATCTATCCGCCTGCCGCTGTCCGTCAGCCTTACATTATCCAGCGTCCATACCGCCGTACAGCCCTCGATATCCCCGAGAACAATATCGGTGTATTCCTCAAACGCCTTAAAACCACTATTCTCCAGCACCTCCGCCAGAGACGACTTTATCTCGTAAAGTCCCAGACTGTCCAAAAATTTTACCATATAAATACCTCCTCACATAGTCTCAAACAAGAACCCGCCGTCGGGCATAAGCCACTCGATACGAGCTATTGCCTGCTTTTTCAGCTTATCAGCCGCATCTATCCTGTGGCTGAAATTTCCGTTGATATCAGCACTTCCCGAAACTGTCACCGCATTCTGTTCGCGGAATGCTTCGCGGCAAACGTAGTCATAAACCGCCGAGCAAGCCGCGGCATATTCGCAGGCATAAATATCCTCACCGACGATTTTGTCAACGTCAAGAGCGGATTCTACGGCTTTCATGGCTTCCATTACCAGTGTTTCGACTTCATCGACCTTATCATTTCTGCACCCGCTCAGCTGATAAAAGCTGAGGAGTACCCTGTCAAAATCAAGCATGATTGCTCCTTTCTGCCCAAGAGGGCAATTAAATTAAGCAGTACGAGGTAAGATATGCCAAGGAAGAGAGCTTTTGGTCAAGCTTTTCGCGAAAAGCTTGCGGGAGTTTGAGGGTAGAGCCCTCAACTCAAGGCGCAAAGCCAAAATACACAGCCAGCAATAAAAGCAAACCAAACTCCGTCCCAAAAGGCGCGGGCAAAACCAAAATTCCGAGCGTGCGCCAAACTGATCCCCCGCACAAACTATCCGCGTAAATATTGCCCGCGCCCGCCGTCAAACAGCGAAGCGCATTTGACGGCTCGACCCGTCAGGGGCGACCCACCCGCAGTACGTACATCTTAGCAACACTGACCTCTTACCAACAAACTACGCGATAAAACTGTTCTTATCAAAGGTACTGCTGTATCAGGTCGCCCCTGACGGGTCGAGAAATCAACGAGCTGCCGCCGTTGATTTCATGCGCGGCAATATCTTTACGCGGATAGTTTGTGCGTGGTCGTTAGTCTTGTTCACGCTCGGGATTTGGATATTGCCGCGCTTTTTTGACAGGACGGTTAGTTTGCTGTGCTATTTATGGCACTGTTGCCACGTCGCTTTTGCGCCTTGACCGAGAGGCTCTGCCTCTCGAGCTCTCCGCAAGCCTTTCGCGAAAGGCTTGACCCAAAGCTCCCCTCCTTGGCATTCTTACCCCAGTACAGCTCCCTCGCCGCCCCCACCCCAATTATGAATTATGAATTATGCATTATGAATTATACAAGCCCCGTCACCAGTACCCCTACTGCATCTTCACATACCTTCGTCACTCCCGCTAACAGCGAACAGCTTATCTCATTCATCTGCGTGCCTATCAGCTTGTCACTGTCTACTACCACATCACTGCCCAGTATCAGCTCAGCCGCCGCTGTGCTGTCTACACCTAACACCTTGTTCACAGGCATCTCCGCACATTTAACTAACGTCACCCCGTAAGGTGTCTTTATCCTGCCGCTCGTCATAAAGTCCCCCACACAGAACTTCATCTCGGGCAGCGCCAGTATCTGCGCCATCACCGCAGGACTGCACACCATCACATCCATATCGTGCGTGCTCATATCGCTCCAGAACTTCGCTATGTCCGCATAGCTTATCGCGTCCCCCGCTATGGTCGATGGCACTACATCTGTGATAAGCTCCGTGCATATCCAGCTGTTCAGCCCCCTGCCAACGGACTCTCCTATATCTCTCAGCACTATCCCGAAAGCCTCTAACCTCTGCTTTCTTACCGCTTCGTAAGAACAGCTCAGCATTCTAGCAAATTTCTTCACCTCGCTCGCCGTACTGTTCAGCACCACCGTTGTCTCGGGAAGATCGTCCCCCTGATCCACAGGATCACTGCCCGAACGTGTTATCGTAAATCCTCTGAAATCCATTCCGTCAGTCCGTGATACCGCTCCGCATACCACGCCCGCTATGCTGACTTTCTCCACCCCTTTCTTTATCATTCTCCTCACATATTCAGGGAAAAGCACCGCCGACTGCGCTGTCACGAAGAACTTCTCCACCATGTCGCTGTCCGCCCCCGATACCTTTATGCCGAATCTCTTCAGCTGTCTCTCAAATGCGTCCAGCCCCCCGAGTTCCGTGCCCTTGTAGCCCTCATCGGGGTCAAGTTCCGCCAGTGCCTGTGTAAAGCTCTTGCCTGTGATGTTGTAAAGTGATCTTTCAAGTCTGATATTGTCGTACATAATTACCTCCGTTTTCTTCTGCCGTCCGATTCTCCCGCACCGCCCGACAGATAAGCCTGTGCGTTCGTTTTCCGTTTCCCGACTTTTCACCGTGTCCTCGCCGCAATATTCCCCATAAGACCATCAGTCCCGCTGTCGGCTGACACCCCCGCAGTCGTTTGTGTCCAAAATTATTCCCTTATTTTGTTATCTCCTAAACCCTGAATGCTTCCATCTCGCCGCTGTCATATTCCGCCGCGACCCCCGCCGCTTTTCCCGATGCCGCTTCCTCTCTCAGCTGACGCGACAGCTTCTTTTTCAGCTCCATCAAGGCGAAAATATCCATATCCTCCACCTCACCGATATCATAGCTCTTC
>Ga0256405_10007290_pt1 | contig 16851 bp, 4 predicted proteins | sample RumenRJG_02DNA_FD_189096 | JGI IMG/M metagenome (GOLD analysis project Ga0256405, IMG submission 189096) | Bovine rumen microbial communities from Lethbridge, Alberta, Canada - RJG_02 | ecosystem: Host-associated > Mammals > Digestive system > Stomach > Rumen | place: Canada: Alberta | collected...
TGAAAAAGGAAGAATTGCACCGAAAACGGTGCGTTGACTTTGATAAAATGTAGGAGAATAAAGATGTACGGAAAAGAAATCAAAAAAGTTCTCATCACAAAAGACCAAATCGCAAAAAGAGTTCAAGAACTCGGTGAAGAAATCTCAAGAGATTATAATGGCGAGCCGATCACTCTCGTCTGCACTTTGAGAGGCGCGACTCTCTTCTTTGCGGATCTAGTAAGAGCGATCGAAGGCGACGTTGAAATCGACTTTATCGCTTGCTCGAGTTATGGCGCGGGCACGACGTCGAGCGGAGAAGTCAAGATGCTCAAAGACCTCTCGTCACCGATCGAGGGCAAAAACGTCATCGTGGTCGAGGACATCATCGACACGGGCACGACGCTCTTTTATCTCAAGAAGTTGCTTGAGACGAGAAAGCCGAAGTCTTTGAAAGTGTGTTCTTTCCTTGACAAGCCGTCCAGAAGAAAGGTTGAGTTCAAAGGCGACTACATAGGTTTTGAGATTGAAAACGAATACGTCGTCGGATACGGGCTTGACTACAACCAAAAGATGAGAAATCTTCCCGAAGTTTGCGTGCTTTCTCCGGAGGTATACGCGGAAGACTAAACGATATGCTTGAATCAACTCGTCAAAAACTGAATGAACTCGCGCGCCTGTTTGAGCCGTTTGCAACCTTGTATACGGTGGGCGGATGCGTGCGTGACGAACTCATGGGGCTTGAGTGCTTTGACGTGGACGTATGCTCAAAACTCGAGGTTGAAACAGTCAAAACGATTCTAAAAACCTCTGATTTTGCCGTTTCGGACAAAAATCTTCGTGTCGGCACGGTCATCATTTCAAGCGGAGATTTTCACGTTGAGTACACTACGTTTAGGACTGACAGTTATGACAGAACGAAGGGCGATCATGCGCCGACGAAGGTTGTCTTTACGGACGACCAAAGGCTTGACGCACTCAGGCGCGACTTCAGTTGCAACGCGATCTACAAGGACGTTTTGAAAGACGAAATCGTGGACGTCGTGGGTGGATTGAATGACTTGAAAAACAGAGTTTTAAGAACGGTTGACGAGCCGGAGCGCGTGTTTGAAGCGGACGGACTTAGGATCTTGAGACTCGTGCGATTTGCGGCGGAACTCGGATTTGAAATCGAGCCGAAAACGTTTGAAGTGGCAAAGGCGAATGCGTGGAGAGTAAAAGACATTGCGGTCGAGCGCATACGCGATGAACTCAATCGGATTTTTGTTGCAGACACTCGCCATAAAGAACTCGGGCTCAAAAAGGGACACCTCGCGGGATTCATGTTGCTTGACGAACTCGGTTTGCTCGATATGTTGCTTCCTGAAGTGACCGCGCTTAAAGGGCTCAAGCAACCTACGAAGTGGCACCTATACGACGGCTTCGGGCATACGGTCAAGGCGTTTGAAGTCGCACCGCAAAATCTAAGGTGGGCGGCGCTTTTGCACGACGTCGGCAAGGCGGTGTGTATGGCTCGGCAAGGCAATATGCACGGGCACGACGTCGTAGGCGAAGAAATGGCGCGCAAAATCCTTGAAAGGCTCAAGTTTTCAAATGCTGAAACCGAGAGGATTTGCGGAATAGTCCGCTGGCACATGGTGGACATCAACGGCGACATGAGGTGGAACAAACTCCGCTGGTTTGCGGTGGAACACCTCGCTATTGCCGACGACCTTTGCGCGTTCAAGCGAGTTGACAGCGAGGCGTCCTGCGGGGAGCCGCACGACTCAAGGCTTAAGGACGCGCTCGAAGAGGTGAGACGAGACGGCACTCCTCTCGCTCTTAAAGACCTTAAAGTGAGCGGTGAAGACTTGATTGCGCTTGGCGTTGCGCCGAAAGACCGCGCGAAAGCGCTGAAAGATCTTTGGCGCGCGACCGTATATAACCTTGAACTTTGCGACAGAGAAAAGGCGCTTCAGTATTTGAAAAAGTGCGTCAAATCGCAAGAGGTTTAAGGGGGCGGACTTGTTTGTCTTGTCGCTCGGCGCGGTCTATATTGCCGCTCGGTGCGGTTAAGAATTGAAAAGATCATATCGAAAGGAAAATAATTCTAAAGAGGACATAAAAATGATTGGAATCTACATACTTCTTGCGGTGAGTATCGCGCTTGGAATCGGCGCGATCGTGGTGGGCGTGCTTGCGCTCCGCAAAAAGACCGAAAACGGCGGAGTGACGATGCAAGACGTCCGCGCGGAAAACGACAGACTCAAAGCGGAACTCAACACGAATATTCAAACGAGTGCGGCGATGACTTCGGGCAGACTTGACATCCAATCTAAGAACACGCAGGAACTTTCTCAAAAAGTTGACAATTTTGCGCTGTATACTCAACAAAATCTAAACGCGTTGAATGACAAAACGCAGCAGAGTTTGAACGCCTTGAGCGACAAGACGCAGCAAAGTTTGAATACGCTGAGCGAAAGAACGCAAAAGAGCGTGTCCGATCTCAAACTTTACGTTGCAGAGAGTTTGCAGGCGGTGCAAAAAAACAATGCGGATAGTCTTCAAGCCGTCCAAAAGACGACGAGCGCAAGTCTTGACGCCGTCAGAGCGGACAACCAAAAGCAACTTGAAAAGATGCGCGAAACGGTGGACGAAAAACTCTCTTCAACGCTCAAGAGCCGTTTTGACGAGTCGTTTGTCATCGTAAACAAGAGGCTTGAAGAACTCGGCAGAAGCGTCGTCGAACTTCAGAGTTTGCAATCCGGCGTCAACGACCTCAACAAAATCTTCAAAAACGTCAAAACGAGAGGCACGTGGGGTGAAGTCGCGCTTGAAAGTTTACTCTCGCAAATACTCACGGAAGAGCAATATTCAAAGCAAGTGCAGTTGAAGCGAGGAAGCGAAGACAGAGTCGACTTTGCAATCAAGATGCCGGGCAAGGGGGATGGCGAAGTGCTTTTGCCAATAGACGCCAAGTTTCCGCTCGAAGACTATGCGAGGCTTGTCGAGGCGTCCGAGGCGGGCGACGTCAAAGCGGTCGAGGCGGCGAGCAAGGCGCTTGCGGCTCGCGTAAAGCAAGAGGCGAAGAGCATAAGAGACAAATATATCGTGACTCCGAAGACGACGGATTTTGCAATCCTTTATCTTCCGACCGAAGGATTGTATGCGGAAATCGTGCGAAACTACGGACTCATCGAAGAATTGCAGAACAGTTTCCGCATAATCGTGTGCGGACCGACGACAATCACCGCGCTCCTCAACAGTCTGCAAATGGGCTTCAGAAGCGTGGCGGTTGAAAAGCGCAGTACCGAAATCAGCAAACTCCTCATCGGTTTCAACAAAGATTTTGAGAAGTTTGCGCAACTTTTGAAGAAGACGGGCGAAAAACTCGGAAGCGTCAAGTCAACGATTGACGACGCGGAGTTCCGTACACAACAAATACGCAAAAAACTTGACAAAGTGACGCAAATCAGCGGCGGTGAAGAGGAACAACTGCTTGACGTAGCCGCAGACTTTGGCGAAGATACGGCGGAAGAAGGAGGAGACGATGAGACCTGACATACACGGCACGCACTCTTTTAAGAGTGGAATGCACCACGGCGAAGGGCCAAACCGCAATTTTGAGGCGGAGAAAAGGCTTGTCGCCGACCTTCACATACACACGACTGCGAGCGACGGCTCTATGACGCCCGCAAAGGTGGTTGAGTGGGCGAAGAAGGGCGGACTTGACGTCATGGCAATCACGGATCACGACACGGTTGCGGGGCTTGAAGAGGGCAAAGAAAAAGCGGAAGGACTCGGCATAAAATTTGTGCCGGGCATTGAATTAAGCACGTTTTCCGTATGCGAGATACACATACTCGGCTATAATATTCCGTATGAAAACAAGGATTTTCTCGCCGCGCTTGACGGCGTGCAAAACCAAAGAATTGAAAGGAACAAATTGATTGGCAACAAACTCAAATCCTTTGGCATAGACCTCGGGATTGACTTCTCCGCAAAGGGACTCGGACGTATGAATATGGCGCGTGAAATGGTGGCGAAGGGCTACGCAAAAGACGTCACGGAAGCCTTTGACAAATGGCTCGGTACGAGCGGGAAAGCGTATGCGGAAGCCAAGAGATTGAGCCCGATAGATGCCGTAAAACTCATAAAAGAGTACGGCGGATTTGCCTCTATCGCGCACCCGAAAAAATACCTGCTTGACGGCAGACTCGATATGCTTGTCGAAGGCCTGAAACGCTTTGGACTCGACGGGCTTGAAGTCAACTATCCGTCTCATACCGACAAGGACAGACAAGACCTTCAAAACCTCTGTAAAAAGTATAGATTGCTTGAGACGGGGGGAAGTGATTTTCACGGGGACGAGGACAAGGATTTCACTTTTGAATTGTCCCCATTTACCCGTCGCGCACTTCATATATGATGGCAATCACACAGTTTTGCGACCTGCGTTGTCAGGTCGCTTTTTTTGTCGGTTACATACGCTTTAGTATGCGCCCTCCAAAGAAAAACGCCCTTCCTAGCATCTCATCAAAACTGAGCGGTTGCCAAGAGTGTGGTGCAAGCGGATAAAACGGAACATATCGAGGTCTTGATCGGCGATAGTATCAAGCGGGAAATGAATTAAAAGCGAGCGAGTTTTTGCTCGCTTTTTTTATTTTATAAAAATTTTTTAGGACGAGTTTTCGGCATTCTAATGCGGTGAAATGCAAAAACGAAAAAATTTTTCAAAAAAATCCAATAAAACGCTTAACACACTTGTATATTTAATATAAAATATTAAAGATTTTGCGCGAGCCTGCGTATGCAGTGCAAAGCACAGCACGACTGCCGGCAGCACAAAACTTTAATCACTCCGCGCACAACATTGATTGCTGAACGTTCTCGAGAACGAAAGAACCCAAGCCGGTGCTTCGCAACAATCTTGTGCTTGGGGGTAAGCGGAAAAACAAAATGCGCGAGCCTGCGTTTAAATGCGGGAGCGCGAAACAATAGAAAACAAAATCAATCGCAAAAGGCAAAACAAAAGGAGAAAACAAAAATGAAAAAGACGAACAACACAACAAGGAACAAGAAACTACTTCGAATAGGCTCGCTCGGGCTTATACTTTCCATACTTTTTGTTTTCGTCTTCGCAGGGGTCCTCTCCGCCTCTTTTGCCGTTGAAAATATTGCGATTGAAAATGGACTTATTGATGCAAACGTAGCAAGTGCTTGGACTGCGCCAGGTGTAAGCGGAAGTACTTTTGCTGTTACTGGAAATGATCATCAAGGTTCGGTTACTGCTATTGCTTCTGCAAATAGTGCAACGCTAACTGCAACTAAAAAGACTTCATTTACTGATTATGCGAGTAATGATTCAGCTAATGGTGAAGGATACTATGGAGAAACATGGAGAGACGCTACTCGTAGTCTCATTATGTTTGAAACATACAAAATAACAGATGCTAACATCGTGCAAGCAATAAATCTAGGACTCGTTGATTTCAGTTTGTCAATGTCATTGAAGTCTGGAACGGAAAACCGTGTCACGTCTGCTTCTCTTACGACTTCGGTTTTTGTTTCTGTTGGAACGGCATCAAACGATGATAATGCAAAAAGCAATGGTGGCACTTGGTCGCAAGTTGCCTCGAATTATTGTGATGCTTCTGTTTCTGGTACAAACAATTATAGTAGTAGGACATGTAATGTCTCTGCTTTTACGCCTAATTCAAGTTCAGTAAATGATAAATCGACATATTATGTCCGCGTTGGCATTACGACAAAAATGTATGTTGAATGGGTGGTATACGCAGCAAGACCAAAAGTGCAGGTCAATGTAGAATCCTATACTTTGATGTTAAAGTTAAAAACTGCAACTGCGAACTTTACTGGAACACCTACAGGTACTGGTACAGGTAGTCCAACATCTGGTACTATCACAACATTTTCTGGTTCAACCTCATCTGTTGCAACTTCTGCTGATAATGGTTATCATCCAAATGGAACATGGACTGGAGGCACGGGGACTCTTTCAACATCAGGCAATACGCTTACGGTTTATCTTAAAAACTTTACTTCAGCAACAACAACATTTACAGCCTCTTTTGACATTAACAAAAAGAAAGTCAAATACAACAATAACGGAGGATCCGGAAGCGTAAGCGATACTCAGTTGGAATACAACAAATCTGCCACTTTGTCAAACGGCAGTGGAATGTCTCGAACGGACTATATTTTGGTTGGATGGGCAACGACATCCACCGCGACTACTGCAACATATTCTCTCAGTCATTCTGTGACGGCGGCGATGACCAAACAAACGGGTACGTTTGATTTGAGAGCAGTAAGTACACATGAAAATGACGTTACACTCTACGCTGTGTGGAAGCAGAGCGATTTTGGCGCGTTGGCAGGCAAGAGCAAGACGGACGGCACTTGGGGTAGTGAAAGCAACCCGTTCGTTATATCAACGCAACAACATCTCACAAACCTTGCGGCTCTTGTCAATGCGGATTTGTCCGTCAACGCAAAGCCTGCTCTCGACAGCGTTACGGGATGCTCCTTCCAAAACGTCACCACGCAAGCGAGCAAGGACAACAGCACCAACTCAATCACTTTTGCGGGATGCTATTTTGAAATTGCCGCAAATCTCACCAACAACGCACAATTTGTACCGATTGGCAAATATTCTTCAAATCCATTTAAAGGCACGATAAAGGGCAAGAGCGGTGGCACGCAATATACGATCACTCTGTCTATATCTGGCAGTTCAAGTGGTTTCCAAGGATTGTTTGGCTACATAAACGGCGCGACGCTTGAAGACGTGGCTGTCGCAGGCTCCGTCAACATTACGGGACAAGACTACGTCGGCGGTGTAGCGGCTTATGCCGTAGGTTCGACGTTTACACGTTGTACGAATGCCGCAACGGTGCAAGGCAAAAACTATATCGGCGGTATCGCAGGTTATGCTGAAAACTGCACCTTTGCGAACTGCACCAACAATTCGACGGGCGTCAGCATCATCGCCACGGCAAACAATGCGGGCGGTATCGTCGGCTATTTGAAGGGTGGCACGGTGACGAGCGCAAACAACACGAAGTCCGTTCAAGGCGTACAATGGGTCGGCGGTATCATCGGTCGCGTTGAAAATGCGGTCACGATCAACGGCGCAACCAACAGCGGTTCAGTCAAGACGAGAACGGGCTCCGGCGACAGCAACAGATGTATAGGCGGTATCGTAGGCGGTACGCAAAACAATGCGACGTCTCCGCTTACTCTCTCCGGCACAATTTCAAACTCCGGCAACGTTTGTGACGACGTCATCACGAGAGCGACGGGCGGTATCGTCGGCTATTCGGGAAGCAATCTCACGATCTCCAACTCTGCAACAATCACCAACACTGGTACAATCGGCAGGACGAATGACGCAAATACGCGTATCGGCGGTATCGTCGGCGCGATTGCGGGCACGCAAGGTGGCGCGATCACGATAGGAAGCGCAACGATCACCAACAACGGCTTTGTGAGAGCAAGCAGTTCGGGCAATGAAATCGGCGGTGTGTTCGGCGTTTATGCACCCGGTACGGACGCAGGCACTCGCTCAGTGAGCGTTGATTCAAGCGCTGTCTTCGTCAACCAAAAGGCTGTAAGCGGTGGCGCTGCAACGGGCGGTATCATCGGCAAGATCACTTTCATCAGCGGTGTTGATTTTACGCTTTACAACTGCACGAACACGGGCACGATCACGGGTTCAAACAACGTCGGCGGTATCGTCGGCAACGGCAACGGCTTCGTCAAAGTGTCCGCTTCAAAGAACAGCGGCACAATCAATGGTTCAAACAACGTCGGCGGTATCGTGGGCTACGCGACGTCCGCGGCCGCAAGCAGAATTGCAATCAGCCATTGCTTCAACCAAGGTCAAATCGTCGTCAATACGGCGGCGGGCGGCGGTATCATCGGCAACCTCAGCACGACGTCCGCTACGACGATTGAATACTGCGCAAGCACGGCGCAAGTCAGCGGTACCGGCTCTTCAAAGGGCACGATCATCGGCTTAAAGAACGCAGCCTCAAGCCCGAACGTAAAGTTCAATCACTGCTTCGGCTTGTCCGACGACCAAGGCTTCAGCGGATCGGCAATCAAGTCGGGCAATACTCAATATTTAAACGCGACAGGTTGCTGGAACTTCTTTACAACGACGTCCGTTTCGAGTGCGGTGCCGAACTACAACTCAAAATACGCGGTCGTCGACGCTCTCTCATACGTTTGGCCGAGCATAAACAACAGCAGTACCCCTGCGGCACCTGAAAACAACTACGCATACACCGAAGACCTCAACACTCGTTGGGCTCGTATCATAAATCAAAATATCGACGGCTTTATCGTTGCACTCACAGTCAACGACGGCAAGTATTTCTCCGCTCGTACAAGCGCGGACACAACCGTCAATGACAACTACTTTACGACTCCTACCGCGATTATCAATCCATACGTCAACTCCGGCGACGTCGTAAGAGTTGACTACAAAGACAATATCGGCGGAGACGTCCTCTATTGCACGGCGGCAACACCGACGACAAGCCAAGCGGACGGCTATCAATACGTTTACAACGCAGAAGCGCAGGGCACGACTGTCACAGTCCCTGCGACTTCGCCATACACGATCACGTATCTCTACACGGGCAAATATCTCAATCCAGCAAACGGTGCGGAGACAAATCACTCGAGCGCAACCGCGCCGACCAACGTCTCTAAGGACGGCGAAAGCTACACGATGAGCGCGGACGTCAAACTCGGCGGATCAAAGGTCGGTCATATCGCGCGTACGTTCCGTATTAAAAAACGCGAGATCAAAGTCACGTACACTTGGACGGACAATTCCGCAAATCCAAGTTATGCAACACAGAGGGATCGTAGCAACGCCGCCGATCACTTCATCTATAACGGCTCTGCGCAAGGTCTCTATTCGATCACAGTCACCAATATGCCTGTCGGTGCGTCAAGCAAGACAATTCATTCCAAAACCTCCATTAATTTGGATGTGTTCAATTCTAGAGGAAGCGGCGATTTTAATATCACGGATAGCGGCAACGAAGCGGTGCGCACGTTTACGATCACTCTTCTTGAAGAAGTTGCCTACAACTGCACCCTCGTTGACGTAGGCAACGCCGAAATCGGCGCTTCTTGCACTTGGACGTACGTCATCGACAGACTCGCCATTGACGATACTCAGTTTATTTTGGGTTATCGCGGCACGGTGGCAAATATGCCTCACGCACACCTCTACGATCATGCGCCTTCCGCCAATCAATACGTCATTGACGGAACGTCCACAAACGATTGGGCGCTCAACTATTCGGCAACGCAAGCGACGGCAGAAGGCTATCAAACCACACGCCCTGCGCTCGTATATCGTGGCAACGGTCAAAGACCGTCCGCATTCTTCCTCGTCTTCTCGGCGGGAGGAACGGGAGTGGGCGCGCTTGCAACTTTCAATATAAACATCGTCACTTCCGCACTCAACAGAACGGTGGACGGAGTGAGTATGCCTGAAGTCGCGGAAGACGGCTCAACGCACGTTCCGACCAACGACGTCGTGCTCAGACTCGACGGCACGGGCAACTTCAAAGGCTCGATGTACGTCTGCTACAAGTTGACTCTCACCGACTTCGGCTACGATCCTGCAAAGATAAACGACGGCAATTGGGGAAGCGAGCAAAATCCGTTCCTCATCAGCGACATCTTGCACCTCATCCGCTTGACTCAAATCGTCAACGGCGAGAGCGAGCCGTGGAACAGTACGGAACTCGTCAACGCGGAGCAAGTGCAAAACTCTATCGTCGGTTCAAACTATCAAAACGCATACTTCAAACTCACCACAAATCTTGACGTTCCTGCCAACAGCGGTTTTAAACCGATCGGCAATCTTTCGGGCTACAGTTTCGCGGGTACGTTCGACGGTGACAGAAATACGCTTACGCTCCACATGACGACTTCAAACGTCGCAAACGTCGGACTTTTCGGCTACGTCGAGGGCGTGAGCAACAATAAGGCAATCATCAAAAATCTCACGGTCGCGGGCTCCGTCACGGCGGGTGGCTCCGGCAACAACAACGTCGGCGGTCTCGTCGGCTACGGCACGCACGTCCTCTTTGACAACGTCGCGACGGCGACGGGTATGACCGTCAGCGGTGCAAACAACGTCGGCGGCGTCATCGGTTATGCCGGCGCAGGTACGGTTTTCACCTACGATTCCGCAAGCGCAACGCACACGCAAAACAGAGCGACTGTCAGCGGCACGAACTATGTCGGAGGCATCGTCGGTCAGTCAGTGGTGAGCGTTGAGAGCGCAACCAACTCGGGCGCAGTCAGCGGTGCGGGCTGGGTTGGCGGTATCGCGGGCGTGATTTCAAGCGCAAGTCTTAAAAAAGTCGACAATACGGCGGGCGTTTCGGCAACGGGCAACTACGTCGGCGGTCTTGTCGGCAAACTCGTTTTAAGCGCACCGTTTGAGGCTGTGTCGTCAAGCGGTACGGTCGGCGGCGGCAATATGGTCGGCGGCTACTTCGGTTGGCTCTCCGGCTCCGTCACTCAAACTCTTGAGGGCGCGGATACTTCCGCGGCGGTTTCTGGCAACGGTTCGGTTGGCTATGTCGGCGGACTCGTCGGCTACGTCAACCTCACGGATTTCATCATCAAAGATTCTACAAGGAATGGCACGGTCATCGCCGAAAACGGCTCGAGAGTCGGCGGTTTCGTCGGCTACGGCTCAAACGTCCACTTCGTAAATTCCTCGAATGTCACGGCGAGCTTGTCCAACGTCACGAACGACAAGAGAGTGCAGGGCGTGAACTACGTTGGCGGTCTCGCGGGCGAACTCAGCGTTCTCAATATAACGGACGGCAACGTGGCAAACATCTTGTCCGGCATAATGACTCCGTCTTGCACGGGCGCGAGCGCGAGCAATATCGACAGCGACTCGAAGGTCAGCACGGACGTTTGGGGCAGCGGTGAATACGTCGGCGGTTTCGTCGGCAAGTTCTACACGTCCGAAACGATCAATTTGACTCCTGTTATGCGCCGTTCGTTTGACACGACCTACGACACCAAGGCGACAAGATCAAAAGTCGCGGGCTTAGGCTTCGTCGGCGCGATCTTCGGCTACGTCAAGGGCAACGGTTATCACGAGTCCGCAAGCGGCTACCACGAGAGCAAAATCATCATCGACAAGACGGGTGACAATCCAAACGTCGTCGCATGGGTGCAAAACACAGGCTCGGGCAACGTTATCGGCGGTCTTGTGGGCTACGCTTCAGGCGTTGCGATCTACGTCGCAAAAGACATTTCAACAGGCTACTTCTTCAAGTCGTCAACTTTCGACGTTTCAGACAATGGCGGACAGTTTACGGTTTCCGCAACTACAGGCACCAACAGAACGAACTACTTTGGCGGTCTCGTCGGCGTGCTCGGTGCAAACGCAACGATCGTTGCCGCAACGGCAAACGGTGACGGCGGCATCTACAAAGTTTGGGCTGACACGACCGTTTCCGCGGATGTCGCGGGCAACTACGTCGGCGGTGTCGTCGGTTTCGTCACGGCGCGCGCAGGCGTCTATCTCGACGCCAACACCACGCTCTTCGGCGACAGCGTAGGCTTTGAACATAACAGAAACGGTAGTTATGGTCCGATTGCAGCCAACGGCGACTACGTCGGCGGTATCATCGGCTTTATGGGCATCGGCTCCAACAGCACGAGCGTTTCGCTCCCAAGCGCTATTTCGGACGACTTGGCGGCAAACGGCAACGTCGTGCGTTTCGATCCGCGCTACGGCACGACAGCCAACAGAAAAGGCTTCGTTCAAAACCAATCCAACGTGACGGGCGCAAACTACGTCGGCGGTCTCATCGGCTGCGTAGGTGCGTCAGATACCCTCACGGAAGGCGCGCGCGTACAATTTGAAAACGGCACGATCAACGGCACTTGGACGAGTATGCAACAAGACGTCGCGGTCTTCAGCGCAAACGACGCTTTGACGATCAAGGGCACGAACAACGTCGGCGGTCTTATCGGCGCACTCGCAGGCAACAGAAACTCGAGTGAACTAAAACGCGTCTTTGCCGACGCAACCACCGCAAACGCAACGAACGGCGTCACGGGCGTCAGCAACGTCGGCGGTCTCGTCGGTCGCATTGACAACGGTACGATCGAAAACTGCTTCTTTGCAAAACTTACGAACGGCGCATACACTCAAGACCGTATCTACGGCAGCGGCAACGCGGTCGGCGGTCTCGTCGGTCTTATGAACGGCGGTGAACTCAAACACTCCGTCGGCATGGCGTATATGCTTTCAAGTTGCACGGAGACGAAGGGCGGCGTCATCGGTACGAAACTCGGCGGCACTCTCACGGACTCTTGGGCAATCTATTATAAGGCGGACGCGGAATACACGGACGCAGTCGACAATTCTCGCGGAAAGGGCATCATCATCACGACGTCCCAAGGCGTCACCACCAAGACCCCAACCTTTGCGGAAGTCGCTCAAATGGTTGGACTTGTCGTCAACGCAATTACAACCAACGCCACGACTGAACTCGCAGGCGAAGAAGAGTACGTCTCCGTCGCAATCGGCTTGCCGACCGCTCAAACTGTCAGCAGCGTAAGACATGACTACTACCTCGTCTTCTATGTCGCAACAGGCGTTTATGAGACGTATCCTGTCAGCAACTTCGCAGACAAGAATTCGACGGGCGACGTCGTATATATCAAACACTCAATGGCGAGCGCGTCTTTCAGCATTTGCACCAAGGAAGTCCTCTTCAGCGGTATTGAAAAGGTGCAAACAACCGGCACGGACGCACAAAAACTTGCGGACGCAAAGACGAAAGTCGCAGCCGCATTCAAGACTCCTGCCGCGGACGACAACTATAAAGTCAAAGTCAACAACGCGACCTACAATACAACGACATATTACGTCACGGGTGCCGACGGTTTTGTCTACATCGGCGCAGAAGCCTTCAAAGTCGGCAACTACGTCAAGACGATCATAGTCGGTTCTTCAGAAACGCCATACCTCATCTCTTCGGAAGCGGACTGGTATCAATTTGCAATCAACATAAGACTTGATTCAAACCAAACGGCACCTGATGGCAATTCTTATACAAAACAATTCTCATCGTATTCAAGTGCTGATTATATCAGTTATGCTTCATCATCGTTCAAACTTACTAAGGACTTGACGCTTGGTAACGTAAATAAGTATCAACTTGCAGGCGACCCCGGCAATATCAGTTCGAATGGCACGTTTACAAGCAATGGCGATAGATATGCCTTCAAGGGTACGTTTGACGGTGACGGACATACGATTTCGTTCAACTATTCAGCGTCATCATCATCCAATTATACTATTGCGCAAGCAAGTTTGTTCCCGAATGCGTCAGGCGCAACGTTCAAGAACTTGACGATTTCAGGCACGATTGATGCCATTGACGGATCGATAGGCACAACGACGTCAGGCACGTATTCCGGCAGTGATGAAGTTGCTGTCGTCGGTAGCGGTGCCGGCAATGCAAGATACAGCGCGTCAGGCTATCAACTCGGCGCATACAACGTCGCGGGATTTGTCGGCTACCCATACGGCAACGTCACTTTCGTCAACTGCACGAATGCCGTCAACGTTGAGGCGTGGAGAGACGCAGGCGGTTTTGTCGGTGCGTCTTCTCAAAGCGTGACGGTCACCATCATCGACTGCGTCAATGACGGCACAATCACGACTTATGATGCAGGCACTCCGTTTGACTCTCAAGACGGTGTGTCTGAAAGTGATACAAGCATCAACTGGCAACATGGCACGGGCGGTTTCATCGGCAACGCGGACGGCACTTCAATTCTTGACAGCTGCAGAAACAAAAAGGCAGTCAAGGGCGGTCAAAACGTCGGCGGTATCGTTGGTAGAACGACGAAATCACTTGAAATCTACAACTGCGCCAACACAGGCGACATTACGGCACACTCCGGTTATACGAAAGAAAGTGCAATCACGAGTGACGCAAAGAATCAATCAGGCACAAGAAACTGGCTCAACTATGCGGGCGGAATCTTGGGCAAGGCTTCAAGATATAACACGAGCGTAAAAGCGGCAACCGTTAAGATTTATGCAAGTTACAACAGCGCAACGGTCACGGCTTATGGCAACGTGGCAGGCGGTATTGTAGGAAGCATCGGCGACCTCTATCCATCAAAACGCGGTGTTTCTCAAGAATTGCTTGACAGTTGGGTTGGTGTGTTTGCATGGTTAGCACGAGAAATCGGTGGTGAAGGCAACAATGCCGACAACACTTCCGCAAGCGGTGAGTCGGTTATCGCATATTGCTACAATACAGGCACGGTTCAAACAGGCGGTACGTCCAAGAAGAAAGCGGAAGCCTGGGGTGCTAAACGTACCGCTATGATGACAGGTACGATTGCGGGCGGTATCGTCGGCATATTCGGCGCAGGTACAGTCTCATATTGCTACAACACGGGCACAATTACTTCATGGGGTATTGACGGCTTCTCATTTGAATGGCATACGCGCGTCGGCGGTATCGTCGCGCAAGCGCAACCAACGTCTCCATATTCTGCGACCATCAACCACTGCTACAACGTAGGTCTTGTAAGATCTATGGTTGGTAGCGGCAGTTCCGAGTTCTCGGGTGGTATCAACATTCTTGGCGCAGGTACAAATTTAAATCAGGGCGATATTATGTATGGCGGACAAATACTCGGTTATATTGAAGACCCTGCATTTACGTATGCAAAAGCGCATACTTCTGTCACGGATTGCTATTCGCTGACAGGTAAGTTCTACAATGCCAACTACTCGTCGCCATCTTCAAGAGAATATGGTGTTGATGCGTTTGAGTATGAAAATACGGTTTTGTCAATCCACGTTGTCTATATTAGACCAAACGTACACAACTGCTCAAGCGGTGTTGTGTGCACGCTTGACGAGTTGACTGCGGTCATGAACAACAACGGTGTGGTCGCTCCAAGCGGTAAGTTTGTCAACGGCGGAACGGCTTACAACGTGTCAAATCCAAAGGGCAATTCTTCAGGTGAAACGATTACATATAGTGGCAACGGCAATCAATCGGGCGCAGGCACTCTCGTCTTGTCAAACGGCAATGACATCAAGTCGTTCAATGAATCTACGTTCACTCCGACTTACAGCAACGACACAGGTTTCAAGAGCGGCACGGCATTCGGTTGGATTTACGTTTACGGTTGCTTGCCGCAACTCGCAGTCTTTGCGCTCGGCACCAAGAAGGGTATGTCAATGCTCGCAACGTCTTACGGCAGAAACACTGACGGCGACTTTGTCGCGCAACAAGCGGGCGGAGAATTCTCTCCATACATCATCAAAGACGGCATTCACCTCTTGGGTGTAACGGCTTTGACAAGCGCGGACAAGAATAATATTTACTACGATTTCCACAACAAATATATTGAGTTTGTAGCAGCGGACAACAACATTGACGGGACGGTCGTTCAAGCAATTCACATGCCGACGAGCGCAACGGACACTCAAGCCTACAAGGGTGCAAGCACACAAGCGGGTACCGCTTCCGTCACAAGCAAGAGCTACCACATCTTCAGTTTGGGCGCGGCATACTATGAAAACTCTCAAAACACAACCAACGCGCTCCGTACTGCTTGGCAAAACAAGAACTATTATTTCGATGGAACGAACAGCGGTGGTAGCATTCCGACTCAACTTTCACACCTCTTGCACAGCGGTGCAACGATTGCAACGAGCCAGTTCTGGCCGATAAGCAGCACAGGACATAAGACCGTGTTCAGAGGCAATCTTGACGCACACGGCGGAATCGTCAGAGGTCTCAATCTCTCGTATGGCTCAACCGGAAGTCTTGAACTCGGCGTGTTTACAAAACTCGAAAATGCGACGATCAAGAATCTCGGCGTGACGGGTTCTATCACGGCATACACTTATGGCACGGGTGCATTGGAATACGTTGCGGTCGGCGCAATCGCAGGCAGGATCGGCAATGGTACGACCATCGACGGATGCTTTGCGGGCACCACTTCAAACAAACTCACAATCACCGCGCAGAGCAAGAATGCTCAACCGGGCATCGCGCTTAATCCATCGGCATACGTCGGCGGTATAGTCGGCGTTGCGGACACGATAGGCTTTAACGCTTCGGGCGTGGCGCAAAGCGTTTCAGGCGGTGCGTCGACAATCATCAGATCGGAGACGAGAAACGCGGACGTCTACACCTTCAAGTCGAACGTCGGCGGCATCGTCGGTTATGCTACGTCTTCTCAAAACGCGACCGGCACAACCGTCAACATCACGGACTGCAAGGTGCTTGGCGCAACCATTCAAACGACGGCAAATTCAAACGACAACGCCGCTCTCGGCACCAACGCGGGCGGTATCATCGGCACGCACGACAGTCAAGTTTTGCTCAACATCACGGGCTGTGAAGTCGGCTTGAACACACAAAAATCGCCTACGACCGCAAAAGTCACCATCAAGGGTGAAAACTCGATCGGCGGCGTCATCGGTTCTGCAAGCAGGTACCTTAAGATCACGGATACGAAGGTCTTCGGCGACGTCAAGATTCAGCGCGCAAATTCTTGGGGCACGGTCCTCAATCATACGTCTTACAACACCGCAATCGGCGGTCTCGTCGGCTATACGCCTACAAGCGTTGCGGGCAACGCGCCAAACATTATTTTGGGCGGTACGCTCCTATTCGCAGGCGAGATTGACGCGGCTCAAGCGACGTCAAGCGGAGCCAACCAATCAATCGGCGGTATCGCAGGCTTCCTCGGCGCAGGCACGAACTTCGCTTCAGGAGCGCAAATCTACATCGTCGGCAAGATCGGCACGGGAAGCATCTC
>Ga0256405_10007291_pt1 | contig 16850 bp, 13 predicted proteins | sample RumenRJG_02DNA_FD_189096 | JGI IMG/M metagenome (GOLD analysis project Ga0256405, IMG submission 189096) | Bovine rumen microbial communities from Lethbridge, Alberta, Canada - RJG_02 | ecosystem: Host-associated > Mammals > Digestive system > Stomach > Rumen | place: Canada: Alberta...
CAAACCTTGTGCTTCTTGCCCGCAGGCAGAACCTTCTCGAAGAAAATGCAAAGGCAATCACCGAAGAATTCGGCGTGGAAGTACTTCCTTTCGCATGCGATATCACCGACACTGAAAGGGTCAAGGAGGCAGTCGCAGCCACAGTCGAAAAATTCGGCCGCGTCGACATCCTTATGAACAATGCCGGCACCGGAGCCGTAGGCCCTGCAGAGGAAATCACCGACGACCAGTTCAAGCACGAGATGAACATCGACCTTTACGGTACTTTCATCTGCGCCCGTGAATTCGGCAAGGAAATGATCAAGGCAGGTTTCGGCCGTGTCATCAATATCGCGTCGATGTACGGTCTGGTAGGTAACCTCATCGTAGGAAGCGCTCCTTATCATGCTGCAAAGGGCGGCGTTGTCAATCTTACCCGCGCCCTCGCTGCAGAATGGGGCAAGTACGGCATCACCGTGAACAGCATCTGCCCCGGGTACTTCTACACCGACCTTACCACCGCAACCCTCGACTCGGACTACTTCCAGGCTATCGCCAAGAACAACATCCCTCTCGGCCGTTACGGAAAGCAGGGTGAGCTCGACACCTGCGCCCTCTTCCTTGCATCGCCTGCAAGCACATACGTGAACGGCCAGAACATCGCCGTAGACGGTGGCTATACCTGCATCTAGCTTGTATTGCGAACCGTGAATTCCGACCCCGGCCTGCAGAGACCGGGGTCGCTGCATTCATGCCCCTCCTGAATCCTGAGCCACCGATTGTTTCCATAATTATCCATGTCGGAGCTAAAAGTTTGAATAACAGTTTGATATTAAAAAAAAATACATATATTAGCGGCTGGATACCAACTGAAGTTTTGGAATATGAGGAGACGCGCCTTTATTATCATATTTGCTCTTGTTTCGGTCCTTGCTCATTCTCAAGAACTGGCAAAGTATGCAGTAAGGGGAGTCGTTTGGGAAGATAATGGCAGGAAATCAGCTCCTTTGGCTTTCAGCAGGATTCACGTAACTGACGCAGAAGGGGCATTGGTCGCGAAGTCAGACGGTTTCGATGACGGATCCTTCAGTTTTTATGTAGCCGATGGCAGTTATAAGATGCTTATCGAAAACACCGGTCACGAATCCCGCATCATCAATCTGTCAGTTGCCGGGAAAGATCTTGACCTGGGTAATATCTTCCTGAAAATTGGAGAAGAGATAGCTGCTGCCTCCATCGAATCCGAATCGTTTGTAAGACGCCAGGGGTCCAGGGTAATTTATGACGTTTTCAAGGATCCGGATGCCGACAAAATAGATATGGCGAAGATGATTACCCGTATCCCGGAACTCCGCAAATCCGCCAGGGACGGGAAGATACGGCTCGATGACAAACCCCTGGGAGCCATCTACGTCGACAAGGATGAAAACGGAATGATCAATAAAAGCCGTCAGTATCCCATGGGGTTCATAAAGGCCAGTTATATGAGGCAGGTCGAACTGGTTCTTCCGGGAGATCCCGAATACAATAACGAAGAACCCATCTTGTTGATTAAGCTGGCAAGGGCCCTTCCTTTCGGTTTCGCGTCGGAGTTGTCGGATGAATCCTCCACGAAGAACGAGCACACCCCCTCGGTTGATGCGGTTATCAATACTCCGTGGATAGGTATCGGCCTTAATTATCAATATGGTTTTCAGGGTTCGCCAAAACTGACGAATGAGAGCGTCGTGGAGATGATTGACAATAGTTCAGAGGTTGCAAAGACAGAAAGCACGGAGTCTTCCTGGTCAAAATCGACAGAGCATAATTTTGGCACAAACCTGTTCAGGTCATTTGCAAATAATCTAATTACGTTCAATGCTTCGTTTAATGCTCAACATTCGGATGTTGCGAGTATTGACGAATCGAACAGTGTCGTTTATTATTCCGACAGTGCCAAGCAGGAAGATCAGACCAGAGTTCATGGTTCTATGAAGTCTCCTCTTAATCTTGGGACAGCAATAAGATTGACAGGCAGGTTTGGAGAAGAAGTATATAATAGCCGCAAGAATAGTTGGACTATCAACTACTCGTACAATGACAAGTTTGATGAGCGTGCCGAGTCTTATCCGGATTATTCGAGGTTGTCTTCATCCGGAGTAAAAGAGCATATGGCATTTGCTTCGCTGAGGTGTGATGATATTGTTTCTCGTCCTATCTATAACACAAGTCTGTATGTCGCGGCAGGACATTACAACAGGAAGTACGACGATCTTTCCACATCGCCTGCCGACACTAATGGACTCAGTTACAACCAACAGGTAAGCTATTTTGATGCACGGCTCTTTGGAAGAATCAAAGGCAAAATCGCTTATTCCTTCGTGTTGAACGGCGAGTGGCTTGCAAATCAAGGGTCTTTTTTAAACGGCTCTGCGATTTCTCCTCTGGATTATAGCACATATAACTTGAATCCGAGGATCAGTGCTGTACGGTATTTTGGTCGCCGCGGGTATTTTGGTCTCTCTTATGGAAGACAGGTTTCCAGGCCTAATGTCAGACAGCTGAATCCATACGAGAATAAAGTCAACCCCCATCATATCCGGACAGGGAATCCGTATTTGAAGGGATCCAAAACGGATTCCTATAGTGCATTATTTATGTATGCCCCTGCCCCTAAGTGGATTGGTATCGTTAATATAAGAGCAACTTATTCTGCGACGAATGGCTCTATTCAGAACGTTTCCACATGCATGCCGGATGGTATTATGAAGAGTTCTTTCTACAATCTGGGCAAGTCTGAGATTTTTTACATCAAAAGCTCTGTAAGTTTGAAACTCCTACGTTATCTTCATTTGAATTTGTTATCGGAATATTCCAGAGCATATTATGCACTCCCGTCTGAAAATAAAAACGTCGTTGCTCTACCTAGGGGCTCTCTTTCGCTCTCCTGGATTCCTGATTTATATGAGGTGCGTTTTCATTTGAGAATGAATCCTTCTTCACAGTCAGTACAATCTTCCAAACTTATACTTGAACCGTCATCAAGCATCTCTGTGTCCAGATACTTCTTAAAACCAAATATAACCGTATCTTTGGATGTCGAAGATTTATTGCATAAGGGCGGGTTGAAAGAGAGTGTCATAAGTTCAGAAGATTTTATCCGCCATGACTGCGTCGAAAGAATTGGGCGGCGCTACATTTTGACCATTACATGGCAATTCGGGCGTTTCAAGAACACGACTATTTCTCCCGTAAAAGCATATGATATGTAGTCTTCCTTAAGTGGATGTAATTAACTATTATTTAAATTATTATGAAGATTAGGTTTGTTTCCATGGCAGCTTTCGCTCTGCTTGTTCTAGACTCAAGTACCGGGTCTGACGCAAAGGCTTTTGTCTATTCATCTCAGGGCATTGGCCCTACGGAATCATCATTTTCGCAACGCGGTTTGATGAGAACGACAAGGATTTTCAACTTTATAAAAGGTTGGATTATAGAAAATAAGAGTTATGAAGATGTAACAATGTCGACCAATTTCATAAATGATGTTGGAATGGATTCTTTTGACTTCTATGAATTGAGCATAGCGGTCGAAATAGAATTTGATGTGAATGTTGCATTTACAATGATCTTCAATGAATTTTTGATTGTTGAAGACCTGGTATATGCAATTGAGGCTGCGATGTAAATCAAGGATTCCCGCCAACATATACACAAACGGCCGGAACATAGCCGCAGACGGAGGCTATACCTGCATCTAGGTCGAGTATCTATTATATTTTGGGAAAGGTCCGGTTTTAACTCCCGGACCTTTCCCTGTTAAAGAGCATTTCAAGCTATTGGAGGCCAACTTCAGTGGGAAAGGTCAAGAGACTAAAATCGGACCTTTCCCGTTGGATTTAGGTCTACTTGGGGTTCAATATCTCCAATACAGTCTGTCTTGATAAACCGAACACCCGGGCCAATTGCGGAATGCTTGTTTTCATAGTACGGTTGATGTATGGAATCAACCGGATCTTCCTTTCAATAGAAAGTGAAAGGGAGTCTGTCTGGAACCACCGCTGGCATATTTCCTCTACACTCTTCAAAAATTCCCCATCTGTCTGCATTTTCCTCGGCATATCAAGCAATCTGTTTTTCATGTCGGCCGCATTCTGGCCTCCAATGATCTTCAGGAAAAAAGCCTGACTGTTTTCAAAAGCCTGCTCCAAATATTTATAATCACAGAAACTTCTTGGGATTAGGGAATTATGCTGATCTAATCTCCAGGCTACATTGCCAAGCGTGTCACCTGTATGCAGAATCGCAAGACGTTCTCTTTTGGTGAGATCGGAAACTTTCCGGGATGCCGGATCAAGCATCTGCGCAGGCGAAAACATTGCGCCATACCCGGACCATGGATAGTCGTTGACATTACAGCCGTTGTCAAGAGCATTTCTCGGAATATATGCCAAAGCATTTCTTACATACCAGTCGTTGTCCAGACAAATAGCTTTTACATCAGCCTCCTTCATAATACCTTCTACGCGATACTTCTTCCGGAACCACATTGCATATATCCTTTTCAATTCTTTCCCATAGTCGTCGGCATCTTTTTGGCTGCTTGCCAAGACCGCTACATGGCAATGGTTTGAAACAACAGCATATATAATAACAATGACACTCTTCCTTAGGGCGGCTATACAAATGATTTTCACCATTGCGTCATAGTCCTCATCGTCTCTGTAAAGGACACATTTCTCCAACCCTTCAACACTGATATGAAAAGGTTGGAAATACTTTATACTCCCGTCGGGGAGCATACGCTGGACGATTCTCTTCATCCTAGCTTCGCGTTTTGCCAGGCATTATTCCCGGGCCGAATGTCATAAGTTTCCCGCCATTCCTGCGGAACTCTTCGGCTGCCATTTTCATTGTTCTTGCCATCGTTTCAGAAGACCGGTCAAGTTCTTTGATCATTTCTTTTCTATTGACGCTAAGTGCCAGGTCCGCAATCGACAGGGCTCTGATCATCGCCAGAACAGATAATTCATTGCCTCCCCATAACTTGGTTGCCATTGAGAAGGCAACTTTAGAAACGATATCCAGAACGGCTTCGGGATTCTTGTTGACATCAATGTCAGTATTGAACCTGATGTCCATCTCTCCATATTGGAGTACTTCCAAAATCTTTTTCATAACATTTTTTTTCTGCCAAGATAGTCAGCTGTTCAGGCTGCTCCAAATATTCGTCGAAAACATTTTTCAGGATTTATGTTTCAGCTAATCTTTTGTCTTGATTCGCAGCCAATTAGACTATTTTGAAAATTTTAAAAAGACTGAATTGGGAAAGGTCTGGTTTTAGCTGCCGGACCTTTCCCGGAAAAATGCCATTTCAGACTATTATGAGCCCATATTGGTGGGAAAGGTCCCAAGACTAAAAACGGACCTTTCCCGGTAAATGAGAATTTGTGCCCAAAAATCAGTATCTTTACAGGGAATATGTACAAGATAGGGGATTACATCCATAACGGACTTCTGTATCTGAACAATCTGGCCCGGCCTCGGCACAAGAGGCTGAGCCAGTTGATGATATATGCCACGACCATCTGCCAGTCCCGTTGCAAGCATTGCTCGATCTGGCAGAAGCCCCACGAAAGCCTGACTCTCGACGAGATTAAGGCCATAGTCGGCAGCAAGTGCGTAACACCCAAAACCGTCGTAGGGCTCGAAGGCGGCGAGTTCGTACTGCATCCCCAGTACCGGGAGATAATGCAGTGGCTCCGCGAAAACCATCCTTATTACACCCTGCTTTCAAATGGCCTTGCTCCTGCAAAGGTAATCGATGCCGTGAGGCAGTACAAACCTGTGCGCCTGTATATTTCGTTGGACGGCAACAAGGAGAGCTATCCGGGTGTAAGGGGAGTGGACGGACATGACAAAGTGATAGAGCTGGTCGAGACCCTGAAAGATGAAATTCCGATTTCACTGATGTTCTGCCTCACTCCCTGGAACAGTTTCGCCGACATGGATTATGTGATCGGCATAGCGAAGAAATACGGCATAGACGTCCGCATAGGCATCTACGGCACAATGGATTTCTTCGATACCAAGGCGGAACTGCTCGACGTTGAGGACTACCGTTCCAAAATCCCGGCCAGCATACACGATACCGACGAGAACTACGACTTCGTGGCCCTCTACGACGAATGGCGCAAAGGCCATCTGAAACTGCGCTGCCAGAGCATATTCAGCAGCCTTGTTATACACAGCAACGGTGACGTGCCCATCTGTCAGAACCTTGGCGTGAACCTTGGCAACATCCGCGAGAATACCCTGGACGAGATATTCAACGGCAAGGCGGCGCATCGTACGCAGTGCAAATATTCCAAAGAGTGCAACGGCTGCTGGATAAACTTCCACCGCAAATATGACATCATCTTGCTCCGCAACTTCGAGAAGTTCCTTCCCAAGCGACTGATCGAATGGTTCTACGGCCCTTATCAGTGGGCTTCCGATAAAAGTATGACCTATAAACGCTATTTCAATGAGTATAATAGATAGATACAAGCGTCTGCGCAGCGAGGCCTATCTGAAAGAAACCTACAGCGGCTCATACGCGTTCGTAGGCCTGGGCAATCACAGCCTTGCCAACCTGTATCCCGTGATTCATTATCTTCAGATTCCCCTGAAGTACATCTGCGTGACATCCGAGGACAAGGCTGCGCTGATAAGCAGGAAGTTCCAGGGTGTAACAGGTACCACCGATCTGGATGCCGTGCTTTCAGATCCTGAAATTAAAGGTGTATTCGTGGCGGCAAACCCCAAGGCCCATTATGCCATTGCCAAGAAGGTGCTCGAGAGCGGGAAAGCGTTATTCGTGGAGAAACCCCCGGTCGGTACTGCCGCGGAACTCGAAGACTTGATTTCTTCAAACAAGGGCATTGCAGTTGCGGGACTCCAGAAGCGATATGCACCTGCCGTGCGTTTATTGAAGAGGAAACTCTCGGCCGAAAAACTGCTGAATTACGACTTGCATTACTGCACCGGCGCATACCCCGAAGGCGACGCTCTGCTGGACCTCTATATCCATCCCCTGGACCTCGTCTGCCATCTTTTTGGAAAGGCTGAAATCGCAAGTGCAACCAAGGTCGGAAAGAATTCCTTGCTTCTCACGCTGAAGCACGAGAAGATTGCCGGCACCCTTGAACTCTCTACCGAATACGGCTGGACGGATGCCCGGGAGACGCTGTCGGTCAACACTTCTACCGGATTGTATAAACTGGACGGGATGGAGAACCTTACCCTGGAACTCAGGCCTGCGGTAATAGCGGGAATCCCTCTTGAAAAAGCAGGCCTCGGCAAAGGCGGCACAAGGGTGCTCTTTGCCAGAAACGGCTTTTCTCCTGTCCTCAAAGAGAATCCAGTTTACACCCAGGGATTCTTCGATGAGATACGTAACTTCGCCGAAAGAACCCAAGGCCGCAAAGCCGGCGCATTGTCGGACCTTGACAGCCTCAGGGATACATATTATCTGATTACTTCTCTATCTCAAGACCAAGGTCTGCGATAAGGGCTGCAACTTCGCTGTTCTCGAAAAAGATTTTAAGATCGTTTGCGTTCATTGTCTTGTTCTTTCTGTTTGACAATGCAAAAGTACGCCCCGAAATTGTCAAATTTTGACAATTTTAAAATAATTGCATAAATTTGTGCCATGGACCAACCGAAATTCGAAAGATTGTTGCGGCTGATGCGGCTGCTCAGCGGCAACGTGACCTACAGCATCGACGAACTTGCCGAAAAGCTCGAGATGTCGGAGCGCACGATTTACCGCTACATCGACACTTTCAAGGCCGCGGGATTTGCAGTGGAAAAGCTTTACGGCAATATCTACCGGCTCACCAGCCTGAATGACGACACCCTCGACCTCAGCAAACTCGTGTATTTCTCGGAGGAGGAAGCCGCCATAGTCAACAATATGATCGACGGCCTGGACAATTCCAACGCCCTCAAGACGGGACTGAAACGAAAACTTGCGGCCGTCTACGACAGCACTTCCATATCCTCATTCATAGGCAACAGGTCCAACACCGCCAATGTGCAGGCCCTCGCCGATGCAATCAAGGACAAAAGCAAGGTTATCCTGCACGGCTACGAGTCGTCGAATTCGGGACAGGTCCGCGACCGTCTGGTTGAACCCTTCGCCTTCACTACCAACTACGTCGATGTATGGTGCTACGACCTGGAGGACGGGCGCAACAAGATCTTCAAGATTTCCCGCATGGGAGAAGTTGAAATCCTCCTCAAGGCCTGGACCGAGGAGGACAGACATCATCTGCAGCCCGCGGACGTCTTCCGTATTCACGGCAGCAAGTCGCTTCATATCCGGCTGAAGCTCAGCCAGAGGGCCAAAAACCTTCTGTTGGAGGAATATCCCCTTGCGGAGAAATCCGTACATAAGGTGAAAGGGGACTGGGTGTTCGACGGATATATCCATGCGCTTCAGGGCGCCGGAAGATTCATAACAGGTCTTGCGCAGGAGGTGGAGATTCTTGAAGGAGATGAACTCCGGGACTATGTCCGTGCATATATGCAGGACGCTCTCAACTCTTCCAGACTTTGAGATACTGCTGAAGGGCCCACATCTCGTCGCGGTAGCGGGCCGCTTCCGCGAATTCCAGGTCCGCCGCAGATTTCTGCATGCGCCGCCTGTCTTCTTCTATCATCTTCTCGATCTGCTCGCGGCTCATGGAACGTATCACCGGATCCTGGAGGACGGCCGCCAGGTCTGCCTTTACATAGCCGTCCACATAGGCGGAGCCGGGTTCGCGTTTGGAATCGTGCCCGAAGCCCACGCTCACAATTCCCGAGCCCAGATCTGAAGGATTCGGGATATATGTCGGATCGTCGTAGGAGTTTGCCGCGCTGACTCGACCCGTAGTGCCGTTCGCCACTCGCGGGTTCATGGCCTTGCCGCCTCCCATCGAAACCAGTTCGCTCGCCAGCACGTTGCTGTGAGTCTCGATCTGTTTCGGGGTGATGCCGTGCAACTTGTTATATTCCATCTGTTTGGAGCGCCTGCGGTTGGTCTCGCGTATGGTCTCCTCCATCGACGGGGTTATCTTGTCGGCATACATTATCACCAGACCGTTCACGTTTCGGGCGGCGCGTCCGGCGGTCTGGGTAAGGGCGCGGGTGGTTCGAAGGAATCCTTCCTTGTCGGCATCGAGGATGGCCACCAGCGACACGCTTGGAAGGTCCAGGCCTTCGCGGAGCAGGTTCACTCCCACCAGCACGTCGAAAAGGCCGTTCTTGAAGTCCTCTATGATTTCCACGCGTTCTCCGGTGTCCACGTCGGAATGGATGTAGCGCACTCGTATGCCGATACGGCGCAGATACTCGTCGAGTTCCTCCGCCATCCTCTTGGTGAGGGTGGTGACAAGAACTCTCTCGTCCTTTTCGGCGCGCTTCTGTATTTCTTCCACCAGATCATCTACCTGGTGCTCTATGGGCCGGACCTCTATAGGAGGATCCAGCAGGCCGGTAGGACGCACGACCTGCTCTGCCACAAGGCCTTCGGATTTCTCAAGTTCGTAGTCCGCCGGGGTGGCGCTCACATATACTTTCTGCCCTGTGATCGCTTCGAACTCTTCGAAGGTGCAGGGGCGGTTGTCTGCTGCCGCAGGCAGGCGGAATCCGTATTCCACCAGCACGCTCTTGCGGGAATGGTCGCCTCCGTACATGCCGCGTATCTGCGGCAGCGTCACGTGGCTTTCATCGATGAAGGTAATGAAGTCCTTCGGGAAGTAGTCTATCAGGCAGAAAGGCCTCTGGCCCGGTTTTCTCCCATCAAAGTAGCGGGAATAGTTCTCGATGCCCGGGCAGTATCCCATCTCCTTTATCATCTCCAGGTCGTTCTCCACACGCTGCTGCAATCTCTTGGCTTCTATGGGCTTGCCTATCTCCTCGAACCATGCCATCTGTTTCACCAGGTCGTCCTGGATCTCGGATACCGCGGCGATGGTCCGGTCACGGTTGGTCACGAAGTTGTTAGCCGGATACACGTCCACATTGTCGAGAGCCTCGATGCGGGCGCCGGTCACGGGATCGATCAGGCTGATTGCGTCGATCTCGTCGCCGAAGAATTCTATGCGCACCGCCTCGTCCGCCCCTCCCAGGAATACGTCCACGGTGTCGCCGCGTACGCGGAAGGTTCCGCGCTGGAAGTCCGTCTCGGAACGGGAGTAAAGGCACTCCACCAACTGGTAAAGGAAAGTAGTCATGCTGACGGTATCTCCCCGGTGCAGGTGTATGGTCTGGCTGCGCCAGTCGTCCGGGTTGCCTATGCCGTAAAGACATGAAACCGACGATATTACTACCACGTCGCGCCTGCCGGACATAAGGGCGCTGGCGGCGCTAAGGCGGAGTTTCTCTATCTGGTCGTTGATGCTGAGGTCTTTCTCGATGTAGGTGTCGGTAGTAGGCAGGTATGCCTCCGGCTGATAGTAGTCGTAGTACGACACGAAGTACTCCACCGCATTCTCGGGGAAGAATGCCTTGAATTCGCCGTACAACTGAGCCGCGAGGGTCTTGTTATGGCTCAGGATCAGGGCGGGGCGCTGCAGGTTGGCGATGACGTTAGCCATCGTGAAGGTCTTGCCGGATCCCGTTACACCTAGCAGGCAGATGTCCCTTACGTTGTTGCTGAGGGCCTCTGTGATCTGGCGTATGGCCTCGGGCTGGTCGCCGGACGGCTGATATTGCGAATTCAGGTGGAATTTCATACTGCAAAGATACTCACTTTGCGTATATGATGCAATCCGGGAATCTCTCTCTTATTGCCTGCTGCTGTTTTTCACTGGCTTTTCCGCGCAGGACCAGGCGGTCGATCTTTATTCCGTCCATCCACTCGGGAAGAACAATGCCGTCGGTAAAAGTCAGTTCGAGGGATTTGATATGATCCAGGTTGCGGAGCACTTCAGGTACTTCTTTTACTCGGAGTCGAATGCCCCAGGGGCTGCTGTTCTTTCGAAAACCATCGAGGACATCTTTTTCGGTCTCAGCCTTATATGCTGTCCAGCCGATCAGCGGCGAGAGCGCGAAAGTGCTTGTATCTTCCTGATATCCGACGAATCCGGCAAGGAGTTCCATCGGAATATCCCTGGCGCTTCCATCAGCGTTTACGGTAATATAGCGGAAAGGAACCCTTGCCTGTTCGGGGAGCATTTTGTGGTCCATCTTCACCTTGGAAGGGGTGCGTCCTTTCTTGTCGAAAGGGAAAAAACTCAGGAACCACCCGTCAAACTCAGTGGGTTTGTTCTTTAGATCCGGCATACATCCTCTTCCGCGGACTTTGTCGGGACGGACTCTGCAAACCATGTCCTGCCAGAAGGACTGGTTCGGATGCCCTTCCGATGCATTTACGAATTCCTCGAGCACTGGGATCAGTTTCGAAGTCCACCAGTCAAGGCCATACCGTTCAAACCTCTTCGTGCGTTCCAGAATGGATTTCCAGTCTTTTGGCGTGCCTTTAAGGGTGATGCTCGGGATTCCGCACACTATGTACATAACCACATATTCGAAGTATGGCTTGACGGCATCCATCAGCATGACCTGTGATGCAATCCTCTCTACAGGGCCTGTCGTGGAGAAATCGGCCGTCATCGTTTTTACGATGCTGCCTTTGGTATTCTTTTCAATATCGCTTGAGAACCCGTTTATGATTGCATTCCAGTCGGCATTTCCGGAAAACAAATCCTTTTCGGTATGCACCACAAGATCCACCTTACCGTCGAAATCTACGAATTTCCCTCTCAATGCTTCCGGATTCTGATTGACATAGTGCGAAAAACCCTGGCTGATCAGCATCCATACTGCGTCCGGAGTCAGAACCAGAGGCCTGTGTTCCGCGTATGCTTTTATCATCATCTCGAAGACCGGCTGCTGTCCGGCTCCGTAAAAAGTGTTCTCCTGAAAACTGCAGGCGGCCATGCGCCCGTTCATGTCGGATTGCGTCGAGCCTTCCAGAAACCGGGACAATGTGAATTCCGGCTTTGCAGGATACTTGAGGTGGCTTTCCGGAGCCGGAAGATACTCATCAACCATGAAAGTTATGCTTCCTTCCGTCTTTTTCAGAATCTTGGAATCGGACGCTGTACGTGTCGCCGCACATGAAATGACGGCAAGCGAAACAAGAAAACAGGAGAGGATAGTCTTCATAAGGGATTCTTTTGTAACAGAGCAAAGGTAGTGATAATTTGCGTGCCGAGCAAGTCGTTGCGGCTTAGGGATATAAGCAAAAAGGCCTGGTTGATTTCAACCAGGCCTTTTTGACTAAAGTACTGCTTCTTAAGCAGTTACTGGGCACGCTAGATAAAAATGTACTTGCAGATGAATAGCGCCGCGAGCACCCACATGGTAATCGAGATTTCCTTGAACTTGCCGGCGACTGCGTGGCAGAGTACGTAGGAAATGACGCCCAGGAGGATACCGTCGGAGATGCTGTATGCAAGAGGCATCATGATGATGGTGACGAATGCAGGGATTGCCTTGCAGTAGTCTTCCCAGTGGATGGTCTTGATCGAAGGCATCATCATCACGCCCACGATGATAAGAGCGGGAGCGGTGGCTGCGCCGGGGATCGCCAGGAAGATAGGGCTGAGGAACAGGGCCAATGCGAAGAATATTGCAACGGAGAAGGCTGTGAGGCCGGTACGTCCGCCCTCGCCTACGCCTGATGCGCTCTCTACATAGGTGGTGGTTGTGGATGTTCCGAAGCAGGCACCTGCAACAGTAGCGATGGAGTCTGCGAGGAACATCTTCTCTACACCCTCGATCTCGTCACCGCCCTTCTTGATGAGGCCGGCACCCTGGTGTACGCCGATGATGGTGCCCATGGTGTCGAACATGTCGATGAAGAGGAAGGTGAACACTACTGCGAGCATATCCCAACTGAGAACCTGACCCCACTCGAACTTGCAGAAGATGGGCGAGATGCTGTCGGGCATGGACACTACCTTGGTAGGGAGAGTCGTAATCGCTGCGCCTGTTGCAGGATCCTTGATGAAGATACCTATGACGGCGGTGAGCAGGATGCCCCAGAGAATTCCTCCGCGGACTTTCGCCATCACGAGACCGGCAGTAATGAAGAGACCGATGAGACCTACGAGGGCCTTTCCTTCGGTGATGCTTCCAAGGCTTACCAGGGTGGCGTCGTTGTTCACGATGATGCCGGCGTTCTGCATGCCAATGAAGGCGATGAAGAGGCCGATACCGGCGCCGATGGCCTTTTTGAGCGTACCGGGAATGGCGTTGATAAGCCACGTGCGGACCTTTGTGACAGTCAGGATGATGAAGAGGATACCCTCGAGGAGGACTGCGGTAAGGGCAAACTGCCAGCTATGACCCATGCCGAGGCATACGGTGAACACGAAGAATGCGTTCAGACCCATACCGGGAGCAAGGGCGAAAGGCTTCTTTGCATAGAGAGCCATCACCAGCGTACCTACTATGGCTGCCAGGGCTGTTGCGGTAAATACCGAACCTGCGGGCATGCCGGGCAGGGCGCTGAAGATGCCGGGGTTGACGGCCAGGATGTAGGCCATCGTCAGGAAGGTGGTCAGACCCGCAAGAATCTCGGTGCGCACATTGTGCTGCTGCGGATCAAACCCGAAAGCTTTTTCCAGGAATTTTGCCATAGGTCAGAATAGTTTAGAATGTCCAGCGGAGACCTGCGCAGGGGTTGCACATGAATCCTTCATTGCCGGCAAAGTTGTATGAGAGCTCGATTTCGGTACCGATGTCAAGATGGTTGTCGAAAGTGCCTCCGAGGTTGAACCAAACCTGAGGTTCGGTGAGGATGGAGAACTTGGCTGTGTTTCCGTTTGCGAAAGTGCTGTTGAGTCCCCAAATATCAATGAATCCCTTGAATACCAATCCTTTCACATCGAAGATGTCATTCATGCCCCAAACACCGGAGAACTTGATGGGAATGTCGGCCTCGCCGAGGCCTCTGTGAAGGTCATACATGAGGGCTAGGGTGAAAGTGTTGGAGAAATCGGAGTTGTGCAGGAAATATTTTGCGCCGAAGCACCAGATTCCGGCACCCCATGTGCTGCCGTCATATTCGAGGTGGGCGCTGAGGTCCTTCAGGTTGGTGTCCTGCCAGAAATTGATGCCGCGTTCAATTTCGAAATAGCTGCCGTTGATCGCACTGCTTCGACCTGGAATCTTGTAATTGTCGTCGGTGCTGTTGTAATAGTGATCGATGAAGAAGAAGGTATCACCGAATTTGTCGCCCTTGAACATCTCAAAGGTGGTAGTCACATAATTGCGGCCGTCGCCGAAGTCATAGAACAGTTGAACATTCTGGGCCTTTGCTCCTTGAGCAAATGCGAGCGCTGCAAAGGCAGCGGCGAAAATGAATTTTTTGGACATAAAATGTAATTTATGAACTAAATATGTTAATAAAAAGGTTTTAGTTCTCAGCAAGTTTGAGAATTGACGTCGTTTCCACATCCTCCGGTATGGGGGAGGTGCGGGGACAGTCGGTAATGTCTATTATGAAATTGGCATACACGGCTTTGGGAGCGAAATGCCTGATGAGCCGCACGGCGGCGGAGGCGGTGCCTCCGGTGGCCAGTATGTCGTCGTGGATCAGCACTACGTCGTCCGAAGTGATGGCGTCGGCGTGGATTTCAATGGAGTCGGTGCCGTATTCTTTCTGGTAGGACTCCCGCAGAGCCGTTGCAGGAAGTTTGCCCGGCTTGCGAACGGGTACGAATCCCGCTCCGAGCCTGGCCGCCACCGCGGCACCGGCAATGAATCCGCGGGATTCAATGCCGGCCACCTTGGTGATGCCTTTGTCTTTATATAGGGCTGCTATCCTGTCGAGGACCTCGTTGAAAGTCTCCGGGTTCTTGAAAAGAGTGGTTACATCGAAGAACTGGATTCCTTTAACGGGGAAGTCCGGTACGACGCGGATGGATTTGATGAGTTCCTGATCTGTCATTTCTTCTTTCTGAGGGAAGGGTTGATTTCAAAGTCGACGGCCATGTCACCGATATCGTTGGATCCGAAGACATAGTCCTTGCCAGGAAGGATGGCATTGAGGATGATGCCCACGAGGGCGCCCACTGCAAGACCGGAGAGTTTGGTGAAGCCGAGGTCGAGGCTGCCTGCCTGGCTGTAGGAGATGCCGATTGAAAGCACGAGGATGAGGGCCATGATCAGCACGTTGCGCGATGACTTGAAGTCCACCTGATTCTCCACGACATTGCGTACGCCGACTGCGGAAATCATACCGTAGAGCACGAGGGAAACTCCACCGATCGTGGCTGCGGGCATGGCTCCGATAAGGGCGGAGAACTTGGGGCAGAAAGACAGGATGATGGCGAAGCAAGCGGCTATGCGGATGACGCGGGGGTCATATACCTTGGTGAGGTTGAGCACGCCGGTGTTCTCTCCGTAAGTGGTGTTGGCAGGTGCTCCGAAAAGCGATGCGAGTGCGGTTGCGAGACCGTCGCCCATGAGGGTGCGGTGCAGGCCGGGATTCTCTAGGTAGTTGATGCCGGTGGTGGAGGAGATTGCGCACATGTCGCCGATGTGCTCCATCATGGTCGCCAGGGAAATAGGGATGATGGCGATGATGGCGGCGATGACAAGGCTCCAGTTGGGATTGTTGAATACGTGGAACGCGGTATTCTCCCATTTGACGGGAAGGCCGATCCAGGCAGCTTCCTTGACGGCACTGAAGTCGCAGAGGCCGAAGCAGGCGGCGACAACGTATGAACCGAGCACGCCGAGCAGGATGGGGATGATCTTGATCATTCCCTTGCCCCAGATGTTACATACGATTATTATGGCGATAGCAAGAAGGGCGATCCACCAGTTCTGGTTGCAGTTGTTGATTGCGGAACCGGAGAGGATGAGACCGATGGCGATGATGATGGGGCCGGTGACCACGGGAGGGAAGAAGCGCATGACTTTCTTAGCTCCGAATGCTGCGAATAGGCCTGCAAGGATGAAGTAGATGAGGCCGGCGCAGAAGACACCTATGCAGGCGTAGGGGAGTGCCTGGGCCTGGGTGAGGCCTCCGGCCATTCCCATCTGGACTACAGTTGCATAGCCGCCGAGGAAGGCGAATGACGAGCCGAGGAAGGCAGGTACACGCAGTTTGGTGCAAAGGTGGAAGATGAGGGTGCCGAGACCTGCGAAGAGCAGGGTGGCCGACATCGAGAGGCCTGTGATTACAGGAACTAGGACAGTGGCTCCGAACATTGCGAACATGTGCTGGAGCCCGAGGGTGAGCATTTTTCCGCCACCCAGTGTACGTGCATCGTAGATGCCTTCGGTTTGTGCTTTCGTCATAACTTATTGTTTTTGATGGTTTTTATTCCCATTCAATGGTTGCCGGCGGCTTGGAGCAGATGTCGTAGACGACCCGGTTGACTCCCTTGACTTCGCGGATTATCCTGTCGGAAACTTCCGCAAGGAAATCGTAGGGGAGCCTTACCCAGTCGGCGGTCATTCCGTCCACTGACGTTACCGCCCGCAACGCTATGGTGTATTCGTATGTTCTTTCGTCTCCCATCACGCCTACGCTCTTGACGGGGAGGAGTATGGTCCCAGCCTGCCAGATCTCGTCGTAGAGATTCCGGCTCTTCAGGGAACCGATGAAGATTGCATCCGCCTCCTGGAGAATGGCAACCTTCGCGGGTGTGACCTCTCCCAGAATGCGGATTCCGAGTCCGGGCCCTGGGAAGGGGTGCCTTCCGAGGATGTCCGGATCGAGCCCCAGGGCCTTGCCCACTCGCCTCACCTCATCCTTGAAGAGAAGGCGCAGAGGCTCCACCACCTTGAGTTTCATGTCCTTGGGTAGGCCTCCCACGTTGTGGTGGCTCTTGATGGTGGCG
>Ga0256405_10007293_pt1 | contig 16848 bp, 12 predicted proteins | sample RumenRJG_02DNA_FD_189096 | JGI IMG/M metagenome (GOLD analysis project Ga0256405, IMG submission 189096) | Bovine rumen microbial communities from Lethbridge, Alberta, Canada - RJG_02 | ecosystem: Host-associated > Mammals > Digestive system > Stomach > Rumen | place: Canada: Alberta...
GCCAAGGGCAAGGGTATCATCACGGTCAACGTGAAGACCAGCGGCAATGCGCAGTTGGTGGTGCAGGTAGGCAACGGCGTGCCGATGCTTGCCTCCAAGACGGAGAAGGGCGACGTGGTGTTCAGCTATGACGTGACGGAGGATACCTATGTCTACATCTACGCCATCCTCGGCAGCAGCAATGCAACAACACGTGCGGGAGCTGACGGTGAGGTGAGAATCTATGGCGTCAAGGTGAGTCCAGGTGCAGTCTCTGGAATCACAAATGCGAAAGGTGAAACAACGACAGATAGTCGTTATTATAACCTCGGCGGCCAGCGCCTTACCAAGCCGCAGAAGGGCATCAACATCGTTGGTGGCAAGAAGGTGTTTGTGCCGTAAAGCATAAAAATCAATCATCAAGTCAATCCTCAGAGTAGCGTGTGTGGCTACTCTGAGGATTATATACCCACACCTCTTACACCTGGCACTTAACTATCTGATTTTCAGTAGTCATTTTCTGGTTGCATAGTCGCACCAGTGGTCGCACCAAGTGTCGCACCAAGCTGACATCGGAATGTTTCACGGAAGGGTGCGGAAACGTCACGGCCTCTCAGAAAAATTTCACGGCCTCTCAGAAAAACGAGAGGCCGCGACAGAAATGTTTCACGGTTATTGGTGCGACCTTAGGTGCGACTTCAGGTGCGACCACTGGTGCTACTAACTCATTAGAAAACCATACTGAAATACAGTGAGTTAAGTGCCAGGTGTAAGAGGTGTCACCTACTGTTTCCATACCAGTGCATGACGACTCACTTTTCACTTTTTTCCGTTTGACAGCGAAAAAAGCGAAAAAAGCGGGAACGGATGTGCGTTATCTCCACGAAAAATTGTAACTTTGCAGCCAAATTCTCTTTTTATGAGCGTAACAGATATTATCAGCCAACATACACGCGACAGGCAGTTCTCCTTCGAGGTGCTGCCGCCGCTGAAGGGAACGGGTACCGACCGCCTCTTTGCCGACATCGACAAACTGGCAGCACTGGAGCCTGCCTTCATCAATATCACCACCCACCACTCGGAGTATGTCTACCGCGAACTGGCCGACGGACGGTTTGAGCGGAGCCGCGTGCGCCGACGCCCGGGAACCATCGCCATTGCCGCCGCCATACAGCAGCGCTACCACATACCTGTGCAGCCGCACGTCATCTGCAGCGGTGCCACGGTGGAAGATATAGAATACGAACTGATAGACCTGCAGTTTCTCGGCATCCACGACCTGCTGCTGCTGCGCGGCGACAAGGCCAAGGAGGACAGCCGCTTCACGCCGACACCCGGCGGTCATGCCCACACGACGGACCTCATCCGCCAGGTGCAGCGCTTCAACGACGGCTTCTTTGCCGACGGCACACCCATCAAGAATCCGGGACGACGCTTCGACATCGGCGTGGCCTGCTACCCTGAGAAGCACGAGGAAGCGCCCAACCTGGAGCGCGACATGCAGTACCTCAAGGAGAAGCAGGATCTCGGTGCGCAGTACGCCGTGACGCAGCTGTTCTTCGACAACGCGAAATACTTCGAGTTTGTTGCTAAGGCAAGGGCGATGGGCATCACCATACCCATCATCCCCGGCATCAAGCCCATGGCCAAGCTCTCGCAGCTGACCGTCGTCCCCAAGACGTTCCACTGCGATATTCCCGAGCCGCTGGCCCGCGAGATTGTGAAGTGCCACACCGACGAGGATGCCCGCCAACTGGGCATCGAGTGGACAACGGAGCAGTGCCGCGAGCTGTATCAGCACGGGGTTAAGGACATTCATTTCTACACGGTCTCGGCTGTCGACTCCGTAGTGGAAATCGTAAAAAACTTAAAAGATGAATAAGAGAAGCACTGGACAACCACGGACGAACACGGACTGGAAAAGGAAAGTCCGTAAAAGTCTGTAAAGTCCGATGCAAAAAGATAAAAGGCGAAAAAGTGAAGTTTGACGAAGTCATAGGACAAGAGGAGGTTAAGGAGCGCCTGCTGCAGATGACCCGCGAGGGGCGCCTGCCTCACGCCATCATGCTCTGCGGACCGCAGGGTGTGGGCAAGAAGGCGCTGGCCGTGGCCTTTGCCTGCTATCTCTTAGGGGAATCGAGGAACACAGACCTCGCATCTCGAAACACAGAAGCCATGCTACGGAAGCTGGAGCATCCCGACCTGCACTTCACCTACCCCACCATCAAACTGCCGTCGATGAGCAGCGACCACAAGCCTGTGAGCGACGACTTCGCCAAGGAGTGGCACGAACTGCTCACGGGAGGCGGCCCCTACTTCACGATGGACGAATGGATGACCGCCATGGGGGGCGAGAACCAGCAGGCCGTCATCACCGCCGGCGAGAGCGAGGACCTGGTGCGCAAGCTCAGCCTGAAGTCGAGTCAGGGCGGCTATAAGGTGAGCATCATCTGGCTACCTGAACGCATGAACATAGAGTGCGCCAACAAGCTGCTCAAACTGATTGAGGAGCCACCGCAGCAGACCGTCTTCCTGATGGTCAGCGAGGACCCCGACCAGCTGCTGGAGACCATCCGCAGCCGCGTACAGCGCATCGACGTCAAGAAACTGCCGACAGAGACCATCCGTCAGGCGCTCGTCGAGCGGCGAGGCATCAGCGAGGAGCAGGCCCAGCGCATCAGCCGTCTGGCCAACGGCTCGTGGCTGCAAGCCCTGCAGGAGTTGCAGGTGGGCACGGAGAACGAGCAGTTCCTCGACCTCTACATCTCGCTGATGCGACTGGCCTACCAGCGCAAGATTCGCGACCTGAGGAAATGGAGCGAGGTGCTGGCGGGCTTCGGTCGCGAGAAGCAGAAGCGCTTCCTGAACTACTTCCTGCGCATGACGCGCGAGTGTTTCGTGTACAACTTCCAGGATTCCCAGCTGGTGTACATGACCGAGGCCGAGGAGAGTTTTGCCAAGAACTTTGCCCGCTTCGTCAACGAGGCGAACATCCTGCCCATCTACGACCTGACGAACCGTGCCATCCGCGACATCGGCCAGAACGCCAACGCGAAGATAGTATTCTTCGACTTCACATTGCAGATTATTGTGCTGCTGTTGCAGAAATAATGACATAACGTGAGAACGGAAAACGAAATAACGAAATAACGACAAAACGAAATAAACGACACAGAACATGGAAAAAGAATATGAGATAAAGACCGGCTGCGACCGCGGCCTATGCCATCAGGCCGTGGGACGCCAGGACCGCCAGCTGAACACCTACGACTGGCTGGCTGACGTGCCGGGCAATCAGGAATCGACAGACCTCGTGGAGGTGCAGTTCAAACATACCCGCAAGGGCTACTACCACAACGTGAACAACCTGCCGCTGAAGAAGGGCGACATTGTGGCAGTAGAGGCATCGCCGGGTCACGACATCGGCGTCGTCACACTCACGGGTCGCCTGGTAAAGCTGCAAATCAAGAAGGCCAACCTGAAGTCGGCCGACGACATCAAGCGCGTCTACCGTCTGGCCCGCGAAATCGACATGCAGAAGTTTCGCGAGGCTAAGGCCCGCGAACACGAGACGATGATTGAGAGCCGCCAGATAGCCAAAGGCCTGGGACTCGACATGAAGATTGGCGACGTGGAGTATCAGGGCGACGGCCAGAAGGCTATCTTCTACTACATCGCCGACGAGCGTGTCGACTTCCGCCAGCTCATCAAGGACCTTGCCGCAGCCTTCCACGTGCGTATTGAGATGAAGCAGATAGGCGCCCGTCAGGAAGCAGGACGCATCGGCGGCACCGGACCCTGTGGACGCGAGCTCTGCTGCGCCACGTGGATGAAGAACTTCGTCTCCGTAGCTACCAACGCCGCCCGCTTCCAGGACATCTCGCTCAACCCGCAGAAGCTGGCCGGCATGTGTGCCAAGCTGAAGTGCTGCCTCAACTACGAGGTCGACGAGTATATCGAGGCCGGACGCCGGCTGCCCAGCCGCGAAACCATCCTGCAGACGCTGGACGCCGACTACTACCACTTCAAGAGCGACATCCTGGCAGGACTTGTCACCTACTCCACCGACAAGAACATTGCCGCCAACCTGGAGACCATCACTGCCAGTCGCGCACGTCAGATTATAGAGATGAACAAGCGGGGCGAGAAGCCGGAGTCGCTCACTGAGGGCGGCAAGTCACAGCCGCAGAAGACGACGGTAGACCTGGCCGGCGGCGACGTCAGCCGCTTCGACAAGGCGAAGAAGAAGCGGAAGAAGAAGCCACAAGGCAAGCGCGATGAACAGAAAAGCAAGCAATAGGCGACTGCTCGTCGCCATGGCGGTAGCGGTGGCGCTGACTACTCTCACGGGCTGCTACCGCCACACGCTCTACCACCACTTCGAGCATACCCCCCTGTCGGGCTGGGAGCGTAACGACACGCTGCTCTTCGCTGTCGCACCCGCCACGGAGAGTGCCGTCGTACAGCGCGAGGTGGAGCTGCGCATCTCAGGGGAGTTCCCCTTCCAGCGCCTCACCCTCGTCGTCGAGCAGTCCACCCTGCCCGCCAATGTCTTCCGTCGCGACACCGTCAGCTGCGACCTCATCGACCAGCACGGCAATGTCTTGGGCGATGGTATCACCCTCTTCCAGTACCGCTTCGCACTACCCGACGCCTCCGTAGACGAGGGCGACTCACTCGCCATCGCCATACGTCACAACATGAAGCGCGAGACGTTGCCCGGCATTGCCGATGTCGGCCTGCGGCTGACCATTCGCTAATTGCGCACAAGGTTGCGGCCGGCATCGATGCGCAGGAAGATGAACAGCAGGAAGGTGAAGCCCCAGAGCGAGGAACCGCCGTAGCTGAAGAAGGGCAGCGGGATGCCGATGACAGGCGTCAAGCCGAGCACCATGCCGACATTGATAAAGACGTGGAAGAGGAAGATGCTCAGGACACAGTAGCCGTAGACACGCCCGAAGGCGTAAGGCTGGCGTTCCGCCAAGTGAATGAGGCGCAGGATGAGCGCCAGGAAGAGCAGCAGCACACCGGCAGAGCCTACGAAGCCCTCCTCCTCGCCGACGGTACAGAAGATGAAGTCGGTGTCCTGTTCGGGCACGTACTTCAGCTTGGTCTGCGTGCCATTGAGGAAGCCCTTACCTTCAAGTCCGCCTGACCCGATGGCTATCTCACTCTGGTGAACGTTATAGCCGGCGCCGCGCAAGTCCTGTTCCAGTCCGAGGAGCACGTTGATACGCGTGCGCTGGTGGGGCTGCAAGACGTGGTTCAGACCGTAGTCGGCCATACTGAAGAAGAGCAGGGAGCCAACGGCGAAGAGTGCTATCCAGAAATAGTTGCGCAGACGCGCCCCCAGCCCCGTCCACACCAGATACCCCACTAACACGGCCAACACCGCATACTGCACCCAGACGACATCGAACGGTATGATATAGAGGGCGAAGAGCACGGCAAGAACAGTGGAACCTACGCTTAACAGCAGCATCTTCCAGGCATCGCGCTTGTCAGGACAGTAGACGTAGGTGAGTCCCGACGTAAACAGCTGTATCAACAGCAGCACGCTGAACTTCCCCACGGAGGTGGTGTTGGCAGTGAGCATGACATCCTGATAGCGTATGCCGACGACGAAGTAGATGACCATGGCCACGGCGGTGAAGAGGATGCTGCCCGGCATTCCCTCGCGATAGAACATGAGGAAGAAGGACAGGTAGACCAGTGCGGACCCCGTCTCACGCTGCAGGACGATGAAGAGCATGGGTAGCAAGATGACGGCCAGCGCAGCGCCGAAATCCTTCCACTTATGGATGTCGTACTCGTAGATGCTCATCAGCCTGGCCAGCGCCAGCGCCGTCGCGAACTTGGCAAACTCTGCCGGCTGCAGTCGCAGAGGGCCGATGACGAGCCAAGAGTGGGACCCCTTGATGCTATGGGGGTTGAAGATGGTGGCAAAGAGCAGGACGAGGAGCAGTCCATAAATAATGTACGCGAACATATAATAAAAGCGGTCGTCGAGCATCAGCAGGACGAAGCCGATGACGATGCTGGTGGCTATCCACACAATCTGCATGCCAGAGCGCGTGGAGAGCGACAGCAGGTCGGGGTCGCCATAGTCGAAGCTGGCACCGCAGACGCTCATCCAGCCACCGGCCAGGAGGAGCATGTAGATGACGATGGTCCAGTAGTCGAGCGAGCGCAGTACGCCGGGTTGTTTATCGTTCGGTGTTGCCATAGTTGATGACTTTATGTTGGATGGCCTCTGCCTTCTTCAGTGAGGCTTCCGACAGTTTTCCGTGAATATACTGTTCCATAATCAGGCCGCCGATGGGCACGCCGAAGGTGGCGCCCCAGCCACCGTTCTCGACGTAGACGGCGACGGCAATCTTAGGATTGTCCATCGGGGCGAAGCCCATGAAGACAGAGTGGTCGTGACCGCGGTTCTGGGCTGTTCCCGTCTTGCCGCAGGCCTCGAAGTCGTAACGCGCCAGCTCGTGGCAGGTGCCGCCGAGTGCCGACGCCCTCATGCCCTTAACGACATAGTCGTAGGCATTGCGCCCGGCTTTTGAATGATGCTTGCGTGTAAAGGTGGTGTCGAGGGGTTCGCCCTGCACCTTCTTGACGACGTGGGGCACGTAGTACCAGCCACGGTTGGCGATGGTGGCGCCGAGGTTGGCTATCTGCAAGGGCGTAGCGTTGACCTCGCCCTGTCCGATGGCGATGGAGATGACGGTCAGTCCATTCCACGAGCCTTTGTAGGCATTGTCGTAGAACTGGGCATTGGGAATCAGGCCGCGCTTCTCGCCAGGCAGGTCGACGCCGAGGCGGTAGCCGAAGCCCATGCTGACCATATAGTCGCGCCAGGTGTTCATGGCTTTCTGCACGCTGCCGTACTTCGACTTGGCATTGAGCATGTAGAAGAGTCCCCAGCAGAAGTAGCCATTGCACGACGTGGAGAGGGCGGGAACGAGGGACAGCGGCGAGGCATGGCCGTGACAGCCCACATGCAGTCCCTTGTAGTTGAAGCCGTGGCCGCAGGGATAGGCGGTCTGGGTGGGGTGGATGATGCCCTCGTTCATAAACGTCAGTCCCTGGGTGGTCTTAAACGTCGAACCTGGGGGGTACTGTCCCATGATGCTGCGGTTGAGCAGGGGTTTCCATGCGTTACGGCTCAGTTCGAGGTGGTTCTTCGAGCGCTGGCGCCCCACCATCAGGCGTGGATCGTAGGTGGGCGAGCTGACCATACACAGTATCTCGCCCGTTGACGGCTCAATGGCCACGATGGAGCCTATCTTGTTCTGCATGAGCCGCTCGCCGAGAGCCTGCAGGTCGAAGTCGATGGCCAGCGTGAGGTTCTTGCCGGGCTTGGGGCGGCGGTCGAGGGCACCGTTCTGGTAGCTGCCCTGAATGCGGCCGTGGGCATCGCGGAGCAGAATTTTCACGCCCTTCTCGCCACGCAGCTGCCGCTCGTAGCTGCGCTCCACACCGAGCTTGCCGATATAGTCGCCGGGCTGGTAGTAGTCGTCGGCCTCAACCTCGGCGGGCGACACTTCAGCCACGTCGCCCAAGACGTGGGCGGCATAGGGATACTGATACTGGCGAATGCTGCGCCGCTGGACGTAGAAGCCGGGGAAGCGGTACATCTTCTCCTGGAAGATGGAGAAGTCCTTGTCGGAGAGCTGGGTGAGGAAGAGCTGCTGGGTGAAGCGCGAGTAGCCGGGGTTGCGGTTACGGTCCTTGATGGTGGCCATGCGGCTGTCGAACTCCTGACGGCTGATGTTCAGGGTCTGGCAGAATTCGAGGGTGTCGAGATGGTCGCCCATCTCGTTCATCACCACCATGATATCGTACGACGGCTGGTTGAACACCAGCAGCTTGCCGTGGCGGTCGGTGATGACGCCGCGCGAGGGGAAGTCGATGCGCTTGAGGAAGGCATTGGAGTCGGCACTCTTCTTGTAGTCGTCGCTCGATAACTGTAGCATGAACAGACGGATGATGTAGACGACGACAATCAGCGTTGCCACCCCGCCAATGACATAGCGCCGCTTAGCAAGCTCGTAGTTCTTCATTTACGAATGGTCTCCAACGTCAAAACCAAAGCCAGCGTCAGCACCGTACTGCCGATGATGGTCAGCACCCACTCTATCCAGTTGAAAAAGGTGAAGGCCTCGAGCGTGAAGAACACGACGCAATAGGCGAACACCAGGGTAAAGGCGAAGGTGGCGAACTTGCCGAAGCCCATTGTCGCCACCGCCGACCGCATGTTCTCGGGTGCTTCACGAGGGATAAAGAGGTCGAGCAGGTAGGGTTGGACAAACGCCATCAGCGTCAGGGAAGCGGCACCCAGGCCTGGTGTATTACTGAACAGGTCGGCAAACAAGCCTAAGAAGAAACTCCACAGCAACATAGCCCAACGGGGGTAGTTGCGGGGAAACATCACGACAAAATAGACAAGAAGCAGCAGCGTGGCGTAGCCGAACAGATGGATGTGGTTGAACACCAACACCTGTGCCAGCGACAGCACCACGAACAGCGCCAGTCTTCTTAATTCATCTATAATTGTCATATTTGCTATTGTTTGGGCGACATAGTTAATGAGTCCTTCACCTCCTCCATAAGCCGCAGGCGCTCACCGACGCTCTTGTCGTTGATGACGCACACGTCACGCAAGCAGGAGAAATCGGTGGTCAGACGCACCTTCAGACGGAACGACAGACCGTCGGCCGAGTCGTAGATACGCTCAATACGGCCGACGAGGACGCCCGGCGGGAAGATGGCTGAGTAGCCACTGGTCTCCACCCAGTCGCCGCGCTTGAAACGGGCGTGACGGGGGATGTCCTCGACATAAGCCACTGCCGGATCGCCGCCATACCACTGCAGATAGCCGAAATAGCCGCGACCACGGATGGCGCAGCTGATGCGCGACGACGACACGTTGAGCACGGGGATGACAGCAGCATAGTGGTCGGACACTAAATAGACGGTACCGACGACCCCATTGCCGCAGACCACACCCATGTCCTTCTCGACGCCGTCGAGCCGTCCGCGGTCGATGGTGATGATGTTGTCGGACTTGTCAACGGAGTTGGAGACGACCTTGGCGGGAATCGTGCTGAACTGGCTCATCATAGCCAGCCCCTGCCGCTCGAGGGCGGTCGTGTCATGGGTCATCTCGGTATAGAGCCGCCGCAGCTGTGCCAGCTGCCGCTCCTGATAGTAGTTACGTAACGTCAACTCCTCGTTGACACGGGCCAACGAGAAGTAGGAACGTACGGAAGCATCGAGCCTGTAGATACTGCCGACGACGGCATTGGCAGACGTGAACCACACGCTGGACTGATAGTTGTTGGCACGAAACAACAACACACCACTGATGACCTCCAGGAAAATGAAGAGAAACCAGTGGTAATACCTTGTGACAAACGCCAGCAGGTTCTTCATTTGTGCCTATTATCTCATCAGGAACGAGAAGCGGTCGACATTCTTCAGGGCGATGCCGGCACCACGGGCCACGCAGTGGAGCGGGTCTTCGGCCACGATGAAGGGGATGTTGATCTTGTCGGTCAGACGCTTGGCAAGACCACGCAGCAGAGCGCCGCCGCCAGTGAGGTAGATGCCGTTCTTCACGATGTCGGCATACAGCTCGGGCGGTGTGTTCTCAAGGGCGGCCAGGACGGCAGCCTCGATGCGGGCCACGGTCTTGTCGATGCAGTGGGCTATCTCCTGGTAGCATACGGGCACCTCCATGGGCAGGGCGGTGATGCGGTTCGGGCCGTGGACGATGTAGTCCTCGGGAGCCTCGTCGCCCAAGTCGGTGAGTGCCGAGCCGACGTTAATCTTGATGCGCTCAGCCATACGCTCGGAGACCTTCACGTTGTGCTGGCGGTTCATATATTCCTGGATGTCGGCGTTCAGGTCGTCGCCGGCCACCTTGATACTGGTGTTGGCAACAATTCCGCCGAGCGAGATGACGGCAATCTCCGTCGTACCGCCACCGATGTCGACAATCATGTTACCCTCGGGGGCTTCCACGTCGATACCGATACCGATGGCAGCGGCCATAGGTTCGAAAATAAGATAGACGTCACGGCCGTCGGCATGCTCGGCAGAGTCGCGAACGGCACGCAGCTCTACCTCGGTAGAGCCTGAGGGGACGCCAATCACCATCCGCAGCGAGGTAGAGAACAGCCGCGAACCGGTGTGTACCATCTTGATCAGGCCGCGCATCATCTGCTCGCAGGCTGAGAAGTCGGCTATCACGCCGTCGCGCAGCGGACGGATGGTACGGATGTTGTCATGCGTCTTTTCATACATCATCTTTGCCTTCTCGCCGACGGCAATCATCTTGTCGGTACGGCGGTCGAGGGCTACAACAGAAGGCTCGTCAACCACGATCTTGTCATCACTGATAATAATCGTGTTGGCCGTGCCAAGGTCCATAGCAATCTCCTGGACGAAACTAAAGAATCCCATTCTTATTAACTATTTGACAATTTACAATTTACTATTTGGCAAGCCTGTTATGTTTGCTGTTATTTGGCAAACCAGTTATGGATGGCAGTATCATAGTGCGAGCTGACGCCGAAGGCGCGCTCGGCCAGCAGGCGGCGGTCTTCAATGTCGGTCACGGCACCCTTGCGGTTCAGGATGTCGAGCAGGACGGGGTATTCGGCCTTGGAAGGCACGATGACCACGTCGCGGAAGTTCTTGGCGCCGGCACGGATGAGGGAGATGCCGCCGATGTCAATCTTCTCGATGATGTCGGCCTCGGCAGCACCGCTGGCTACGGTCTGCTCGAAGGGATAGAGGTCGACGATGACCAGGTCAATTTCGGGAATCTCGTATTTTGCCATCTGCTCACGGTCGCCCTCGTTCTCGCGGCGTCCCAAGATGCCTCCAAACACTTTCGGGTGGAGCGTCTTCACACGGCCTCCGAGGATGGAGGGGTAGCTCGTCAGGTCTTCTACCTTCTGGCACTCAATGCCTAAGGATTCAATAAACTGCTGAGTACCTCCCGTACTCAGGAATTTCACGCCTTCTTCATTCAGCTTTTTCAGCAAGTCGTCGAGACCGTCCTTGTGGAACACTGACACCAAGGCGGTCTTAATCTGTTTTGTTTCTGCCATTTCTTATAACGTTAATATGTACATATTTGAAAATAGGGTGCAAAGTTAATAAAAAATAACGACTATCACGCGCTGCGGCGCCGTTTTTTTTATTTTGATGCAGTTAAATTGCCCAAAGTCAAGTAACGGGGTATCCAGAGCCAGAAAGTGGAGCCTTTGCCCTCGCCCTGGCTCTCGACGCCAATCCAGCCGTTACAGCGCTTGGCAATAGCCTTGCAGATGGCGAGGCCGAGGCCTGTGCCCTGCACATAGTCGTTGAGCTTCACGAAACGGTCGAAGACCGACGCATGCTTCTCAAGGGGAATGCCGGCACCGGTGTCCTCGCAGTAGATGTAGATGCCGTCGCGCTCCTCGCCATGCGTCCCGCTGTCTACCCGCCGTTCCTCGCGGTAGCCCACCTTGATATGGCCTTCATGGGTGTACTTCACGGCATTGGTGACGAAGTTGGTGATGACCTGCTGGACGCGCGCCTTGTCGATGCAAGCCGGGAACGTGTCGTAGGGATTGTCGCTGACGAAGCTCACCCCGGGTTCCTGCACGCGCTGCGCCGCCGTCTGGCACACCTCGCTGAAGAACTTCGAGAAGTCGATGTCGGCAGGCTCTATGCTCTGGGGGCGGTCCTCGAGATACGACGTCTCGAGGATGTCGTCAATGAGGCGCAACAGCAAGTCGCAGTTTTGACGTATGATACGGATAAACTCCTGCCGCTCCTCCTGTGTATCAACCGTGTGGAGAAGGTCCGAGAAGCCTACGATGGCGTTCAGCGGCGTACGTATCTCGTGCGTCATATTAGCCAGGAAGGCGGCCTTCAGCTGGCCGGAGTGCTTAGCCTGTGTCGTCTCGCGGCGCAACTCCTCCTGCGACCGCATCAGCTTGGTGACCTCGCGCACGATGCCGAAGTGTCCCTGCACATTGCCGAACTTGTCGTAGTAAGGCATGCCGCTGGTAGCAAACCACCCTTCCTTATGGGTGAGCGGCGAACGCTTGAAGTAGCGCACGGCATTGATATTCTTGTTGTACTTCAGGGGGTTGTAGAAGTTCATGTTGGCTTCGTCGCGCCCCTCGTGAGCCATGCCGTTGAGATAGTCTTCGTAGCTGAACTGGGTATCGACCTTATGCAAGGAGCGGCCGACACTTATCATATGCGTCTTGTTGTTGGTGCGCCAGATGAACATACCGCTGTTCGACAGCAGGTCGTTCAACTGAGCCTCAAAGCGCCTGGCCTCGTCAGTGGTGACCTGCAGCTGCCGTTCGGTGGTCTGGTGCTCCAGGTACAGGCTGCGCTCGCTGGAGATGTCCCTGACGGTAATCACATAATAGCGTATTTCGCCTTCGTCGGTGGAAACGGGCCGGATGCGGTACTCCAGATACTTGTCGAGGCTCATTTCCGGGTAGTACATGTGCTGGCAGGCGTGGACGACGTGGGTCATGCCCGGCGTGAGCACGTCGCGGAAGAGGGGAGCGTCGAAGAGCGAGGTTTCCCAGAAGAATTTCTGGTTGGCCTCGTTGACGCCAATCACCTCCTTCATCTTGTCGTTCATCTCCAGGAGCCGGCCTTCGGGACTGTAGAACGACATGGCCACCATGGCGATTCCGAAAGCCTTATTGTACATGGCTGCCAACTCCTGGTCGGCCTGTTGGGCATTGATTTCGTCCGTAATGTCCTTCGCCACCAGCAGATAGGACGTGTGGCGCGCTTCCTCGTCGCGTTCCCTGATACAGCAGCCCGACAGATACTGCCAAGAGGGCTGCTCCGCGGTACCACGGTTGCGGCGTAGCTGCATATCGATGTGGGGGGCATGCTCCTTGACCAACAAGTCGATGCCGGTCTGGAACTTCGGCAGGTCGTCGGGATGGACGGTGGTCACCGCCTGAGCCATCGTCTTGCTTTCGTCCATCAGCTCTCCACGCAGGTTCGTGAACTTGTCGCGCCACGGCTGGTACTCCGTCACCATATACCCGCCGATATCGAGAGCCAGCCCCATGAGGTTGGTCTCATCAGAATACTGCAGCATCTTCTTGTCTACGCGCCGGCTTATCAGGCGGTTGAGGAAGAACAGTGTCAGCAGCAGCAACACGCCGACAATCGTGGCATAGAAGACATAAGGCGAGACGCCGTCCTCCTCGCGCTTGAACGAGAACCACTTGCCGTAAAGCTCGTCGACGACGCCGCTCTTCTCCAAACGGGCAAACTGGCTGTCGATGGCTTCGAGTAGTTCCTGGTCATGACAGCCGATATGGATGTCGAAGGCGGGCAGCGACACATCGCAGATACGAAGCGACTCGAGGTGAAGTTTACGCAGTCGCCACATCATAGGCTCCTCGCCCCAGACAAAGAAGTCGTAACGGCCCGTGGCCACGCCGACGATGGCTTCCATCGGCGGCTGCTGGTCGATATTGAGATTTGACGGTTTCAGCAAGGTCATGGAAAAGTCTTCGCCCTTACGCAGGACGACGGTCTGTGAAGGCTTGATGTCGCGCAGCGATTTGATTTCCGGCTCGTTGGACCGCATCAGCACCTTATAATGGTAACGCGAAATGACCGAAGTGGAAATCCTACCGCCAAGCAACTTCAACACGTCGGCAGGTGCCACTATGACGTCGGCATCGTGCTTACGGAAAATATCTTTTGACACGACACCCTCCCTCATTTCGAAGACATGATGGATGCCCAACTGCTTGAAGATAGCATTCATCAGGTCGACGATGTAACCGGCAGGCTGGCCGTTCTCGTCAAGGAACTCTCCAGGCGGCATATCCCAGTCGCAGACAATGACCAACGGGTGCTGCTCATCGTAGCGATCGGCAAGCACGGCCCCTGCCCCCTCATAACAGAACAAGGAGAGGACGAGCAGCACGGTGCGCAGGTAGTATCGGTAGTATCTTCTCATGCTTCAATTGCTGTCTTACGTTTCTCCACGATGGTGGCCTTACACGGTATCTCTATCCAGATGGTAGTGCCCCTGCCCGGCGCCGAGTTGACGTTGATGGCACCATTCATCTGATGAACCAGCTCCAGACAGATGGGCAGCGACAAGTCGGTACCATTGCCACTGGTGGCGCCAAAGCGCTCGAACATCGTCTCCTGAGCCGAGGCGGAGAAGCCCTCGCCACTGTCGTCGACGGTTATCAGCAAGCGGTCGCCGATATAGTCGAAACGGCAACAGACGAGTCCGCTCCCGGTATGACGGGCAGCACTCTCGACGATTTTCTCAATGACGTAGCCCACGTGGCCATCGTCAATCTCAACGACGAGACGATCATAGGGATTGACGACCCTGTAATCGACGCCGGGCTTCCGCTGCACAGCCCACCCCATCTGGCAATGGCCCTCAAAGGTGGTGGCAAACTCCACCGGCTCCTTCTTGAACTCTATCATACGGGCATCGAGACGCGACAGGAACAGGATGTCGTTCACCAACTTGAGCAGATAGGTGGCGTTGGTCTTGATCTCGCTGATAAACACGTCCTCGTCGGCAAGGTCGTGCTCTTCGACGAAGAGTTCGGCAAAGCCCACGACAGTGGTTATCGGGGTGCGTATCTCGTAGCTCATATTGCGCAGGAAGGCGTTCTTCACGCTCTCCACCTCCTGGGCCTTGGCTTTCTCGCGTTCCAGATCGGCGGCAGCGGCCTTCTCCTGAGTAACGTCGCGGCACATACCGAAATAGTTTTCCACCTCACCACGGGCATTCAAGACGGGAGTCAGGTGGAACTGCAATGCCAGGCGCTGGTTCTGGCGCAAACGGACGGTAGTGAAGATGCCCAGGTCTATCACGTCGTTGACACCCATATCCATATTATTCATGATGCGCACCACCTGACGGTGCGACTCTTCGGCAAGCAGGGACAGACAGCGCGACTGCGTCAGCGTGAGCTGAACGACGTTCATCTCGCGGTAGATGGTGAGGATATGGGTCTTCGGCGAATAGTTCACAAGGCGCAAGCCACCCACATGCAGGGCGTAGTTGATGTTCTTGATGTACTCGGTAACGTCCTGCGCTGCCGACATCATCGCGTCAATGCTACGTTTCAGCTTGTGGTAGGACTCTACAAACTCCGTCACGTCGCGGCCTGAGCCGAAGATGCCCAAGAACCGGTTGGCAGCGTCATAGACAGGCAGCAGCTGCTGCTCGTAGTACTTGTCCTTACGGAACCTGATGGAGTTTGCCAGATGGGGGTTGTCAACGGCCTTGATGATATGGGTAGAGTAGCAGCCGTCGAAGTCCTCGACCGTCAAGTCCGGGTCTTCCAGGGCGAAATTGAAAGACACGCGCTCTGCCAGCAGCTGCTCACGGTCGCATTCAAACGTGGCACAGGCTTTCTGGTTGATGTCGGCCATGCGGCCCTCGGTGTCATAGTAAATCATGTCGACCATCGAGTTAGAAAAGATACTCTGATAGCGCAGCATATTATCCTTCGCCTTGCGACGCTGCTGCTGACGCTCCGTGATATCGTCGAGCACACCGACAATCACCTTCGGCGTGCCCTTCCTGTCACGACGGAAGACGGAGAGCCTGACCATCACATCGCGATTATCGTTATTGCTGCCCGAAACGAGTTCGACGACACTGTTTTCCACACGCCCCTGGGCGATGGCGGTCAGGTGCTCTTCAAGAGTGGCAAACGACTTGGGCTGGTAGAGGCGGCCATAATCTTCCAGTGATTGACGGCGACTGACGATGCTGTCATCGGAGTTCATCCACGACAGCATCTTGCTCTCCACATCGTAAAGCCACACACGCACCTTGGTGGTACGCAGGATAAGCGCCAACCGGCGGTTATGGCGATTCACAAGCCGCGCCATGCGACGCTCACGGATGCGCAGCACCACCTGATAGAAGAGCGTCAGGAACAGCAGCACTACCACCAGAGCCGCTACGGGCCATATCCAGCGGGGAAGGCCTTCGCCGGCGCGCTCGGGATAAAACCACTTGTTCTGGATGGGCACCATCTTCTCCGACAGGCACAGCTGGGCGTAGGCGCTGTCCAGCTGGTGGAGCAGCACGGAGTCGTTCGACATGAAATGATATTCGCCGTGAGGGGCGTCTATCGGCGTCAGCTGCAGGTTGTCGGCCTTGTACTTGTTGATAAGCCACCTCAGCGAGAGCGTGTTCCAGACAATCTGTCCTTCCTCGTCGGCACTCAACTTCAGGATAGCCTCCTTCATGTCGTCGTAGGGAATGCAGCGGTCGTGCCAGCCGCTGTCGAGCATGAGGTGATGGCTGAAACTGCCGCGATGGAGCATGACCGGCACACGGCTCAGGTCCTTGACATTATGGACGAGGACAGGGCGCGACTTGGGCGTCACCACGCTGTGAGTGAACAGGCTGACGACTTCGCGTCCATAGTCGGCAAACTCGTCATGGAAGGATGCTGCCATACCCAACATCAGGTCGGAGCGCCCGGCCTTGAGGTCTTCCAACGCTTCGTTCGTTGGCTTGAGCTTTACGACGAAAGGAATGTCCAGCTCTTTGAGCAGCAAATTCAGCATGTCGATATTATAGCCCTCCGGCTGGCCCTTATCATTAAGGTACACGTAGGGCCACAAGTCCCAGGCGTCCTCATAGACCAGCGGATGTTCACGGGTGTAGGGACGTGCCGAGGCCGTTGACACTGAGACTAAGCAAAGAGCCAACAAGAAAGCGGCAACCACCGTCTGAAACGTCTGTTTTCTGAACATCATCGGCTGACCATTAGGTAGTATGGTGCAAAGTTACAAAGAAAAATTTATACAGCAAAACTTTTCGTCCAA
>Ga0256405_10007294_pt1 | contig 16845 bp, 18 predicted proteins | sample RumenRJG_02DNA_FD_189096 | JGI IMG/M metagenome (GOLD analysis project Ga0256405, IMG submission 189096) | Bovine rumen microbial communities from Lethbridge, Alberta, Canada - RJG_02 | ecosystem: Host-associated > Mammals > Digestive system > Stomach > Rumen | place: Canada: Alberta...
ATTCTACTCATTTATCTACCTCGCAAAACTACAGAATGATACTTTTAATCTTTTTGGTCTAGCACGAGATCTTATTGAAGCTCTATTCTCATATCTTATATCTCCTCCTCTTCTCGAAAATACTTTGTTGAAACGACCATTTGAATTAAATCGTAGACTGTAAAAATATTGAAATGGTGTATATTGAGCTATTGTAAGCTGATATTTTCTACAACCAGAAAATACAGTACCTTGATTATTATCGGTATTGAATTGTGTCATTATCACATTATCACCTACTAGTCCTTATAATCCGACATGGTGCAACCAGCATCTAATCGAATAGAATAAGTCCGCATATGCGGACTTATTTTTGCACGTAACGTAAATCTTCTTCCACTACACATTCGATCATTAGTTGTAATACCTGGAAAAGTATTATAGTCTTTTAATGATCGAATTAACCTTAATTCATTCACGCGAGCATAACATACTTTAGCACCATATCCGATTTCATTTTTGATACTTGAGAGGGATGATGATTTCATTCTTGCTCCTTTTATATGAATCTAATTCCAAAGCTATACCCATCTCATATAATGAAAGGTATAATGAGGTGGCTTCGCATCGTGGATCAATTCTCTTATTACTCTTCTCCTCAAGAGGTTCTAACTCTATCATGATTTTTTATCCTCCAGAAAGTGCATAACTGCAATTTTCTCATCGATCGACAATCTATTGAACCGGTCTTCATCGCTAATAACAATAACTGCGATAGCATCTAGTACTCTACTATATGCTTGTAGAGCTTCTTGATTTGTTTCATTCTGTACCTGCTGTGCGACCCAATCGAATAGTTCATTCAATTGAACATTGGAGGAGATATTATAGCGATATGGTTCTGAGTGAACAGGAAGAATATGACCAGTCTCACTTGAGTTTTGACAATCGATATTACGCTTAATCTTTAACGATCCATACTTTCTTCTATCCATATTTACCTCAACCCCATATGTATCTTTAATAAATGCGATATATTGATCAATAGCTTCGTCGATTTTCTCCTTACTGTATTCAGTGCAACGACGTCTACTAATCAGATTGTACAATGTCTTAGCCTCGATATCAATAACGAATTTTTCTTTCTGATCTTCATCTTTGATACTATTTGCGATCTCTTCTTCTGGTTCGGATAATGATCGGGATTTTGCATCTTCATAGCATCGCTCAAAGTCAAGTCGGCATTCATGTACGCGATTTTTGAGATCTCTAGTGGGCAGAATACCAGTCGATTTAAATCCAAAATAGTACCCAACGTTATGATTGACCTTGAATATCATAACGGTATCGATACCAAATTTATTACAATATGTGATAAAATCATCAGCATATTTGATACTATCGCTAGTAATTCCTCCAGAAGAGTCAACGCAGTCTTCTACTCTCTGTAGAAGAATTTTTGCATATCCATCCTTTACAAATTTTTCTCGATAAAATGGATTCTTAATATGTGTTGCAACATTAGTTTCAGTTTCTTCTAATCTCTCTCTACTCGTAATAATCATAATAATATCTCCTCTCTACTATACTACTGTATATCTACATTCTGCAGTGCTTTGATCTTATCTGCTGTTGACAACTTTGCCCAATGAGAGTTAAGATCTAACTCTTCAATGAATTTCATCTGGTTACTAATATCAAGATATGCTGATAATAATTCTGAAGCATTACGTGAACTCTCCTTATTCTCACTTAATCTATCAATAACATGATCAACATGATCTCGCAAAGCTTCCCAGCAAGCTTTATAATTAACAATTTCCGGCTCCTCGTACTGAACAAACTTACCTAATGTCCTATTGAAGACCATCGGTACAGCTTTCTTTGTTGTATTTGTTCTAGACTTAACCAGAGTTACATTAACAATTGAATCATCATTACCATAATCATCTTGATCAGTAGCTCTGGCTTCTCCATCTCTTAAGAACATATTATACATTTCTTCTGTCAACTCAATATCAGGACAACATTCAAACACATCGACATTATATTTTTTAGAAATATATGCAGCATACTTAGCAATGTCACGATATGTGTCTTCATTGTATCCGTTACGTACAACTGTAGCTGCTAAATCTCCTGCATGTTTATCAGTAACAAACCATGTTCTTAAAAATTGATTTTTAATATTATCATAAATGACTTTTTCAATTGGTCTAAGCATTAATCTTATTTCCTTCCAATCAATCATATAAATATTCCTTTCTTCTATAATTCCTCAGGATCACCACATTAAATTAATACGTAGTGATAAGTGAGGTGAAAACTAAATGAGTGAATCTAAAAACTTCTACGAACAAGACTCATTTCCAGAAGTGGAAACTGTCGTGTTAGCAGAATCTGTAAAATTTCAGATAAATCAGATTGCTAATTTACATGGCAAATTCTTTGTAAAAATATTGATGCCAGGTGTTGATGTTAGCTCTATCAAAGAGGTATCATCAAGGGTCAAAACAAATGCTAAAGGTAATCTTAAAACAAAAGCATATACTCAAACAAATTACTTTAGTATTAAGATTCCTACATATATTGCACTAAGTTTTATTGACTTTGAACTTATAGACGATCGTCATGACTACACTGGTAGTCATAAATATTACTCCATTGGAGTTCCTAAGAAAACATTTGTTATTCCGAAAGGAACAAAAATGTTAGCAGAATTTATTGGAGCAAAATTAGAAGTCGATCGTATGCGTATCGTTGGTCTAAAATAAGGAGGTCACAATGAGTCCAGAACGACAGAAAGCAGAAGAACTTATCTATGCTGTATTTGATAAGGTAGATAAGTCTCACACAAATTCTGACTACTATAGAAAGTTATTCTCAAAGATGTCTGATGCAGACTTTAAGAAGTTCTGTGAACGACGTCTCCCATTCCGTTTCCATGTTAGAGCATTCGAGATTGAACCTAAGATGTATGATATTATCGATGCATTTAAAGTTCTCAATAAACCATTATTAGAGAGGCTCAAATTACCATATTTCTATACCAATAAAGATGGTGTTCCAGTTGAATCAAATGAATGCATGGTTATCTACATTCATCTGAAGCGAATGAAACAGATGATCACGAAGAAGAACCATGTGTCTATTAATATCGATAAGCGTGATATGAAGACTGGTCTTCTTACAAGTTCTGATAAAGGTGGTAAAGAAACGGATCGAGAGTTTGAATCTCTTGCTACAATGGGTCTCGAATATACTATGGATGAGTTTGCTAGACCAAAGGGTGATGCTACACAAGCTATGTCACAAATGTCCCAGGCTATTCTTGCCAAGGGAAGTGTTTCTGATTCAGATATCACGGTTGCTAAAGATGACTCTATTGGTAAACGTTTACTTAATACGTACCTGCTTGGTGCACATATCTATTCCAATTTGATATGTATGGATTATATGACACCGTATACTTATAAGCAGAGACATAAAAAGATTGAACGTGAATAATAAGTATGACGTAGAGCCTAACAAGCTCTACGTCTTTATTATTGTGCAACTGGATAATTGATTCGTCTTGGAACTTTCCAAGGAACTGGTGACAGGAATAACCTGTGGGCAATACTCATAGCAGATGAATTGATATGAATCTTCTTTTTGATCAGTTTCTGATCATCATTCTCGTATCTTAGATATACTTTCATCTGATCTATCTTATTATTCTCGATGCATTCATCAATATACTCGAATGCTGACCGGTTGTTATAATACTCTTTGGTCACATTCATTGTCATATAACTGATGAAGATATCATCTTGACGTAATGTGATGTTTCCATCATGATACTCTTCGATTATTACGAATGGTATATGATCTGTACAGCCATCAATTTTGGATGCTGTGAAGATGGAAGATTTACCCTCATCAAAATCTGCAACCAAATACATATGAGAGTACTGACGTGTTTCTGCCAGGCTCTCAAACTCAATATGAGCAGAATCTACTTTATTACATGAGAAGAGAGCCTTCTCAGTATTCTGTTTAAACTTAATCTTATTTGATCCAAAAATATAGTACTTCATGGATATAATTCCTTTCATCATTAAATCGAATTTAAAAAATCGTTCTTACTTATATTATTCTCTGTTTTATCTGGTGATACTTCGTTATTCCAAGTATCTTTTGGAACACCTCCTGCTAAGCCGACACCACTGCGATAAACTTTGATATTACTATTATCAGGCACCGGTATTTTTGCATATGCTGCATTGGTACAAGCTGCGTTATACATATTCGTATTTACGAGTATTGTATAGAAACGCATAAATGTGTCAAGGTCAACTTCAACGCAATATAGAGGATTACCATTATGGCCCTCCAGATTGATCTTCATCTTGACACCCTCTTTAAACTTACCATCTCCATATTCAATTAGAATCGGTTCAAACTCTATGAACTTATACTCTGATTGGGTATATACTGCCATAGACCATTCTTTTGCGATTGTTAATCGCTTATCTATGATCTTGTATATACCCTTCTTACCAATATACCAAGGTAATACTTTTGTTTCGATGATGGTTTTTAGGAAAAAGACATCCATCTCTCTCATAATAATACCACCACCGAAATCATTCTTGATATCGAGTACGAAATAATACAACATCTGTCTCTTGATAGCTTTCGCTACGTTATTGCCTCCAATATACTGAGACGGATACTCTGTATTATATTCGAAGAATCTCCGACTACCATCTTTTGCTTTACGACCTAATACTGTCACAAACATGAGTGAGATAGTCGGAGATAGGTAACATGGCAAGACATCTGTTATCTTGTCATATTCTGTGTAATCATACATGATGCTTCTCTTTCTTTACATTTCTCCATTATAACCCATTGAATTATTGTAAAACACTGGGTTTGAATATACACCGCCATTTGGATATCCAGACTGTGGTGGCATATTTACAGGTTGCTGATTATTGACCGGTACATTATTAGCTACATTGCTAAACCAATCATTTGGATATCCAGACTGTGGTGCTGTATTTCCAGGTTGCTGATTATTGGTAGCATTTCTATACCAATCATTTGTTGTCTCCGTGCAAATTGGTGTTGTGTCTGATGGTTCTGGCTGGATAGGCTGACCCTGTAATGGGTGTGTCATATTATTGAAGATAGACTGTTGCTGCGTCTGCTCCTGAGCCTGCATTGGCATTGGTGCAGGTGTATTGTAAGCCTGACCACTGGTTATAATCAGCCTAAATCCAGGTACAACTCTATCAGTACTATAGTTAAGTACAACATCATTATCAGATATAAGTGCAAAATTGCTAACATCAGTAAATGATTCGAATCGCACCTTTAAACCATAATCTCTCATCTTAATAGCGTTATACGCATTTGTGAGATTTGCATTCAGTGCGATCTTATCGACTTCTGATAACTTATCAATCCATGGTGTGTTGCTGAAATCAATGTTGCTGCTCAGCATTGCAAAGTTGATTGGATATGTTGAGCTCATAATGTACTGCGCTTCACTACTATTAAGGTTCTCGTCGCTGTTAATTGTAACAATTCTGTTGATGATGCTAGGGAACTTTCTAACTGGTACAAACATTAATTTGGATACACCATCGACATCGATGTAGTTTGCACCAATTGCGATATTAGATCCACCATAGATAGAACCAACATCAATTGGTGTTCTCTTAACGCTGCATCCAGCCATTGGATTGATCGTGTTAAGCACTGGAGAAGTTCCGTCAGCAGATAATGTGTAGAAGTACGGAACATAGACAAACTCTCCAATATACATCTCCAATGTATGGAAGAATTCAATGCTCATTCTTGGATCTCTCTTCACTGGGAATACATTATTCACATAAGCATCGAGATCTCTTGGTACTGTATCCTCTTCTGGAGTTGGTACAGGAGATACAACTTCAATTGCTCTACCATCTTCTTCTGTATAATATGGACGACCCATGAAATGTACCGGCTTAAATCTAATAGCCTTTACAACATCCATTCTAGAACGAATTGCTCGGTCACCAGTTCTACGAATCAACTCAACGCCGTTCACCAAAAATCTGCTGTGATCATCATCTGTATCCTTCGTAGACAGATTATACAGATTAATATTAGCAATGTTTTCATAAGGGAAAATCATTCCATAATTTGCCAGCTTTGCAACCATATTGACAAATTCTTTTTCCTCTTTGTCCAGCTCGATTAACTCTGCATCTTCATGAGAGATGTAGTACAATGCCCACTCCGCTAACTGCATAGAATACTGGAATCTATTCTGCAGATCATAGTAACTCTCGTGAGATACTTCAGCTAATCTCTTAAGATCTTTTCTAGTTGCATCAGAGATAACATACTTTGCGTTATTCTCTTTCTCTGCTTTGAAGATCTCTGAATTGCGCTCTTTCTCGACCTTCTTAGCTTCACGCTTTTCTTCTTTAAGTTTCATTTCAAGCTCTACAATCTCGATGTCTCTCAGGTAATCTTCTTCGGTAACACCGAAGAAATCGTCAATTAACTTAATGCCGTAATCAAATACAGCTGATAATAAGTTGTCATTGGTTAGAAAATCAAATAAAAAATTCATAATATGTCCTCCATACTTTTTATTAGTGGTTGAATACTCAAAGGTCCCGTTAAGACCTAAGAGTATTCAACCGAAAGTATGTTGGATGTATTAGATCTTAACGTAAAACTAGGTTAATAGTTACATAGCTGCTTCACGTTGTTTCTCTCGGATATATTCATCCTGAATATTGTTGTACACATTCAGTAGATATTTTGTGTGAGCTTCTACTTGTTCTTGTGTAACAGCAATACCGTACAGTGAATTGCGCATGGACACTGTAGTTTGATGCATATACCTTTTGTTAATTTCCTTGATGTCATCGCCTGTTAATTCCATTATCATCACCTCCTATACTAATTAATCAGACGCAACAAAACATAATTATGTCTTCTTACATGTATATAGTATATAATTGAATTTTTATTTACTATTTCAAAAAATAAAGAATCTCTGGAGTTTGTAGCTCCAGAGATATGTTGTTTATTCGATCTTTGGACGGTCATCTCTAGGGATAAACGTCACTGGACTAATAGGTCCATGGTGTAATATCTGTTTTTCTTTCTTATAATGTACCTTGTCCATATCAAATCGTGTTTCTTCAAATGATATTGGACACTCTTGTGGATGTGCACGATCTTTCATAATGTTTTCTTTACGTCTCTGAATCTCGTTAGTATCCATCATCATATCAGAAACGTCTTCAGCATACTTATTAAAGATTGGTAATTTTGCATTATAGAATCGATTAATGTAACGGAATCCCATATCAACCAATTCAAAATACATACCATTCTTATCACGAATACGTCCTAATGTTTGTCGTGCTAATACTTCAGATTTGAATGGTTCAGCTATAACAAAGGTAGCTTTTAATCCCTTAATATCTTCACCGGCACCTGCAGATTTTGTTGTAGACAAGATAAGACGTTTATCTCGCTCTGCTAACTTCTGCTCTTTGGGGACAGCTGATGTAAAGATTCCAACATCACCAGCAAGTTCTCGTGAATAGTTGTCCATGATCCATTTATATACTCGCAGGATACCTTCATTTGTACCAATAAATACAATCACTCGATTATTACGATCTTTATGCAAGACTTTGAGAATTAAGTCCATAATCGTATACATCATACTATAGAATTCTGGCTTTTGTGTTACGTAATCAACATAGCGATTACGATCAAGACCATACTTATTTCTACACTTTGAAATATCCATTGGACTTGGATGAGAGTTCCATCGAATAGCACAATATGCAACATGTGCATCAATCTGCTCATCGAATAAATCAATGGATGGTACATTCTTGAGGCTTAATTGGTACACATAATTCTCTGATCGATTACTACGTGCTGGAGTTGCTGTAACGTAATATGTTTTATATACGTTTGTAAAATAATCAATCATCAATGTATTCTTTAAATGTAGATGAGCCTCATCATATATCTTGACTCCGATACCGAGATGCTCAAATAAAGAATATACTTTATCCCAGCCATATGTATCGCCAAAAGAACGTAACGTTCCATGACTACATAAGAAGATTTTCGAACGATCTGCCACCATAGAATTATCTTGCAGAATCATATTACATTTATCGCTACCAGATATCTGCATAATATCTTTAGCATCTACATTTGTATATTTTACAATCTCATCTTTCCACTGATGTAAGAGTGTATTGGATGCTGTAATGATAATTGCTTTCATCTTTAGATATGCGATTGTAGCAATTGATACATATGTTTTTCCAACACCCGTACTGAGATTAAGAGACAGCTGAGATAAATAAGCGTTATCTTCATATGGTCTTACAGCACAAGTGAATCGCAATGCTTCTGCCTGACGTTCATCTCTTGGAGGGAACCTCATTAAGATATTTTCAATCGGTTTGCATGGATGTGGATCTTCTCTCTTATAATACTGCTGATGAAAGAGGTACTTAATGTACCCCAAATCAACACCAGATGGTATATACATTCGATGATTCTCTTCATCGTAGTATAAACCAATATTTTCATGAGTATGACGTATTGGATCATACTTCGAGAATGTTCTCTCTAGTTTAGGTGCATCACCAAGATTATAATCATTAATGATGATGCAACTATTTCTAACAATTATCTTATCCATATTACAAGCGAATCATTTCTTCCGTAACGAAAATGTTATAAGGTACTTGCGCTCCAGCAGCTTTCAGATGACCACCTGCAGAGATCGTGTCTGGTAAACTTTGAGCAATCGCAGCGCAATCAACACCATCTTTCTCGGTATAGAATGAATATATCCATAAGTTATTTTTGCCATTATAAGCAAAGTTGCAAACAGCATCGAAATCTTTCGCTCTAGGATCTTGCGTTAACCATTCCGAGTTTACAAATCCATCTCCAATATTACAACAGAACACTTTATGCCCGTTGAATTCATATCCAAATGCTGCTTTGGTTGCTACCGCTGCTAGACTGTTGCGATACTTGTAGATTATCTTACCATTATCGATAAAATCATGTACAATCCTAGGTGTTTCACGTATATGAAGATCCGGATCATAATGACTATTGTTCAAATTATACCAAAAGTTTTCAACTGGATTGACCAATCCATGAGCATCTAATCCAAACTTGAAGAATCGGGTAGTATTACCAAAATGATATTCCCAAACATCATAATCACCAATTAACTGTGTAGCTATCGGGCAATGATCTCTAAGATAATGTGGATCGTCCATAACATCTGGAGATTTTGTATGTGCGTTGTACCATACCCATGCTAAAACGCAACCAGCAACACCGTCTTTACGAATACCTTGTATTGATGACATTTCTGTATTAGCATATTTCTCAATAGCAGTCTTGTGATGATCGATCCATACGATATCACATCCTTTATTGAGTAGCTCTCTCATATGATCAGGCTCAATTGAGAAGTCTACAATATATACCTTCTCTCCGCTTGGAGTACTGCTGTACAATTTATCCCAATCATATCCATAATTGATAGGAATAAACATATCTGGAGTAACCTTTGTACCAAAATGATCCTCTTCTAACTTTCTTACCCAATATGCAGCACAATAACCATCTGCATCAACATGATGTAAACAAATCATCTTTACCTCTCCTTTTCCGATTATCATATGTGGTACTATTTCTAGTACCACATACTTTATTACTTAACTGAATCTTGTATTCTTAGGGATCTTCTTCTTCTTAATTCTGTGACCAACACGAATCTTTGGATTATCAAAGCTAATAGGTTCAATCACATTCTCTGAGATGTCATCTTCTTCAACACGATAATCATCTGAGACAAAATCATCTGATAGATACTCCTGAGGAGTAACCTGATAGTATAGATCAGAAATTGATGGATGATGAATAAAATCATTCAGTGGATTCAGTAATGCTTTCTGAACCTTACTACTCTGTAATCTTACACCAATAGAACGATTATCAGATAATGACTTTGTTAATGTAAGAATCTGATATGGTGCATTCGGGATAGTCCAGTCTGGTAATTCCATGATATCATCAGCTGCTCGAATCTGATTCATCAATAATACTTCAAAGTGCACAGCATTAAGCTTAATATTTCCCTTGATGTTTGTTGTGATGAATTCTCTAAGAATTGTATTGCGATCATGCTCAGAAATAACAGACTTATTATCAATCAATTTCTTGATGTGATCCATTGTAGCAGATAACTCATTATTTTTAATCTCAACACGGAAGAGTGATGGTAACTCTGCAAGCTTGCTCATATCCAATTCGATATAGTATTCATCATCATCCGATGTTGTTACCAGATTACCCTTTGTTTTATTACGGTTAATATACTCCAGCAAATCAGCTTCTAGATACAGGTTATCAGATTCCTGCGTGTGGATATCTGCTTCTGTTCCATCTGGATATCGAACTTTGAAAGAATTGATGTAGTTGTTATATTCAATATCATCTAATTCTTCCTCAGACTTAATTTCTTCATCAATAATCAGCTTACATCCTTTAAAGTTCTTACCCTCAATTAAACCAATTGTATTGAATGTTGCAACGAAGAAATCATTGAACGCTGGTGTCCATACCATCTTGATAACCAATGACTCTAACAGATGCTTTGCAGATAACAGAATCTGAGTATAGATAGATGATAAGCCTTCAGCAGCAATCTGTCCCACATTAATATCAAGATTTGTAAAGTATAGTTCACCATAGCACTTACGACAAATACCATGACCTCTAGCAGCTGATGCACAAGTCATAGGAGAACGGAAGTATAATGTCTTACCAACAAGATCTACATCTCTCTTAGACATCAAAAGATAATCAATTCCCTTTGGATTGAATCTGTAATATCTCAGATTATACATATTAAGCATTGTCATATTCTCAATATATACTTCTTCGAAATTCTGCGTATCACATGTATAATTAGGATCAGGATTTAAGAAGCTATCCTGATTATTCAGCTCCAGCTGACGAGCTAATGCTCCAGAGTTACCTACATTATTCTTCTGCAAGATCTGAGCAATACGTCCAACAGATGATTCTACTGTCATCTCTTCCGGTGTCTGTAAACCACCATTCATGAAAGAATTCTTGATTGGATGTGGGAAGACTGATCCCTGACCATCTGGCTTTGATCCAACATTAACAGCAACTTCTTTGAACTGTCTAGGGTTAACACATTCTCCAGTAATAATGGAATCTCGCAGACAGTGATCTGACTTCTTAATATAAGAATTCAGTGTATCTGTCATCTTCATACCAGCATCCTTAACATCTTCTAATGGGATCTGGGAAATATCAAAATGTAAAGCATCGTAAACTTCCTGATGCTCATTCATCAAATCAATCATATCTTCCACATTCAATGTGTTTGCAAGATATGGCTGGAATACTTTAATATCTCTGAACTTTCCAAAGATATTATCAATCATAACATTTGTATCTAAGAATGGAATCTTACCTCTATATTTATCAATGAATATATTATCAATATAATTCTTAATCTCTTTCTTTGTAATTGCTTCAAAGAATACTAAATGTACACTATTAATCGGTGCATCGATCTCTGTATTAAGCTGCCAAAACATTAAGTTGAAAAGATAATCGAAGATTGAAAGTTCTACATCTTCGCCATCAGCAAAATATATATGGAGCATCATCTTTTTGACATCATCTTTCTCGATGCCATCTTTCAGAATATTAATGATCGAATTGAAGTGCTGATTAATGTTTGATCTGTTGATATCTTTTGTATAGATATCCTGTCTTAATGTTTCACAAAGATCTTTGTAAGGATAATGATTGTTTGGCTTGTAAGTAAAACTACTCATTAAAATACCTCCATTACATAGTAGTTTCTATAGTGGTAAATTCTTAATCTTGTTACAAGAATATAGTTTATAATCGAAAAACACATTAATAAATCTTACAGAAAGAGGTGTAATCTATGGCTAGTACAAGAGATCAATATTCTGATCCTACTCTGACTTATACAATCGAAGACTTCATACAACATAAAGTTGCCGATGATATGACATATCGCAATTTCTCTATCTTGGAGAAGATCGATGATGTTGAACATGTAGACTATAATCTTATCGAAGAATATATTACGGAACTCCAATCATTATGTGTCACAGCAGTATTTAGTGATGAAGAATATCGCAAATATAAATATGCACCAGACCGATTAGCATATGATTTGTACGGTTCTATTCAGCTGGACTTCATTATACTATTGATCAATGGTATATCGGATCCAAAAGAATTCAATATGCGAACTGTTAAGTTGCCATATGCTAGTGTACTAAGCTCTTTCTTGAGTGAAGTATATTCAAAAGATCAAGAATATATCAATGAAAATCGTTATGAGTATGATATAACAGATTAAGAGATATAAAAGGTCTAGGTGTAATAACCTAGACCTCTTTTATCAGTGCTGGATCGAATGTAAATGGAATTATCTTGTGTTTATCTTCCTTGGACATTCTTGCATTCTTAAGTGAAGATAACTTATCTGCTATACTATTCTTAGATGTTGGTTCTACAAATGTAATTGGACAAATGACTGTCTTCTCTATCTCCATATTAGGATCAAGATCATAATTATTATTAGAGAATGAATTGTTCAAGAAGTCATCATCTTCAATAACACTTGCAATACTATTAGTCAGCATAGAAGAACTACTCATTCTAACAACACCATTACCAGTAGCAGCATTATTTAATTCTGGTGCACTATGTAAGCTTTCCTTAAACTGAGGGATTGTACCAATATCTTCAACTAATCGAATTGTGGAGTCTGGCATAAATGGCTGCGCGATATAAGAACGATCACTACCTTTGTCTCTCATCTTTACTCGATTGAATGTCATATATGGTCTACCTTCAGAATCATAGTCTCTTGTAATATTGATACCACAATCCAGGTTATCAATCATTAATAATGATTCACCAGTAGATGATTTACCTAAGAGCTTACCAACATCTTGATTTTTCTTACGTTCACCATCTTCAATGATTCTAGCAGCTTCACGATTCAGATGTGATACTGTAATGACAGGTATTTCTTTTTCGTTTGCGAATACCTTAAATTCATTTACAATATTACCTAACTCGATTCGTAGATCACTCTCTTGTTCTATAGAACGAATTCTCTTAACATGATCCTGAATCATACATACAACTTCATATCCTTCATCCTCAAGATCGTCGCATAAAGAATACAGATATGCTGTATTGACAGATCGATTTGCCTTATACTTAATAACAATATCAATTGGAGATCCATCTGTAATATTTAACTCACCCTGCGTTCGCAGCATATTAATAACTTCTTCAAGTTCATAGTTTCCCATTCCTTTAGAATTATCAATAACCAAATCAAACAGTCGAGTGATTGTTTCTACAACAGAGTTCTCCTGTGTCAGCATAACAATACATGGTGTCTTGGATGGATCTTTTGGCCGATATCCAGAGTTATATTTCTTAAGCTGTATCATAAGATTCAGAAGTGTAATTGATTTACCTACACCGGCTGTACCTAATAGCATGTATACTCTTGAAGATTCGAATCCCCCACCAAGCAACTCATTCAATCCTTGCATACCACACATCAATCTTCGAGATGGAGAAGTTACAATATTATATGTATCTGTGATTGCATTCTCAAACGTACCAGGTTTCAAACTAAATGTCATCTCAATACTACTATTCGATACTTTTAGTTTTCTGAATCCTGTTTGTAATGTTCCGACTAATGCTTCCATCTCCTGTACAATAGAACCACGGTTACGATAATCAGATGTTTTAAATCTGGTACAGAGATCTTGCATTGTGTCTACATTATTGTAGATAAACTGAAACTGTAAAGTTTCTGTAATGAATTGATGTAACCATTCAATTTCTTTCCTGCCTAATTCTAGATGATCATAATCTAAGAAATCAATATCAAAATCTAATCCACCGTTTACAAATTCTAGAATAATATCTCTATCATTTAGATTATATTCCAATCTAGCTTCCAGAGCTTTATTCATAAACCGTAACCTAGACATTTTGTCTGGATCGTTTACGTATTGCGATCCATCTAAAATTGTAATCAATTTCTTGAGATTAACCAAATGCTCCATCCTCACAAAAGAGCTAGGCTGTAATACATATTTACATAATGTATTCAGTGTAGATAAGTCAATGTTAATCTTAATTGTCTTATCTTTCTTCTCAGCTTGATATCTAGAATTTACTTCGTTCATATCTAGTATCATTATTATACTTCCTTGTCATTTATTCTATTAATATTTCGTGCGATTATCTAGATGTTTTTGTCCGAATAGAATATTAAACTTTGTCGGATAATAGTTGTAATAATGCATCAACAGATATGATTTGCTCCCCCTCTTTATCATTAACATATCGGCAAAACTTATCATAATCTGATAATGTAGGATCTGTCAGATAACTATATTCCTGATTCAATTCAACTAATTCTTGTTTCTGCTGTTCTGCTTGATCTTTTGCAGTAAACTCGATTGTTGTGAATGGATTGTTTCTGAAATAATTATTGATAATGGTTTTATTATATCCAGGTATATTCTGGTTGAATCTTACCTTAATATAGTCAATACCATCATTAGCTCTTTTTGCAATGATCCAATCAATCACTTTCTTTGGATCTTCTACAATATCATTATATTCTATCGTATCATATCGGAATGAATGTATTGGTTGGAAAGATGTATAATGCATCTGCGTATCTAGATCATGTACAATTACTAGATACCCTTTCTCTTGCTCTTCTCCAAATCTCCACCGATATGGTGATCCACAGTAATAATAGAATCCTTGAAATACACCACCTGTATGAACATGACCGGAGACTGCAAAACCCTTACACATATTGAAATCTCTAGCTGTTAATAATCTGGAAGATCCAGATACCATATTACCATATACAGATCCCTCAAAGGTACCATGTACAAATGCTTCATCATACCATCCGCTCTGATGAAAGTATTTCTGATAGATATCTTCATCTAATCCATTTAACTCTGGAACCATCAAGATTCTAGCACCATGAATCTCTTCAAACTGTAATGTTGTGCATACTCGTACATCAACATCTTGTCGATTCATATAATGATAAAACAGTTTTAACTGATCGAAGTCATGAGATGTTGTTCCAGATAATAGCACCAATGTAGCATTCTTCTGTCGTACAACTTCTACTAATTCTGCAACAAATCTTGTTGCTACCATAGCAGCATCAGAATTACTCATAACTTTGTGATCAAATAGATCACCATCTACACTCACAATATCAATCTTAGGTAACTGTACAATTTGATCTAAGAATTGTTCTTTTAAGAATTGATATTGTTTTAGAGGTTCAAATGCACCGATATGACAATCTGCTATATGGACCTCAATAATTGTTCCTCTTACTTTGAGACTACTTTCGTCTCCGTACCCATATTCCATTTTCTAATAAATCCTTTACATTGATTGTAGATACAATGTAGTCATCAGGATCGTAGTTGCTAATACCTTTTAAACTATTCCATTGTATCATTCGATAAAATGCTTTAACCAGTGTATTGTATATATAATTATGCACCTGAGCAAACATCAATTTCTCATCCAACGTATCTAATGATGGTTCTTCTCCAGCAACAAAATGAATCGTTACAGGATCTGATTTTTTATCACTATATACATCTGTCATTGTAATCTTCACAAAAGATACATCCGAATCATCTTCTAAGAAATCATCTAATACTGATTTTGTATTAAGATTTGATATTGCCTTATCAATTGTTATCTTGATATTAATATTAGAAGACGGAGAAACTGATATAATCTGTCTATCATTATCCGATTTTCCAGACACCGATATTGGCGATATCGTGGTTGAGAATATTGGATTATCTGTTAATAGTTTGTATAATTCACAATACTCTTTTATATACTTCAGTAATATATTAATATCATGATTATCTGTTATATGCTCAATCTCATATAGAAAATTTGATAGCTCTTTTTGATGTGGTAATGTAACGTGTTTATGTTTAAACATAGATGGTACATTAAATGGTGTACTAAATACGATATTACTAATATCATCATCACTAACATCTACGAGATCATCGCAAACAGCATTAATGTATTAATGAATCGATTCTTTGTCGGAATTGCTTCTGAGAACTTGATTCTGTTCTGATTCATCTAACTCCTCCTTACTAGGATCAACAAGGTATGTCATAAATCGCACAATATCTACCATAAGTTGTTGATTAATCTGCAAGATATATTTTCGAATATCATTACTTGTATTGGCAGAGTTTTCTATATTACGAGGATATGATAATCGTTTCAGCTCAGAGTTATAAGAATATGACTTACCTTTATTTATATCAACATTAAAGTCTATAGAAAACTTATGCTCTGTATGAAATGATAACTTTGCAAAAATATTATCAAATCTTATTGTTGCTTCCAGTAATTGAATCCCATCTTTACCAGCTGGATCTTCTTGTACAATGATTGATTCAATCTTACCAAAAGATCCATTCGGTGGATATGAATTATAAATTTGACCAAAAAAGAAGTATAATTCTTCAGAATCTAATACTACATCCGCTTGATCCATCTTATGGATGGAATCAAGCAAACGATTACGTAATTTCTTAGCTTCATATTTATAATACGAACGTTTAAGAAAATTACCTTTTGTATTTTCTAATGAATATATATCTTTCATGGCAT
>Ga0256405_10007296_pt1 | contig 16844 bp, 29 predicted proteins | sample RumenRJG_02DNA_FD_189096 | JGI IMG/M metagenome (GOLD analysis project Ga0256405, IMG submission 189096) | Bovine rumen microbial communities from Lethbridge, Alberta, Canada - RJG_02 | ecosystem: Host-associated > Mammals > Digestive system > Stomach > Rumen | place: Canada: Alberta...
AGACGTAAAATAACGTCATATTTGTGCACCGTGCACAAAAGTCAAGGTTTCTTCGATGGGGCCTTTTCTTTTTGATTTTGGGCTAACGTTAAAAAGTCGAAAAGTGCTCATAATCACAAATTTTTTAACATTTTGCTTGCATGCCCCTATGCGTATGCGTATAGTTATCCACGCTGGCGCTTGCGATGAATAGCGAGGTTGCCGACACACCCACAGGCGTTGTCATGGATGGGTGGCCGGGGAATTCGCTAGGAGCAAAGAGCCTTGCAGCCTGAAAAACAGAATAGGAGGAAAAATTCATGGCAAAAGAAAACAAGATCCGCGTCCGTCTTGTCGCCTATGATCACAAGATCCTCGACTTAGCCGTCGAAAAGATCTTAGACGTGGCGAAGAACACTGGCGCCGGGGTCGTTGGACCAGTTCCACTCCCGACCGAGAAGCAGGTTTACACCGTGCTTCGTGCTACCTTCAAATACAAGGATAGCCGCGAACAGTTCGAAATCAGAACTCACAAGAGGTTGATCTACATCACCAACCCAACCAAGGAAACCGTCGAATTACTTCGCCGCTTAGACTTGCCGTCTGGCGTCGACATCGACGTGAAGTTATAAGGAGGACTCAATCATGAAATCCATCATCGGAAGAAAAATGGGCATGACCGAGGTCTTCGCTCAGGACGGGACCATGTATCCTGTCACCGTCGTTGAGGTCTTACCTAACGCGGTTACCGCCAAGAAGACGAAAGAAAAGGACGGCTATGAAGCCATCCAGGTCGGCTATGAAGATATGCCAGAACGCAAGGCCAACAAGGCTGAAGCGGGCAACTTCAAAAAGGCCGGTGTCAGCCCAAAAGAACATTTATATGAATTAAAGGGCGACGAAATCTACTCCAAGAACGTTGGAGAGACCATCGACGCGTCTATCTTCCAGGCCGGCGAAGTCGTTGACGTCATCGGCACCACCAAGGGCCACGGTTACGCTGGCACCATCAAGAGATATCATCACCACATTGGTCCAAAGGGCCACGGTTCTGGCTATCACCGTCAGATCGGCTCCCTTGCCAACAACGGTCGTGATAACAACCGTGTCATCCCAGGCAAGCACATGTCTGGTCACATGGCCCCACATCAGGCCACCGTTCTCAACGTGACCTTGATCGAAGTCAATGCCGAGAAGAATTACATTCTCGTCAAAGGCGCGCTCCCAGGACCAAAGAAGAGCATCGTCATGCTCCGCAGCCCTGTCAGAGCTCAGTTCCGTAAGCCAGTCGTTAAGGAATTAGCGAACTACGCGGATAAGAAAGGAGAATAAGCACAATGGCTGAAAAGAAAATCTCCCTTAAAGTCGTGAACCTCGCCGGCGAAGAAGCTGGCACCGTCTCCGTCTCCGCTGCCGTCTTCGGCATCAAGGACGCGAACGTCCAGGTCGTCCACGACGCCGTCGTCGTTGATCAGGCCAACAGCCGTCAGGCGACCGCCAAAACCAAGAAGCGCCACGAAGTCAGCGGTGGTGGCAAGAAGCCATATCGCCAGAAGGGCACCGGCCGTGCCCGCGCCGGTTCCACCCGTTCCCCAATCTATGTTGGTGGTGGCACCGTCTTCGGACCAGATGGGATGCAGAACTACAAGCTCTCCCAGAACAAGAAAGCTCACGCTCTTGCCCTTAAGACTGTCCTCTCTGAGAAAGTCGGCAACGGCTTAATCGTCGTTGATTCCCTCTGCCTCAAGGAAGTCTCCACCAAGGCGTTAGCCAATAGCCTCAAGGCCATCAAGGCCGAAGGCAAGACCCTCATCGTCACCGACCTTCCGGAAGATGAGAAGTCCATCAAAGGCATTGAGAACTTCATTCTCTCCGCCAACAACCTTGAGAACGTCGCGCTCGACGAACTCGGAAACGTCTCCGTCTATGACGTGCTCAACTTCACCAACTTGGTGATCAGCAAAGACGGCATCAAGAAACTTGAGGAGGCCCTCAAATAATGGCAGAAGAAAAGATTGTCGAAGCTGTTGCCGAAGAAAAGAAGGCTCCAGCCAAGAAGAAAGCCGCCCCAAAGAAAGCGGCTGCGAAAAAAGAAGAAGTCAAAGCTGAAGCGAAGAAGTTCGCCAAGGCCACCACGCATGACTTCGAAGTCATCCTCGAACCAGTCATCACTGAAAAGAGCATGGCCCTTATGCAGAATAGCAATAAGGTTACCGTACGCGTGAGCGCGAAGGCCAACAAGACCGAGATCAAGCTTGCCTTCCAGCGTCTCTACCAGGTCGCTGTCACCGATGTAAAGGTTGTCAACGTCCCATCCAAGACCACCACCCGCGGCGGTCGTTACCAGGGCACGATCAGCGGCTTCAAGAAAGCCGTCATCACCGTCAAGAGCGGTGAGGCGATCGACCTCTTCAAAGAGTAAGGAATCACCACTAGTCAAACTAGAAAGCATCCAATATAGGAGAAAAAGAAATGGCTATCAGAACTTATCGTCCATATACGAAGAGCCGTCGCGCCATGAGCAACTCGACCTTCGAGGACATCACCAAAGCCACTCCTGAAAAATCGTTACTCGCCACCAAGAAGCACACCGGTGGCAGAAACAACCAGGGAGTGATCACCTGCCGTCACATCGGCGGTGGTAACAAGAATCGTTATCGTATCATCGACTTCCGTCGTCGCAAGGATGGCATCCCAGCCACCGTCGCGGCCATCGAATACGACCCAAACCGCAACGCCTACATCGCCCTTCTCAACTACGCTGACGGCGAAAAGCGTTACATCATTCAGCCGAACGGCTTAAAGGTTGGTGACAAAGTCATCTCCGGTGAAGCCACCGATATCAAGATCGGCAACGCGCTCGAATTACAGAACATCCCAGAAGGTACCTTCATCCACAACGTTGAACTCCAGCCAGGCAAAGGCGCTCAGATGTGCCGTGCCGCTGGCACTTCCGCCCAGGTCCTCGGCTCCGAAGGCAACTATGTCATCGTCCGTCTCGCTTCTGGCGAAGTCCGCAAGCTCTTAAAGAACTGCCGCGCCACTGTTGGCACCGTCGGCAACGAAGACTGGAACCTTATCAACAAAGGTAAGGCCGGTAAGACTCGTTGGCTCGGCATCCGTCCAACCGTCCGTGGTTCCGCTATGAACCCGAACGACCACCCACATGGTGGTGGTGAAGGTAAGTGCCCTGTTGGTCGCGACGCGCCACGTTCCCCATGGGGCAAACGCACTCAGGGTGTTAAGACCCGCCGCGTTAAGAAGAATTCCACTCGCTTAATCGTGAGACGTAGGAATAGCAAATAAGGAAAGGAGATAGATTAAATGGCACGTTCTAGCAAAAAAGGACCATTCGTAGACGAATACCTTCTCAAGAAGGTCGAAGCCTTACAGAAGTCCGGCAAAAAAGAGATCATCAAGACTTGGTCTCGTCGTTCCACCATCTACCCTGCTTTCGTGGAACAGACCTTCGCTGTCTACAATGGACACGAACACATCACCGTCTTCGTCACTGAAGACATGGTCGGTCATAAGCTTGGCGAATTCGCGCCAACCAGGACCTTCCAGGGCCATCACGGCAATAACGTCGGCGATCAGGCCGCCAAGAAATAATGAGGAAGCGAACAATGGCTGAAGAAAAGAAAGAAAAGAAGACCGCTGCGAAGAAACCAGCGGCCGCCAAGAAAGCCCCAGCTAAGAAAGCTGCTCCTAAGAAGGAAGCCGCTGTCGAAGTGAAGGAAGAAGTCAAAGCCGCTGCCCCAGCGAAGAAGGCCCCAGCCAAGAAGGCTGCCGCCAAGGAAGAAGCCAAGAAGGTCGAAAAGAAGGCCGAGAAGAAGGTTGAGAAACCAGCCGTCACCGAAGCCATCTGCACCGTCTGGAACATCCGCACCACCCCACGTAAAGTGAGACTCGTCTGCGATGTCGTCCGTGGCAAATCCGTCGCTGAAGCCCTCGGCATCTTGTCCAGGCTCAACAAAGCTGCCTCCCTCCCAGTCGCCAAGGCGATCAAGAGCGCGGCCGCTAACGCCGTCAACAACTTCGGCATGCAGGAAAACCTCCTCTATGTCGCCGAAATCCAGGCCTCCGATGGTCTCCGCATCAAGAGATTCATCCCGCGCGCCAAAGGCAGCGCGTCCGGCCTCGTTAAGAGAAACGCCAACCTTCGCGTTATCGTGAAGGAAGCCAAATAAGGAAAGGAGCAGTAGAAAACTATGGGACAAAAAGTCAATGCCGTCGGCATGAGAATTGGTGTCAACCGTGATTGGAATTCCAAGTGGTACGCCAACAACCGTAATTACAGCGCCTTCCTTATCGAAGACATCAACATCCGCAAGTACCTCAACAAGGCTTGCAAAGACGCTTCCATCTCCCACATCGAGATCGACCGCGTCAAGACCGACAAAGGTCACAAAGTCACCGTCAAGCTCTTCGTCGCCCGTCCAGGCGTCGTCATCGGTCAGGATGGCACCAACGTCACCAAGATCACCAAAGCGCTTGAAGGCATCGTTGCCGCTGGTTCCAGCGTCAAACTCGACGTCCTCGACGTCAAGGATCCGGATCTCGATGCGACCTTAGTCGCCAACTGGATTGCCAGTGAGCTCGAGAACCGTGCCTCCTACCGTGCCACCCAGAAGAAGGCCCTCCAGCGTATCCGCAAAGCGGGCGCCAAAGGTTGCCGTACCCTCTGCTCTGGCCGTCTCGGTGGTGCCGAAATCGCCCGTCGCGAAGGTTACAAAGAAGGCGTCGTCCCTCTTCACACCATCCGTGCGGATATCGACTTCGCACACGTCGATGCCCATACCGCCTATGGCCGTATCGGTGTCAAAGTTTGGATCTGCCGCAGCTTAAACAAGGCTGCTGATGAGGCCAAAGCTAAAGAGGCCAAAGAAGCCCCGAAAGGAGAAGCCAAAAATGTTGCAGCCAAAGCGCGTTAAGTATCGTCGTCCTCATGCCTTAAAGTATGAAGGACACGCCAAAGGCGGCACGACCGTCGCCTTCGGTGATTACGGCATCCAGGCTCAGGAAGGTTGCTACATCACCGATCATCAGATTGAATCCGCCCGTATCGTTCTCTCTCGTTATACCGACAGAGCCGGTAAGGTCTGGATCCGCATCTTCCCACACATGGCGAAGACCAAGAAGCCAGCCGAAGTTCGTATGGGTTCCGGTAAAGGTTCCCCAGAAGGCTGGGTTGCAGTCGTCAAGAAAGGCACCGTCCTCTTCGAGATCGGTGGCATCGACAGCAAGATCTGCTGCGAAGCCTTACGCCTTGCGAGCTACAAGCTCCCATGCGAATGCAAAATCGTGAAGAACGAAAAAGTCAACGCTCCAGCCGCTGACGAGAAAGGAGAGTAACGATGGAAGTCAAAGAATTCCGCGAATTATCCGTCAAAGAGCTCGATGAGAAGCTCTATGACCTCCGCGCTCAGCTCTTCGAACTCCGCCGCAAGAAAGCGGTCGGCCAGTTAGAGCATGGCGAAGAAATCCGCGCTGTCCGCAAAGACATCGCGAAAGCCGAAACCGTTAAGCGTGAAAAAGAGCTTAACATCACCAAGTAAGGAGAAAGGTTATGGAAAGAAATACTAGAACCACCTTCCAGGGTGTCGTCACTTCTACCAAGAACGACAAGACCATCACGGTCGTCATCGAAACCAAACGTAACCATCCTCTTTATGGTAAGAGAGTCGGTTACTCCACCAAGATCCGCGCCCACGACGAGAACAACGTCGCCGAAGTCGGCGATACCGTCACCGTCATGGCGTGCCGCCCAATGTCCGCGACCAAGCGCTTCCGCTTAGTCTCCGTCGACAAGAAGGCCCAAACCATCGTCAACGCCGAGGCCGCCGAAGCTTCCCTCGAAGCTAAGGAAGGTTCCGCCGCTGAAGTTGAAACCGCCAAGGAGGCTGAATAATGGTCATCCAGGAAACTAATCTCGTGGTCGCCGATAACTCCGGTGCCCGCCTCGTCCGTGTCTTCCGTCAGTATGGCGGCAGCCACAAGAAGACCTCTACCTTAGGGGACATCGTCCTCTGCGCCGTCAAGGAAGCTATCCCAAACGGCAAGGTTAAGAAGTCCGACGTCGTCAAAGGCGTCATCGTCCGCGTTAAGCATCCAGTCCAGCGCAAGGACGGCTCCACCATCAGCTTCGACGACAACGCTGTTGTCATCGTCGACAATGAAGGTGCGCCAGTCGGCACCCGCGTCTTTGGCCCAGTTGCCCGCGAACTCCGTGACAAGGGTTATATGAAAATCATCTCCCTTGCCAGCGAAGTCTTATAAGGAGAAGAAGACATGAACATCAAAAAAGGCGATAAAGTCATTGTCATCTCCGGCGCCGACAAAGGAAAGCAGGGTACCGTCCAGCGCGTCTATCCAAAGCTTAACAAAGTCGTTGTCGAAGGCATCAATGTTCATAAGAAACATAAGAAGCCAACCCAGCAGACCCCAGAGGGCTCTGTCGTTGACATCTATGTCCCATTTGACGCATCTAACGTTGCTCTAATCGATCCAAAGACCAAGAAGGCCACCAGGGTCCACATGGGCGTCGTTAAAGGAAAGAAAGTCCGCCTCGCCAAGTCCGGCGAGAGCCTTGACTAAGAAAGGAGCCGATCAACATGGCAACCAAAAAGAAAACCGAAGCCGTTGAAGAAGCGACTCCAGTCAAGCACGTTAACCGTTTAGCTAAGAAGTATAAGGAAGAAATCGTTCCAGCTCTTGTCAAAGAGTTCGGCTACACTTCCGTTATGCAGGCGCCAAAAATTGAGAAGATCGTTCTCAACTGCGGCGTTGGCGAAGCCACCAGCAACTCCAAAGCTCTTGAAGAAGCCGTTGCTGATATCGCGACCATCACCGGCCAGCAGCCAGTCGTCACCAAGGCGAAGAAGTCCATCGCGACCTTCAAACTTCGTCAGGGCCAGGCCATCGGCTGCAAGGTCACCCTTCGCGGCACTCGTATGTACGAGTTCCTCGATAAGCTCGTCTCCATCGCGCTCCCACGTGTCCGTGACTTCCGCGGCATCAGCAAGAACGCGTTCGACGGCCACGGCAACTACACCTTGGGCGTCAAAGAACAGATCATCTTCCCAGAAATCGACTTCGACAAAGTCACCATCCGTGGTCTCGATGTCGTCATCGTTACCACTGCGAAGAGCGATAAGGAAGCCTACTCTCTCCTTGAGATGATGGGCATGCCGTTCAAGAGGTAATAACAATGGCAAAGAAAAGCTTAGTTAACAAAGAACAGAGACCTGCGAAGTTCTCCACCAGAGCCTACACCCGCTGCAAGAGATGCGGCCGTCCTCATGGTGTCCTCCGCAAATTCGGCCTCTGCCGTATCTGCCTTCGTGAGCTTGCTTACAAAGGCGAAATCCCTGGCATGAAGAAGGCCAGCTGGTAAAGGAAAGGAGACATACAACATGAACGCAGATCCAATCGCCGACATGCTGACCCGCATCCGCAACGCCAACGCGTTACGCTACGAAGAGGTCTCCATGCCGAACAGCAAAACCAAAGAAGGCATCGCGAAGATCCTCAAAGAGCAGGGCTTCGTCAACGATGCCAAGGTTGAAGTGGTCGATGGCTTCAAAACCCTCACCCTCACCCTTAAGTACAGCGCCTCTGGCGAGAGAGTCATCTCTGGCTTAAAGCGCATCAGCAAACCAGGCCTTCGCGTCTACGCCGAAGCTGACAAGCTCCCACGCGTCCTCAAAGGTCTTGGCATCGCCATCATCAGCACCCCAAAAGGCTTGCTCACTGATGCCGAAGCTCGCAAAGCTAACGTTGGCGGAGAAGTTCTCTGCTACGTCTGGTAATTAAGGAGAAATAAACAAAATGGCACGTATCGGATTTAAACCCGTCGTTCTTCCAGCCGGTGTTACCACCGAAATTAAGGAAGGCGCCATCGTTGTCAAAGGTCCCAAAGGCGAATTAAACGTCCACCTTCCACAGGCTGACGTGAGCGTCGAGGTGAAAGGCAACGAACTCATCGTCAATCGTTTACACGATGAGAAACAGGCCGTCGAGAATCACGGCACTGTTAGAGCCAACATCGCTAACGCCGTTAAGGGTGTTACCGAAGGCTACAAGAAAGAGCTCGAGATCAACGGTATCGGCTACCGCGCTGAGATGAAGGGCACCTCTATCGTCCTCCATGTCGGCTTCAGCCACGCCGTCACCATCGCTCCTCTTCCAGGAGTCAAAATCAGCCTTGCTGATGAAACCCACATCGCCGTCGAAGGCATCGACAAGCAGCTTGTCGGCCAGACCGCGGCCCTCATCCATGACACCAAGCGTCCAGAACCGTATGGTGGCAAAGGCATCAAATACAAAGGCGAATTTATCATCCGTAAGGAAGGTAAGCGCGCTGCTGCCGGTGGTAAGAAATAAGGAGAGCGACCATGATCGAAAAGATTTCTCGTACTGCGGTTCGCCAGAGAAAGCATCTCCGCGTCCGCGAAAAGATCAGTGGCACGGCCGAAAAGCCACGCCTCTGTGTCTTCCGTTCCAACAAAAATATCGAAGCTCAGCTCATTGATGACGTCAAAGGCGTCACCATCGCTTCCGCTTCCAGCGTTTCCATGAAGCTCGCCGATGGCGGCAATTGCGAAGGCGCTGCCAAAGTTGGCGCTGAATTAGCCAAGAAGGCTAAAGCCAAAGGTGTCACCAAGGTCTGCTTCGACCGTAATGGCTACCTCTATCACGGCCGTGTGGCCGCGTTAGCCGACGCTGCCCGTGAAGGCGGCCTTGAGTTCTAAGGAGAAAACCGATGGAAGAAAATAAAGTTGTTGCTCCAGCTGCTGCTGAGCAGAAACCGGCCGAAGGCCAAAAATCTACCCGCGGTCCTCGTCAGGGCTATGAACCTCACGGTTCCCAGGGCGCCGCTCGTCCAGGCGACCGTAAATTCGGCAATCACCGTGGCCGTCCAAGCGAACGCCGTGGTGGTCGTGGTGGCTTCCGCCGCCAGGAACCTGAATACCTCGAAAGAGTTGTCCAGATCAACCGCGTCAGCAAAACCACTCAGGGTGGTAAAAACGTCCGCTTCTCCGCGCTCGTGGTCATCGGCGATGGAAAAGGCAAGTATGGCTTCGCCAATTCCAAATCCGGTGAGGTCCCTGATGCAATCAAGAAGAGCTTAGAGCAGGCCAAGAAGAACATGTCTTACGTCAACATCGTCAAAGGCGGTACCATCGCCCATGACGTCGTTGGTAAGTTCGGTGCTACCACCGTCGTTCTTAAGCCAGCCAAACCTGGCACCGGTATCGTCGCCGGTGGTGCGGTCCGCGCCATCCTCGAACTTGCCGGCATCAAGAACGTTGTCTCTAAGGTCTACGGCTCCCGTAGCTCCATCAACGTTATCCGTGCGACCAACGCTGGTTTACGTTCCCTCAAGGATTACAACAAGACCATGGTTCTCCGTGGCCTCAAGACCCCAGAGGAACTCAAAGCCAAAGTCGCCCCGAAAGGAGATAAAGAATAATGGCTACCACTCTTTCCACGCTTTCCGTCCAGGAAGGTGCGAAGACCAAGCGCTTCATCAAAGGCCGTGGCCGCGGCACCGGAAACGGCAAGACTGCCGGTAAAGGTACCAAAGGTCAGGGTGCTCACAACCACACCAAGAAGGGCGGTTTCGAAGGCGGTCAGATGCCGATTTATCGTCGTCTCCCGAAGTTCGGTTCCCGCAAGACCCACACTGGTGTCAAAATCGAATACGCGGTCGTTAACCTCGAGAAGTTAAATGTCTTCGAAGACGGTGCGACTGTCACCACAGCTCTCATCTTAGAAAAAGGCTTAGTGAAAAAAGAGCTCTCTGGAGTTAAAATCCTTGGAAAAGGCACTCTTAGCAAGAAGCTCACCGTCCAGGTCGCTGCCTTCTCTGCGTCTGCCAAAGCTGCCATCGAAGCCGCTGGCGGCAAAGCTGAGGTTATTGAATAATGAAAAAGTTCGTCTCGATCTTTAAGAATAAAGAAATTGTCGGCCGTATTTTCTTTACGGTCATGATTATCTTCGTCATCAGGATCGGGGCGGCTATCACGGTTCCGGGAATCAAGGCGACTGAGGCTCTCAACAACGCCATGAATTCCGGCAATGCGATCTCGCTTATGAACCTTATGGGCGGTGGAGCTCTCTCGAACTTCTCCGTCCTGGCTCTCGGCGTTTCGCCCTACATTACCGCTCAGATTATCATTCAGCTCCTCTCGAAGGATGTCCTCCCCGCTCTTACCGAACTCTCCAAACAAGGTGAGTACGGCCGTAAAAAGAGCGAGATGGCCACGCGCTATCTGACCCTTTTACTCGGTGCTGTCCAGTCTTATGGCATCATCCGCACCATGGAGAACAACAATTACATTGAATTCTCCTCCAGCTTCCCTGAGGGGTTCTGGCGTTATGCCTACCTCGTCACGGTTATGCTCGCCGGTGCGATGCTTACCATGTGGCTCGGCGACCAGATCACCGAGAAAGGCTTGGGTAATGGTATTTCGGTCGTTATCTTCGCCGGTTGCGTTCGTTCGCTCCCAGTCCAGATTTCCACCGCTTGGTCCAAATGGATCGTCCAGAACCAGAGCCATGGCGCCAATGAGTTAATCAAAGGCTCCTTCCAATTCGCTCTCTACATCTTGCTGTTCGTGCTCATCACGGCGTTTGTCGTCTTCATTGAGCTCAGCAGACGTAAAATCCCTGTCCAGCACGCTGGCAAGGGTGGTTCGGCCGCTATGGCCCGCGCGAGCTTCTTGCCGTTAAAGGTAAACTCCGCTGGTGTTATGCCGATCATCTTCTCCAGCTCGATCATGATGGCCCCATCGGTCATCGCGAGCTTCATCTCGAGCGAGGCCGCTAACGCCTCTTGGCTCGGGGTCTTCAACTACAGCCAAATGTTCGAAATGCCATGGTTTAATGGCGCTAAGTGGTATATGCCGTGGGGATTAATCATCTACACGACCTTGAACCTCCTCTTCGCCTTCTTCTATGCGCAGATGGAAATCGATCCAGCTACCTTGGCCGACAACTTCCAGAAGAACGGTTCCTATATCCCAGGCATCCGCCCAGGCAAAGAAACCGAGAGATATGTCGGCAAAGTCCTTAACCGCGTTACCTGCATCGGCGCGTTCGCCCTTGCCTTCATCGCGGCCTTACCGGTCATCTTCACGCTCGCTGGCGCCTTTGGTAACCAAACCAACTTAGCCATCGGTGGCACCGGTATGATCATCATCGTCGGCGTCGCGCTCGAAATGAATGCGCAGATCGACGGTCTCTTGGCTGGCAAATCCTTCGAACAGGTGCAAGCTGGCGGAGGAATTAACTAATGCTCAATATCATTTTGATGGGCCCGCCGGGAGCGGGCAAAGGTACTCAGGCGGTCGATATCGCCGAGCACTTCCACATCCCACATATCTCGACTGGCGACATGTTCAGGGAAGCGATTGCCAATAAGACCCCGCTTGGTCTTCAGGCCAAAGCGATTATCGATCAAGGCGGTCTTGTCCCTGATTCCCTCACGATTGACCTCGTGAAGGATCGTCTCTCCAAAGATGACTGCGCGAACGGCTATCTTTTAGATGGCTTCCCACGCACCATCCCGCAGGCGGAAGCTCTTGCCGAGCTCGGTCCGAAAATCGGCCGTGCCGTCAACCTTGCCGTCAATATCTCTGTGCCTGACGAAATCCTCGTCGACCGTATCGCCCAGCGTAGGGTCTGCCCAAAGTGCGGCGCTTCCTATCACCTTGTGAATAGAAAGCCGGCCAAGGACGGAATCTGCGATCGTTGCGGCAGCGAGCTCATCCAGCGCAAAGACGACAATGCGGAGTCCTTCAAGGTGAGACTTGAGAACTACAACAAGCAAACTTCCCCCCTTCTCGATTACTACAAGAAGGCTGGCTTCCTTCACGAATTCAACGGCAACCAGGCCGTCGAAACCATCCGTCAGGAAGTCTTCTCTCTCCTCGAGGCGAATCAATGATCATCATCAAGTCACCGCGTGAAATCAAACTCATGCGCGAGGCTGGTGTGGTGGTCGGCGAAGTTTTCGCCGCTTTAGAGACATTCATCAAGCCGGGGGTCTCCACTTTGGAGATCTCCGAGCTTGTGGAGAAAGTCATGGTGGAACACGGCGCGAAAAGCGCTGAAAAGGGCTATTGCGGCTATCCGGCTGCGGCCTGTGTCTCCGTCAACGAAGAACTCGTCCACGGCATTCCAAGCGCCAAGCGCATTCTTCGTGATGGCGATATCGTCTCCGTCGACATCGTCGCGGAGAAGAACGGCTTTTTGGCCGATGCCTGCCGTACCTATGCGGTCGGCATCTGCGGCGAAAGGCAGAAGCGCATCATCGATGTCACTACCAAGTGCTTCGACGAGGCGATGAAGCTCATCAAGCCGGGCGTCCACCTTGGCGATATCTCTCATCGCATCGAAAGCGTTGCGAAAGAGAACGGCTACTCAGTGGCCCGTGAATACACTGGTCACGGCATCGGTAGCAACATGCATGAGGACCCTTACATCCCGAATTACGGGTATGCAGGGGAAGGTCCAATCCTCCGCGAAGGCATGACACTTTGCTTCGAGCCAATGCTGCTCGAAGGCAAAAATTCGCTCCGCATCCTAAAGGATGGCTGGACGGCAGTCGCAAAGGATGGTAAACTCACGTGCCACTACGAAAATACGATCGTAGTGACGTCGACAGGATTTGAAATCCTCACCATGCTTGAGAAAGAGAAAAAAGAAAGGGGGTACGCTATTTGAGCAAAGAAGATTGCATCGAAGTCGAGGCGACGGTATTAGAGTGTTTGCCTAATACCATGTTCAAGGTGAAACTCGCCAATGGCGCTGTGGTCCTAGCCTGCGTTTCGGGTAAAATCCGGATGCATTACATCCGCATTCTTCCCGGCGATCGGGTCACCGTCCAATTCTCACCTTACGATTTAACACGTGGGCGTATTACGTTCCGATACAGGAACTGAAACCGTATCAGCTACTTTAAGGAGTAAGAAACATGAAAGTCAGACCATCCGTCAAGCCAATCTGTGACAAATGCAAGGTCATTCGTCGCCATGGCACAGTCATGGTTATCTGCTCTAACCCAAAGCACAAACAGCGTCAGGGTTGAGCTTACGAAAGGAATTAATTAACAATGGCACGTATTGCTGGGGTTGATATCCCAAATGAGAAATGCGTCGGCATCAGCCTTACCTACATCTATGGTATTGGCCGCACGACCGCTAAGAAAATCCTCGCCGAAACCAAAATCGACGAAGCCATCCGCGTCAAGAATTTGACCGATGAGCAGTTAACCGCGATCCGTAACGAAGTCGCGAAATACCACACCGAAGGTGACCTCCGCCGCGAAGTCGCCCTCAACATCAAGCGTTTAACCGAAATCGGCTGCTACCGTGGCATCCGCCATAAGCGTGGCCTCCCAGTTCACGGTCAGCGCACCAGAACCAACGCTCGTACCCGCAAAGGTAAGAGAAAGACCATCGCGAATAAGAAAGAAGCGACTAAATAAGGAAGGAGATAAACAATGGCTACTGCAAAAAAAGGTAAATCCACCTCTGCACGTAAGAAGAAAGTCAAGCGTTCCTTCACCAAAGGCGTCGCTCACATTCACGCTACGTTTAACAACACCATCGTCACCATCACCGATACTGCTGGTAACGTCATCGCTTGGCAGTCCGCTGGCGGACTCGGCTACAAGGGTGCTAAGAAATCCACCCCATTCGCCGCTCAGCTCGCCGCTCGCGCCGCTGCTAAGAGCGCCTTCGACCAGGGCCTCCGTCAGGTTGACGTCGAGGTCAAGGGCCCAGGCCCAGGCCGTGAATCGGCCGTCCGCGCCATCCCAACCGTTGGCCTCCAGATTCTTTCTATCGAAGATACCACTCCAGTCCCACACAATGGCTGCAGGCCGCCAAAGCGTCCTCGTGGCTAGTCGGATCTAAACCAATCGCTACATTAGAACCATAGGAGGAATCAATAAATATGGCATCTATCGCAAAAACCGATTCCGTCGAAGAAATCAGACTCCCTGATCCATTCGAGCCGATCAAAACCACAGTCGCCGTCAACGATGAAGATGAGCACTTCGCCAAATTCGTCGTCGAACCACTCGAAAGAGGCTTTGGCTTGACTGTTGGAAACGCCTTGAGAAGAGTCCTTCTCTCCGCGCTCCCAGGCGCCAGTGTCTACGCCGTCCAGATCGAAGGCGTGCGCCATGAGTTCAGCTCGATCCCGGGCGTCGAAGAAGACGTCACCGCGATCGTCCTCAACCTTAAGGATCTCGTCCTTAAGATCACTGACACCTCTAACGAACCGAAGCGTATCGAAGTCGATGTCAAAGGCCCAGCGGTCTTAACCGCCGGCGACCTCCCGGTCCCAGCCTTTGTCGAAGTCGTTAACAAAGACTTAGAGATTGCTCACCTCAACAAAGATGGCCACATCAAGATGACTATCTTCGTTGGCGCTGGCAGAGGCTACGTTACTTCCGAAGCGAACAAGACCAACCGCGGCATCAAGACCGTCGGCGTCATCGCTACCGACAGCAACTACAGCCCAGTCACCAAGGTCAGCTACCTCGTCGAACCGACCCGTGTCGGTCATGATTCCAGCTTTGACAAGCTCACTCTTGAAGTCACCACCAACGGTTCCATCAAGCCGCACGAAGCGGTTGCGATGGCTTCCCAGCTTCTCGTGGCCCACTTCAACGAATTCACCAAACTCGATGAAGCCGTCAAGAACTACAAGTTAGTCAAAGAAGAAGTCAAACCAGAAGACAACAAGTATCAGGGCATGTTGATCGAAGAACTCGATCTCAGCGTCCGCAGCAACAACTGCTTGAAGCGTGCTGGCATCAGCACCGTCATGGAACTCACCCAGAGATCCGAAGACGAGATGATGAAGGTCCGCAACCTCGGCAAGAAGTCGCTCAAAGAAGTCAAAGAAAAGCTCGCCAATATCGGCCTCCATTTCCGCGACTATGTAGGAGAATAAACAATGGCAGCACAAGGAAGAAAGAACGTTCACGGCAAAGCCGGCGTGCGCTTCAAGGCTGGTTATACCGCCTCGAAGAACAAGTCGATGCTCCGCAACGTCGTCACCGATTTAGTTAAATACGGCCAGGTCCAAGTTACCTCTGGCGTCGTCAAGGAACTCAAGTCCCTCGGCGATAAGATGATCACCCTTGCGAAAGACGGCTCTTTAGCCGCCCGTCGCCAGGCCGCCGCTATCCTTCGTGATGAAGAGTCCCTCAAGAAACTCTTCGACGAACTCGGCAAGAAGTATGCTACCCGCAACGGTGGCTACACCCGCGCCCTTAAGCTCGGCAACCGCCGTGGCGATGACGCGGAAGTGGTCTTAGTCAGCTACGTCGACTAATCGCATTTCCAAAGACAAAGCCCTCCCGAAAAACGGGAGGGTTTTTTGTTAACTTAAAAGTCTAAAAGATTCGATGTTTACTATCGATTTACCGATATAATCGATTAAGAGAAATCGGTAAAAATTTTTAATCGGTAAATTGGAAGCGGTTACAATGCGATGATACCTAATCTTTTGGTTTTGGATATCGGTAAAACTTTGACGATATCTCTGATATATTTGTAAAATATATCCAAAGATTTTTTCTTTTTACGAGGAATAAAAATGAAAATCCGTTCGGAAGTAAAAAAGGACATCGAGGCCATTTGCGATTCGCACGCAAAAGAACCATCGCCTTTGATGATGATCCTCTCAGAAATCCAGAAGAAGTATGGTTACATCCCTCTTGAGGTCCAGGAAGTGGTCAGCGAGAAGACCGGTATCCCAGTCGCCGAGATCTACGGCGTCGTTACCTTCTACTCGTTCTTCTCCCTCAACCCAAAAGGAAAATACGTTATCGGCGTTTGCCTCGGCACTGCCTGCTACGTCAAGAACTCCCAGCTCGTCATCGACAAGTTCAGCGAGCTCCTTGGCATCCAGGCCGGCGAAACCACCGAGGATGGCATGTTCACCCTTGACGCCCTCCGCTGCATCGGCGCCTGCGCCCTTGCCCCGGCTCTCTCTGTCAATGGCAAAGTCTATCCAAAGGTCACCCCGGATCAGGTCGAAAGAATCATTAACGAATATCGCAACATGGAGGCTGCTGAATAATGGAAAAAATCACCACGCCAGAGTGTCTTGGTAAATGCATTGAAGAATCCACCAAGATGATGCAAGACCGCATCAGTGGCAAAAACGGTAAGCGCAGCGTTCTCGTTTGCGGTGGTACCGGCTGCTTAGCCAACCACAGCGAAGAGATCATCAAACGCTTCGAAGAACTCATCAAAGAAAAAGGCCTCGAAGACAAAGTCTCCGTCAACCACGTCGGTTGCTTCGGCTTCTGCTCCCAGGGCCCATTCGTCAAGATCTACCCAGAAGACACCTTATACCGCGCCGTTAAGGTCTCCGACGTCGAACAAATCGTCAACGATGACCTCATCGGCGGTCAGATCTGCACCAACCTTCTCTACGTCGACCCACAGACCCACGAAAAGGTTACCCGTATGGACGACATCAACTTCTACAAGAAGCAAAAGCGTGTCGCCCTCCATGGCTGCTCCATCATCAACCCAGACCTTCTCGAAGAATCCCTTGGTTATGATGGCTTCAAAGCTTTAAAGAAAGTCTTAACCGAAATGACCCCTCAGCAGGTCATCGACGAAGTTATCGCTTCCGGCCTCCGTGGCCGTGGTGGCGGTGGCTTCCCAACCGGCCGTAAGTGGCAGTTCGCCGCGAACGTCCAGAGCGATAAGAAGTACGTCGTCTGCAACGGCGACGAAGGCGACCCAGGCGCCTTCATGGACCGCTCCATCCTCGAAGCGAACCCATTCGAAGTCATCGAAGGTATGATGATCGCCGGTTACGCCTAT
>Ga0256405_10007298_pt1 | contig 16841 bp, 14 predicted proteins | sample RumenRJG_02DNA_FD_189096 | JGI IMG/M metagenome (GOLD analysis project Ga0256405, IMG submission 189096) | Bovine rumen microbial communities from Lethbridge, Alberta, Canada - RJG_02 | ecosystem: Host-associated > Mammals > Digestive system > Stomach > Rumen | place: Canada: Alberta...
TCAAAAAAGGTGATGACAAGCGCGTTTGCACCGTGTTTTTTGCTCAAAAGCGTAAAGACTTGAACAAAAAATACGTCAAGATGATGAAAAGATTTTCAAAGAAAGGTAATGTTGAAATCAAGCAGATTCCTGATGCTGAATTTAGATTTAAGACAGAGATTCCGGATCCAGAAAGTTTGATAGAACAACCCGAATTGACGAAAGCGGAACGGAAAGCGTTAAAAGCCGCTACAAAAAAGAAGAAAAAGCAGTCTTCTAAGAAAGCTAAGGAATAAACAGCTGCATTACAAATACTGATACATCATTCATGCAAGAGCAGAGTAAAGCCCATATCAGCAATTTTCGCATTGCTGATTTTGACATAAGAATCATTTTTGAGGATACGCATGTCAATAATATCAGCCTTATTCCCTCGTTCGCCCCATTCATCTCAAACGAAACAAGCGAAAACCTTTTCTTTAAGATGACGGTGGACGACACCCTCTCCCCTGTTCCAAAAGACCAGCGCGAACGCATTCGCAAATTTGACACAGGGAATGGCGAGACGATTGTTGATCTCTTGTCTGATGGCGGTTATCAGTTTATCATAAAAGACATCACAAACGCAGAATGTTGCCTCCTGATAACAGACAAGGATTTTTCAACATGCCGATGTGCTTTGAACGGAACAATGAACATGCGTCGCTTTGGACTCAACAGTGCACTTATGTTGACATTTGCATTTGCAGGATGTACTCATGACACGCTACTTATCCATGCCTCACTTGTCCGTCACAACGGATATGGCTATGCCTTTATCGCGAAAAGTGGAACGGGAAAATCCACCCAGGTGTCAATGTGGTTGAGGCATATTCCGAACTGCGACCTGATGAATGACGATAATCCCATCATACGAATTATCGATGGTAAACCATACATTTATGGTGGTCCTTGGAGTGGAAAGACGCCATGCTATCGCAACGTGAAAGCTCCTTTGGGAGCAATTACCCGAATCGACCGGGCAAAGAGCAACAGCATAGAAAAACTTTCGGCTATTGAAGCCTTTGCATCAGTATTGCCCGCCTGCTCGTCGATGAAATGGGATGTAGATATTTTCGAGCACATTTGCGATTCCGTCACAAAGATTGTTGAGACGACAAACATCTATACCCTGCATTGTCTTCCCAACAAGGAATCCGCCTTATTGTGTAAAAACTACATTACTGTTAATAATAAAGAATAAAATTGAGTCAAGTCCGTGAAAAAAGTAGCGAAAAAAGACAGTATCTAAAAGAAATCAAATTAGAGAATGCTGTTTTCCTTCCAGAGGTTGTAAAACTACTGGAAGAAGGACATACTGTAACGCTGCGGCTACGAGGATTCAGTATGCGTCCATTCCTTGAAGACAATCGGGACAAGGCTCTATTAACGAAACCAGTCAATCCAAAAGTTGGAGACCCTGTCCTTGCTGAAATAGAGCCCAAGCATTTTGTGCTCCACCGCATCATCAGAATAGAAGGAGAAAACGTGACGCTCAAAGGCGATGGTAATCTGGGGGTAGAACATTGCAAGTTGAAAGACGTGCAAGGTGCCGTTATTGGATTTTATCGAAAAGGCAGGAAAACATTAGACCGCACAGACGGATGGAAATGGCGTCTTTATTCCTGGATTTGGATGCGCCTCTCTCCCATTCGTCGCTATCTGCTTGGCTTCTATCGACGCATTTGGCTGAAATGTTTTAAACCAATATAGCTTATGAAAACAAAAGAAGGATTTAATCTTCGCTCCGTTTGCGGCGAATCAATCATTGTTGCAGAAGGAAGAGAGAATATCGACTTCAGCAACATCATCAGCATGAACGAAAGTTCTGCTTATCTGTGGACAAATGTCGTGGGAAAGGAGTTCTCCGCAAATGACCTTGCTGCGCTTTTGACCGAACAATATGACGTCGATGAAGAAACCGCCCTTAACGATGCTCAGGCGCTCATCCAACAATGGCTTGAAGCAGGAATTATTGAAGAATAACTTATTACTTCGACTTCAGATGGAACAGCGCCGCACCTATTGCCGTGCAGAACTCCGAATATTTCGGTATGCGGAAATGAACATTATATAGTCTTTCCAACAGCGGAAAGACATCACGGCATTGCGGTAATAATGTCATATTGCCAATCAACACAAACTCTCGGACGTCACTGTTAAGCGCGGAGAGAACAGACGCACTTCCTATGCTTTGAAGCACCATGTGTATCAGTCCCAGCGCAATGTCTTCTTTCGAGGCATCAGCCGCTGCATTTCCGAATAGCGAGGCAGTCGCATTCATCGGGAGTCCCGGTAAGGGATTAGCGCTGATGTCACCGATAAGCAAATTGATATTCTTGATATCTCCATTCATGGCAAGTGCTGCAACTTGTTTGATGTCAGATGTTTTCAAAAGGACACGGGAGAGACCTGCCAACGTGCCTCCACCAATTCCAATACCTCCGATGTGTCGAATATCATCACCATCACAACGGACCAATGAAGTACCCGTCCCCATGCTGACAACAATGATGTGGTCTAATTTTGATTCAAACCTTGCTCCCAAACCGTCAGCAACAAACTCATCCGCCTTATGCGTAGGAAGACCGTAGATAGGTTTGTCAATATATGCACTACCAACTCCCGTCAGCATCACACAATCAATGTCCTTTAAGTCAATCTTGTTGTCATGAAGATACTTCCCGAATGCCCCATAAAGTGACGTAATGGGGTCTATTGCGGATATACGCAAAGGCGAGAACACCTTCATTTCCCTGATGCCGACAATCTTAGTCGTGCTGATACCAACATCAATACCTATTACAATTCCCATGCTTTTTGTTTTTCAAGTTTAGGCTGCAAACTTACTTATTTTTTCAGACGTGAGAAAGAAAAACAAGAAAAAAACTCAAATCTTTGGTATTTATCCCTTTTTTCTTTATATTTGCAACATAAATAAATAAATAAATAATATTCCAAACATGAAAAGTTTCTTTAAAACAGTGTTAGCAACCATGGTAGGAATGATTTTGTTCAGCATTCTTGCATGCTTTATCGGAATCATGTGTGTCGTTGGAATGGTTGCCTCATCGAGTTCAACAAAAAATGTAAAAGACAATTCTGTCCTCGTTCTTAATTTGTCGGGAAGCCTTGAAGAGCGCTGCGAGACAAGTGTCATTGACAAGTTCAAGGGCACTGCTGGCAACATTATAGGATTGGACGACATCCTGAATGCAATAAAGAAAGCAGAAGAGAACGAGAACATAAAAGGTATTTATATTGAGGCGGGAATGTTTGTTCCCAATTCATATGCCTCGCTGCAAGCCATACGCCGTGCTTTGACTGATTTCAAAAAGACAGGAAAGTGGATTATTGCCTATGGCGATACCTACACGCAGGGCACTTACTATTTAGCTTCCGTTGCCGACAAGATTTATTTGAACCCACAGGGACAAATCGACTGGCATGGCGTTGCTGCCCAGACATTCTACCTGAAAGACCTTATGGCGAAGTTTGGTGTGAAAATGCAGTTGGCGAAAGTCGGAGCCTATAAGAGTGCGCCGGAAATATTCACGGCTGACAAGATGAGCGACCCCAATCGCGAGCAAATGACTGCATATATCAATGGCATCTGGGAAAATGTGTGCAAGGACGTTGCTTCAAGCAGAAAGATTAGTGTGGATTCGCTAAATGCATATGCTGACAATCTCATCACTTTTGATGCAACGGAAAACTATAAAAAGTACAAGTTGGTTGATGGATTGCTATATACCGACGAGGTCAAGAAGGAAGTAAAGAAATTGTTGAAGATTGATGAAGACGAGCGCATCAATCAGTTGAGCATCGCTGATATGGAAAACGTAAAAGACAAAAAGCGCAGTGGTGAGGAAATCGCTATCTATTATGCATACGGAGATATTGTTGATGGGGATGCCCAAGGGATGCTTAGTGACGGACATGTCATTGATGCGCAAACAGTCTGCAAGGATATAGAAAGACTCATGAATGATGATGATGTCAAGGCGGTTGTTCTGCGTGTTAATTCTGGCGGTGGCAGCGCCTATGCATCGGAGCAGATTTGGCATCAAATAGAAATGCTGAAAAGGAAGAAGCCAGTCGTTGTCTCTATGGGTGGAGCGGCAGCATCGGGAGGCTATTACATCAGTTGCATAGCCAACTGGATTGTTGCAGAACCGACAACACTGACCGGAAGTATCGGAATCTTTGGCATGTTTCCTGACATGAGTGGACTCTTGACAGAGAAACTCGGCGTGAAATTCGATGAAGTCAAGACCAATAAACATGGAACATTCGGAACGAATGCACGTCCGTTCAGCTCGGAAGAAATGGCTTACCTCGAGAAATACATCGACAGAGGATATAAGCTCTTCCGAAGCCGGGTTGCCATGGGGCGTAAAATGTCTGAGGACGATGTTGAAAAGATTGCGCAAGGACATGTTTGGTTAGGCCAGGATGCCCTGAAGCACAAGCTCGTTGACCAGTTGGGCGGATTGGACGATGCTGTAAAGAAGGCCGCACAGCTGGCAAAACTTGACGAGTATTACACCTACAGCTATCCTGCCGTTAAAGGCTGGTGGGAACAGCTGACCGCCGAAATGGCAGGAGGCAATTACCTTGACGAGCAAATGACCATGTTCCTGGGCGAATATTACAAGACATTCATGCTGCTCAAGACGATGAATCGCCAGAATGCCATCCAAGCACGCTTGCCTTTTAATATAAGTGTCAAATAGACAACAATGTAACAAGAAAACAATGAACGAGGGGTTCGTTAAAATCAACAAATGGCTATTGCCGTTCAGCTGGCTTTATGGAATCGGTGTGCGTATCCGAAACAAGCTTTTCGATTTCAATATCTTGAAGAGCAAGGTTTACGACATACCCGTCATTGCTGTCGGAAACATTTCGGTTGGTGGAACAGGAAAAACCCCTCATGTCGAATACCTCATACGATTATTAAAAAGCCAAGCCAAGGTTGCTGTTCTTAGTCGGGGATACAAGCGCAAGACGAAAGGGTTTGTGCTTGCCGACGAGAATTCTACAGTCAGAGATATCGGGGACGAACCTTTTCAGATGAAGCGGAAATTCCCGGACATTTATGTGGCTGTTGATGAAAAAAGATGTGACGGCATCGAACGATTGATTACTGACGAGCAGACGAAAGAAACTGACGTGATATTGCTTGATGATGCTTTCCAACATCGGTATGTAAAACCGGGAATCAATATTCTGCTTGTTGACTACCATCGTCAACTTATTCACGACAAGCTCTTGCCTGCTGGCAGCATGCGGGAACATAAGGAAGGGAAAAACCGTGCAGACATCGTGATTATCACAAAATGCCCGAAAAGCCTTCGCCCCATGGATTTCAGAGTCATCACAAAGGCGATGAACCTTTATCCGTATCAGACTCTGCTGTTTACGACTATTGAATACGACAACCTTCAACCGATGTATTGCGGAGAAAGCCGTCCGTTGGATAGCATTGAACGAAACGAACACGTTCTTTTGCTCACAGGCATTGCATCTCCACAATATCTTATGAGTGATTTGGAGAAATACAGCAACCATATCACTCCCCTCTCGTTTGGAGACCACCATCAGTTCACGCCAAAGGATATCGAAAAAATCAATCAACAATTCGACGAACTGCCTTCTCCGAAACTCATCATCACAACGGAGAAAGACACAGTAAGGCTCTTAGGCATGGAAGGATTGAGCGACCAAGTTCGCCACCATATCTACACATTGCCGGTGCGCGTGAAATTCTTATTGGAACAAGAAGAAACATTTAACAATAAAATTACAAGTTATGTACACAAAAATTCAAGACACAGCATCCTGGTTAAAGCAAAGGATGACCACAAACCCAAAAATAGGAATCATTCTGGGGACGGGACTCGGACAATTAGCTTCAGAAATAACTGATACCTATGAGTTTGCATACGAAGAAATCCCCAACTTCCCACTCTCCACGGTAGAGGGACATGCGGGAAAACTCATTTTTGGAAAGCTCGGCGATGTCGATGTTCTTGCCATGCAGGGACGTTTCCATTTCTATGAAGGATATGGAATGCGAACCGTGACATTCCCCGTACGCGTAATGTATGAGCTGGGCATAGACACGTTGTTCGTTTCCAATGCAGCCGGAGGTATGAATCCCAATTTCAAGATTGGCGACATCATGATTATTGAAGACCACATCAACTTATTCCCGGAGCACCCACTGACAGGAAAGAATTTCCCGACAGGTCCGCGCTTCCCCGATATGCACGAGACTTACGACAAGCAACTGATTGAAAAGGCTAAAGAGATTGCGAAAGAAAAAGGCATACGGGTGGTTCAAGGCGTATATGTGGGAGTACAGGGACCAACGTTTGAGACACCTGCCGAATACAGAATGTATCGCATACTTGGTGGAGATGCCATCGGAATGAGTACCGTACCGGAAGTCATTGTTGCACATCATTGCGGAATCAAGACCTTCGGCATTAGCGTCATTACCGACTTGGGCGGTTTCGATCCTCCTGTTGAGGTAAGCCATGAAGAGGTGCAGATTGCTGCCAACAAGGCACAACCCATTATGGCTGAACTCATTCGTGAGCTGGTTCAGCGCACATAATTGCAGTTTGCATGATACACCTCTTAAATAATTAAATGTAAGATATGGAGATTGCAAAACTCGGCGAATTCGGACTGATTGAGCACCTGACCAAAGACATAAAACCAAAGAATCAGGAGACGGTGTATGGTGTAGGCGATGATTGTGCTGTAATGCACTTCCCCGACAGGCAGGTTCTCGTTACTTCAGACATGCTTGTCGAAGGCATTCATTTTGACTTGACATATATCGGTCTTCAGCACCTCGGCTATAAAGCTGCCATGGTGAATATCAGCGATATCTTTGCCATGAATGGGACGCCAAGTCAGATGCTCGTCAGCATTGCCCTGGGGAAACGTTTCACTGTTGAAGACATGGAAATGTTTTATGCGGGAATTAAACTTGCATGCGACAAATGGAATGTTGACTTGGTTGGAGGAGACACGACAAGCTCCTTGACAGGAATGACAATCAGCATCACCTGCATCGGACACGCAGAAAAAGATGCCATCGTCTATCGGAATGGCGCAAAAGATACTGACCTGATTTGCGTTTCCGGTGATCTCGGTGCATCGTATCTCGGACTTCAACTGCTTGAACGAGAGAAAAGAGTGTACTACATGCAAGTGGATGAGGCAAAGCAAAAGAATGACGAAAAGGCACTGAAGCTGTTAGAAAACTTCCAGCCTGACTTTGCAGGAAAGGAATATCTTCTTCAGCGCCAACTGAAACCCGAAGCACGTGGCGACATCATCCAACAGCTGCGCGATGCTGAAATCGTACCGACTTCCATGATTGACATCAGCGACGGACTGAGCAGTGAGATTCTACACATCTGCAAACAGAGCGGATGCGGCTGTCGTCTCTATGAAAAGAATCTCCCCATCGATTATCAGGCTGCAGCCATGGCTGAAGAACTCAACCTGAATGTTACGACCTGTGCACTGAATGGTGGCGAAGACTACGAGTTGCTTTTCACCGTTCCTATCGGCGATTATGAGAAGGTAGAGGGCATGAACGACGTCAGGGTTATCGGACACATCACCAAAAAGGAATTAGGCGCAATGCTCATAGCCAGAGACGGTAATGAGTTTGAACTGAAAGCGCAAGGATGGAATCCATTGCAATGACAATATGAACGAGATGAACGGGAGGCTTCAATATAAGAAGTCTCCCGTTTTTTATGTTCATGAACAACATCAACGTGGCGCTGACTTTTTTCCACCTTGACACCCCACCTGTCATCTCGTCGTGACTGCATATTTATGCATAGGTGGGGCGATTAGAGTCTGTTTTGTAAATTCTTGAATTTCAATACGTTAATGGGTGCTTTCCAAAAGTTCAACTTTTAGCTTGCAAAAGTTGAACTTTCAGGCGGTGAAAGTTGAACTTTTAGAGTGCAAAAGTTCAACTTTTGGAAAACGAAAGTTCAACGGTATATTTATACGCCCCTTACTGTATGTTTATGCAAGTGGATTTTCCTTCATCTAAGAACCTTGCTCGCACCAAATCATGACGCCCGAAAACACTTGTATTGACAGTGCTTTATGACGAACACGCACTGTCATTTTTTTACCACATCTACAACATGCAGGGTTCCGTCTTCAACATAAAAGCGCACGTCATAGCCGAATATGGGCATGCCATAGTTCTTTTTCAAGTCATGTTGGTAAGTCGGGCGCGGATCTTGTGCAAGAACCTGAATCACGATGTCCAGTTCATCGGGCGTGAAAAAACGCCGCAATGATTCGGGGAAATCCACTTCCACTTCTTTCCATTCATGCGTGTCAACAAACCCGCTGCGCACTCCGTCGTGACAATCCGTGTAGGCGATATAGGGTTTGATGTCGTAAATCGGCGTCCCATCCATCAGGTCGGCACCCTTTACATAGATGACGGGAGCGTTCTTTCCGTCGAGCACAATCTTCTCTATGCGAACGGAAGACAAGCCTAAAGCATTCGGACGGAAAGGTGAACGCGTGGCAAAGACACCAAGCCGCTTGTTGCCTCCCAACCGAGGTGGGCGGACAACAGGACTGCTCACTTCATGAGGATTGGCAGAAAATCCCCATATCAGCCAAAGATAGTCGAAATCTTCCAAACCACGAATATAGTCGGCATTCCGAAACTTATCCTCAAATACTATTTGTCCGGGCAAATTCTCAACCACCCCACTCTGCTTTGGTATTCCAAACTTTGAACTGAAAGGCGATTTGAACGTAGCAATTTTTTGTAAAAGCATATTGTATTATAATGAAAATGGAGTATGCCCTTTTGAAGACATACTCCATTTTTTCTTAGTCAAGCCATTTCACGTAACAGAAATCCTGGCGATGTGGCAGTTTTTCATTCTTCGGATACATGCGCACGGCAGTCTTGAATGTTCCGGCATCGTCTGGTTCTATCTTACATTCGAACGTATAGAGATTTCCGTTCTTCCCAATCTTCTTGAACGGATGAACGCTATAGATGTGATTCGTACCGTCATTATCGGTATGCAACACGACATATTCCAAACCGATAGCATCATCCAGTCCCTGTTCGTCTATCACATATCTCAAGACATATTGGATTCCGGTTTCTGCTCCGGTTTCGGGTATAGTGGTCTCTTTCGACACCACGTGTATGCCATCCCACTTTTCTGCTACGCTCTCTTTCCATGCTGCAATTTCTTTTGCCAGCTGATTATTGTTTGCAGAAAGTTCCTTGAAACGTGCAGCTTCTTTTACATAGAACTTAGAGAAATAGTCATCCAGTTGGCGTTTCATGGTATAATGCGGGGCAATCGTTGCTATTGAGTTCTTGATGACTTGAATCCATCCTTCACTGTAGCCTTTTTTGTTTTGAGCATAGTAAAGCGGGACTATCTCGTTTTCGAGCAGTCCATAGATGGTTGCAGCGTCTAACTGGTCTTGATATCCTTGGTTTTCATAGGTACGCTTTTCCGTCAAAGCCCAGCCGGCACCTTCACGATAGCCTTCCAGCCACCAACCGTCGAGAACCGAGAGGTTTACCACTCCGTTCATCTCTGCCTTCTCGCCTGACGTTCCAGATGCCTCAAGCGGGCGAGTCGGAGTATTCATCCAAATATCAACTCCAGAAACCAACCTGCGTGCCAAGCGGAAATCATAATCTTCGAGGAAAATGATTTTGCCCAAGAATTCCGGGCGCTGGCTTATTTCGAATATTTTCTTAATCAATCCCTGTCCAGCCCCGTCGGCAGGATGCGCTTTTCCTGAGAATATGAACTGTACGGGATGCTCCGGGTTGTTCACTATCCTTGACAAGCGCTCAAGGTCGGTAAACAGAAGGTGCGCACGCTTATAGGTGGCAAAACGACGGCAGAAGCCTATCATCAACGCATTCGGATTTATCTTTTCCAAGAGCGAAACCACTCGCGACGGGTCGCCCTGATTCTTCAGCCATGTCTCACGGAACTTGTCACGTATGTATTTGACGAGCTTCTCTTTTAGCGTCATGCGCGTAGCCCATATCTCTTCGTCAGGAACTTCATAGATGGCATGCCAAATCTTCTCATTACTTTGGTCATTCATGAAGTTCTCATCGAAGTATTTACCATACAGCTGTCGCCATTCTGTTGCTGCCCAACTGGGGAAATGCACGCCGTTGGTCACATATCCCACATGATTCTCCTCCGGATAATATCCACTCCAAATGGGGGCAAACATCTTCTGGCTGACCCATCCATGCAACTTGCTCACACCGTTCACTTCCTGACAGGTGTTGCATGCGAAGGTTGACATACAGAAGCGCTCTGTCTTGTCTTCAGGATTCTCGCGTCCCATACCGACAAACTCATCCCAAGTAATGCCGAGCATTGCCGGATAACCACCCATGTATTTCCCAAAGAGTGATTCGTCAAAATAGTCATGACCGGCAGGAACCGGCGTGTGACAGGTGTAAAGCGAAGAGGCACGCACCAGCTCCATTGCCTGATTGAACGTAAGCCCCTCCTTCACATAATCACAGAGGCGCTGCAGATTGCATAGCGCAGCATGTCCCTCATTGCAATGATATACCTCTTTTTCGATACCGAGTTTCTTCAGTGTCAGCATACCTCCTATGCCTAAAAGAATCTCCTGCTTCAACCGATTCTCCCAGTCACCTCCGTAAAGTGTGTGCGTGATGGGACGGTCATATTCAGAATTCATCTCGTTGTCAGTATCGAGCAGATAGAGCGAGATGCGTCCGACATTCACCCTCCATACGTTGGCGTGTACATAATAGTTCATGTAAGGCACGTCCACCACCATCGGATTACCGTCGGAATCCATCTGTCGGACGATGGGCAAAGAGTTGAAATGCTGTGCCTCGTAGTTTGCTATCTGTTCGCCATCCATGCTCAGCGATTGCTTGAAATAGCCGAAGCGATACATAAAGCCGACGGCACACATATCCACATTGCTGTCGGATGCTTCCTTCAGATAGTCGCCTGCCAGCATGCCTAAGCCGCCAGAGTATATCTTCAAAACATGATTGAGTCCATATTCCATGCTGAAATAAGCTACCGACGGACGTTTCTTGTTAGGCTTCACGGACATATATTTCTCAAATCGTCCATATACGTCTTTCACCTTTTTCATGATAGCCTTATCCTTAACGATTGCTTCCTTACGGTCGTAGTTCAAACGCTCCAGCAACAACACGGGATTATGATTCACCTCTTCGTATAGCTTTTCATCAAGGCTCTTCCACAAATTACGAGCTTCATAGTTCCAAGCCCACCATACGTTATGTGCCAACTCATCCAGGCACTTCAACTCCTCAGGAAGACGCGACTTCACTGTCAGCTCCTTCCATTGAGGCAAATTACTGCAATCTGTCTTAATTTTCATAACAATCTATTACCTATGTTTATATATCGGAAAGAATTCTCTCACACAAATCTGTGCCCAATTCTTTTCCTTCACGTTGTTAAAACGATGCAAAGTTACAAAAAAATCTACATTCTGAACGCTAATTACCTATCTTTTATTTATCTTTGCAGACATAAATACGTTTTAACTTGACACCCATGAAAAGACTTCATACCCTACTGATTGCAGTGTTAGTAGCATGTTGCGTGCATGCGCAGCATGATCAGAATCCGTTCCAGGCATCTCTTTACAATGAGCAAAATGAGATTAGCATGGAAATTGATTTAGTGAAAAAGAACATTCTTGTGCCTCAGCAGGAAGTGCTTGGTGAGGTTGCAGGATATATTTCCATAAAGAAAGATTTCCGCAAGTGGATTGTCATTGATGCTGAAATGATTCGTCCCAACACTGCCCAGCTTTCGGTTGTCAACGACTATGGAAGCGAAGATTTCGTTGCCCTTCTTACTTTCAACCACGACGGCTCTTACACGTGGAAGCATCAATCAGGCAGTCCCATGAAGTTTGTCATCAACAAGAAGTGGAATAAGATGCCAGGCACCTTGTCATTCAAAAGGCAAGAGCCGAAAAAATAGGCACAAAAAAAGAGAAATCCTGCTTCGGATTTCTCTTTTTTTGCGGAGAGAGAGGGATTCGAACCCCCGGTGCCTCTCAGCACGACGGTTTTCAAGACCGTTGTAATCGACCACTCTACCATCTCTCCTTGCTTAAATGGTCTAAAAGCGGTTGCAAAGTTAATGTCTTTTTTGTTATCCCGCAAATTTTTCTTTTATTTTTTTGCTTGTTTGCTGATTTTAGTTTAATTTCGCAACATGATTTATCCGCATGATTTCGAGGAAAAGATAGGCTTTAGGGAGATTAAGCTCCTGCTGAAAGAGAATTGCCTCTCTTCGTTAGGGAGTGAATTGGTTGACAGCGTAGCGATGTCGAAAGATGAGCGCATGATCAACGAGCAGTTGAGTCAGATTGTCGAGTTCCGGCGCATCGAAGCGGGCATGGACAGTTTCCCGTTGCAGTATCTTTTTGACATTCGTGAGGGTGTCAGCCGACTGCGCGTGGAAGGCACTTACATGGAAGCCGAAGAAGTTTTTAATCTTCGGCGCTCATTAGATACAATCAATCAATGTGTTGTCTTTCTGAACCGGCGCGAAGATGCTGACGACGGTCCCTTTTCCTATCCTACGCTACAACGGCTCACGGAGGGCATCCGTTCCTTCTCGGGCATCGTGAAGCGATGCGACCAGATTGTGGACAGATTTGGAAAGATTCACGACAACGCATCTCCCGAACTATTGACGATTCGGAGAAATCTGTCTAAGGCTGAAAGTTCCGTCGCACGTACATTATATAAGATATTACATGCCGCGCAGAGTGAGGGCGTCGTGGAGAAAGATGTCTCTCCCACCCTTCGTGACGGTCGCTTGGTCATTCCCGTTGCCTCTGCATTGAAACGGAAAATCGGCGGTATTGTTTACGACGAGTCGGCTACGGGAAAGACCGTTTATGTGGAGCCGACCGAAGTGGTGGAGGCAAACAACCGCATACGGGAGTTAGAGAATGAGGAGCGTCGTGAAATCATGCGCATATTGATTGAGTTCTCTTCAGACATACGCCCGCATGTTGATGAAATCCTGTCTGCCTACCACTTCCTTGCTGCGATTGACTTTATACGGGCGAAAGCGCATTTGGCTTCGGCGATGGATGCCTACGAACCCACTGTGGGACAGACTCCGGAGATTGACTGGATAGAGGCTCGCCACCCACTCCTCGAACGCTCGCTGAAAAGGCAAAACAAAAAGATAGTTCCACTCGAAATCACTCTAAAGAAAGAACAGCATATCCTTATCATAAGCGGTCCTAACGCCGGAGGAAAATCTGTTTGCCTGAAGACGGTCGGACTGCTGCAATACATGCTGCAATGCGGATTGTCCATTCCTGTCAGCTATCGCTCAAAGACGGGCGTGTTCGACGAGATTATGATTGACATTGGCGACGAACAGAATATCGAAAACGACCTGAGTACCTATTCCAGCCATTTGCTCAACATGAAAAACATGCTCAAGCGCGGCAACAGTCGCACGCTCTTGCTGATTGATGAGTTTGGCGGTGGCACTGAGCCGCGCATCGGAGCGGCTATAGCGGAAAGTATATTGAAGCAGTTCTGCCTGAAAAAAGTCTTTGCCGTGATAACGACCCACTACCAGAACCTTAAGCAATACGCTGATATTCAGGATGGTGTCACGAACGGTGCCATGCTTTACGATAGACACGAGATGCGCCCCTTGTTCCAACTTGAAATCGGGAAACCAGGAAGTTCGTTCGCCGTCGAGATAGCCCAGAAGATTGGCATTCCGGAAGAGGTCATCAAAGATGCTTCGGACATCGTCGGGTCGGAATATATCCAAAGCGACAAATATCTTCAGGACATCGTTCGTGACAAGCGCTATTGGGAAAACAAGCGAAAGAACATCCATCTGCGCGAAAAGGAACTTGAGGGCATCATCAGCCAGTATGAGAAAGCGATGGCTGAGCTGAAAGAAAACCGAAAGGACGTGTTGAGAAAAGCCAAGGAACAGGCGGAAGAACTGCTTACTGAAAGCAACCGAAAGATAGAGAACACCATTCGTGAGATACGCGAAAAGCAAGCGGAAAAGGAAAACACGCAACGGCTGAGACAGGAGCTTGAGACGTTCAAACAGGAAGTGGCTTCTTTCGAAAAAGACGATGGCGACAAGTCCATCGAGCGTAAGATGCGACAGATTGTTGAGCGACAGGAACGACGCAGCAAACGGAAAGAAAACAAGAAGAAGGAGCAAGCGGCAATGTCGCAGAAAGTACCGAAAGAGAATGCGGAAAAACGGGAACTGGCGGTCGGCGACTCCGTTCGTATCAAAGGAAATCAGACGGTCGGCATCATCGAAAGTATGGACCGCAACATGGCGGTGATTGTTTTTGGCAACATGCGCACAAAGATGGAGGTCGGGCGACTGGAACTTGCAAAGGAGAACAAGCAGCAACAGCTCAGCACAGCGCCTCAAACGATTCGGAAGACGCTGGAAGACATCAACAAACGGAAACTGAATTTCAAGCAAGACATCGATGTGCGGGGCATGCGCGGCGAGGAAGCTGTCACGGCTGTCACCTATTTCATAGACGATGCCATCATCATAGGGATGCCACGCGTGCGTATCCTGCATGGGACGGGCAATGGTATCTTGCGGCAACTGATTCGCGACTATCTTGCCACGGTGCCCAACGTTTCCGGCTTCCGCGACGAGCATGTGCAGTTCGGAGGCGCCGGCATCACGGTGGTAGATATAAAAGTTTGAGCGCAGCATGAAACGGATAGCAGTCATCGGAGGCGGAGCAGCAGGCTTCTTCTTTGCCATCAACCTCAAGGAAATGGCTCCCGACGCCCACATTACCATCTTTGAGAAGGGGAAACGGGTCTTGAGAAAAGTGGAGATTTCCGGCGGCGGACGCTGCAACTGCACCAACACATTTGCACACGTGAAAGACCTCTCTGCCGTTTATCCACGGGGACACCGCCTCATGAAACGCCTGTTTAACGTCTTTAATCAGCACGATGCCATGCAGTGGTTCGAGAGACACGGCGTGAAACTGACCATACAACCTGACGACTGCGTGTTTCCTGCCTCGCAAGACGCGCACACCATCATCGATTGCTTTCTCCGCCTGGCACGCCAACACGACATCAATATCGTCTGCAACAGCAAGATTTCTTCACTCGACGAGCTGGACGGGTTCGACGATGTGCTTGTCACAACGGGCGGTGCAGCGCAGCCAAAAAGCCTTGAATGGCTGCAAAGAGAAGGAATTGAGACGCAACCTGCACTCCCATCACTCTACACACTGAAAATCGACGATGACACCCTACACGAGCTGATGGGAACGGTCGCAAACAGTGTGACTGCATTCATTCCCGGAACGCGCATCAAGTCGGAAGATACACTCCTCATCACGCACTGGGGAATGAGCGGACCTGCCATCCTCAAACTGTCAAGCCATGCCGCCCCACTCCTTCATAGCAGGAATTTTCAATCCCCACTCGGAGTCAATTGGTGCAACCTGCCAGACATGGAAGTGATGCGTCTGTTAAAGGAAACGGCTGCACAAAATCCGAAGAAGAGCATCGCGTCATTCTGCCCCATCAACATTCCGCAGCGCCTCTGGCGATATTTAGTGGGAAAGACATTAAATGACAGTGACCGCAGGTGGTGCGACATCGGGAAGAAAGATTTATCCCGACTTGTCAACACGCTGACGAACGACCACTATCAGGTGACAGGGAAAGGCACACACAAGGACGAATTCGTGACCTGCGGAGGAATTGCCCTGTCGGCTGTTCACCCGAATACGCTCGAAAGCCGCGTGCGTCCACACCTGTATTTTGCAGGAGAGGTGCTCGACATCGACGGCATCACTGGCGGCTTCAACTTCCAGGCGGCATGGACAACGGCATACGTCGTGGCTAAGCACCTCGCATCAGAATGACCCGCATCGGGCTTTTTTTGAGTCACTCCCCTGCCCATTTCCAGAACAAACGGTTTTAACATTTCGCGTCATTTTAGTTGCATGACGACAACTAAAACGGATATTTGGGAAATGTGAGTTGAACGAAAATTTCGCCAAACTTGCCAAATTTGACTCTCCGAGTGAAAAAATGAGTTTTTTGAACGAATTTTTAAGGCGTTGAAAATGAACAATTTAGAAAAAATGCCTGTTTTTTCGTTTTCTGAAAGTTGAACTTTTGCATGCTGAAAGTTCAACTTTCACCTCCCAAAAGTGTAACTTTCATCGGCTAAAAGTGCAAGTTTTTCAGAAGGATGCGGAATATTCGTCGGTTAAAAATGCAACTTTTGGGCAACAAACGCATATTTTTCTCATACTCATTCGGTTTGTCTGACAAGACGCTTCCTGAACGAATACGACCTTTGTAAAGTTTTCTGCTTTAAAATTCTTTTCCTTTTAACTTAATTGCCGGCTAAATGTGAAAACCGTTTTTTGATATTTTGAGAGGGCAAAAAAAATCCGATTTAAGACCTCTGCGCAAGTGAAAACCTGCAAGCTGCGTCTTAAATCGGACGGTTAGTCAATCAGCTGACAGCAATTTTAGTGCTGAGCTTCGAAGTCTTTCATGCACTGAACGAGCGCCTCGCAGCCTTCAATGGTCATAGCGTTGTAGGTACTTGCACGGAATCCGCCTACGCTGCGGTGTCCCTTGATACCAACCATGCCACGCTCTGTAGCGAAGTCGAAGAACGGTTTCTCGAGTTCAGCATATTCGTCGTTCATCACGAAGC
>Ga0256405_10007300_pt1 | contig 16832 bp, 19 predicted proteins | sample RumenRJG_02DNA_FD_189096 | JGI IMG/M metagenome (GOLD analysis project Ga0256405, IMG submission 189096) | Bovine rumen microbial communities from Lethbridge, Alberta, Canada - RJG_02 | ecosystem: Host-associated > Mammals > Digestive system > Stomach > Rumen | place: Canada: Alberta...
GACGGACTCGGAGAAGTTGGTGATGATACCCTCTCCGGTGGTGACTGGCACTACTGCGCAGGTGTACTCCTTGGTATCGATGGCGTACTCCCACATGCCGACCGCTTCGCAGGCCAGCTTCTTGAGGGTCCTGCCGGTGTTCTTCACAAGGAATTCTTCGAGTGCTCCGAGGTTCTCGGAGAGGTCTTTGACGTCGTTGTTCGTTAGTCTGGTCATTCATATCATATCCGGTGATTTGTCGATAAACTCCTCGAGTTCGAGGTTCTCCATTATGTTGGTGATAAACTGTTTCTTCTTGTGGACCACGTCCTGATAGGAGTCCCCGTGGTTGATCACAGTGAATCTGCATTCGTAGGTGCCGCTGCGGTAGTCGGTGATGACCTCGTCGGCGCCCATGAAGTCCTCGAGGTACATGGGGTTCTGCACATGGCTGAACTCCTTCTCCCCGCAGGTGGACAGGGTGGTGCCGCGGACGATGAAGTGCTCGTAGCTGGCGTATCCCTTCTTCGGTACCTTTCCGGTCTCCTTACCCATCTTGGAGCACACGAGCTCCTCCAGGAGGTTGATTCCCGTTGCCGCACAAATGCAGGCAGGGGTCTGGCTGGGGATCCTGGCGTCGATCTCCAGCACCCTGAGTCCCTTCTTGGTGAAGATGGCCTCCACGTCCATGAGGGCGTTGAGTCCCAGACCCTCCCCGAGCTCCTTCCCTATCTTTATGAACTGCTCCTCGTCGGCCTCGGGGAGGACGCGGGGCTCGCAGATGATCTGCTTGCAGTCGTAGTTAGAGTCGAGCACCACCTCGGTGGTGACGTAGGCTTTGGCGGTCTTCCCGTTGCCGATGACCTCGATGGAGACGCTCTTGCCGGAGACGAACTCCTGCTGGATGGGGGTGTCGCCGAGTTTCTCTATGACCCTCAGGGCCCTCTGCCTCTCCTCCTCGTTGTTCACGGCGCTGACGCCAATGCTGCCGCTCTGGCAGGAGGGCTTCACGATGATCGGGAAGCCGCATTCCGGCCACGGCCGGGGGATGGGGGTGCCGATGCGCGCCATCAGCTCGTTGGACTTCTCCTTGGAGCAGGAGGTCTTGTAGGATTCTATGTCGAACAGGAGGTGGGTGCCGCACTCGGGCACGGTCCTGCTGAGGAACTCGAGGACCTCGAGGTTCTCCACCGCGGGGATGACCGCGTCGCATTCCGCGAAGAGCTGCTTCGCCCTCTCCTGCTCCTGGAGGATGTCGCACACCTCGGCCCTGTCCGCGAGGGAGAGGGCGGGGGCGTCCTTCCTCTTGTCGATGACCATGGAGGTGTATCCCGCGTGCCTGCAGAGGTACACGGCCTCCATGCCCTGGAGGATGCCCCCGACGATCCCTATCAGCATCTGAGGGTCGCCTCCGGGCGGTGTGACTCGTAATAGTCCCAGAACTCCTTCATGGTGGCCTCGCGACGGCCCAGGCTCTCCGCCAGGTTCCTGACGTAATCGATGGAGCGGTGGCCGTCGTTGATGTCGAACTCGGGCTGCGCGACCCCTGCCAATCCTATGTCCGGGGGCACGATGGAGGTGATGACGCTGGCTCCCGCGGCGACCCTGCTCTTGAGTCCCGCGGTTCCCTCCACGTCGAGGCTGGCGGGGATGAGGACGTCGGGGTAGGCGAGCCTCATGACCGCGATTGCTTTCAATTCGTCGGTGTAGTCCACGGGCTGGGCAATGTTCTGGAGGGGGGTTCCCTTCTGGGGGATGAAGGTCATGGCGCGGACCTGGCTGCACTTCATGTCTCCCATGATCTTTATGTGCTCGGCGCGGTCCCTGGGCGTATCTCCGATACCTACCAGCATACCGTCCTCGGTGAGCATCCCGGCCTCCCTGGCCCAGATCCTCTGGTTCATGCGGAAGTCGTAGTCCTGCTTGAGCCTCATCCTGGCGAAGAGCTCCCTGTTGCAGGTCTCCTGGTACACGGCGAGGATGTCCCCGCCGGCCGCCCTCAGGCGGGGCATGGTCTCCTTGGAGACCGCACCGGGGGAGACCATGATCCCTGTGTCGACGGTGTCCCTGACGCTCTTCACGATGTCGACGATACCCTTGTAGTCGTCAGCGTAGAGCTTGGGGTCCTCGCCCATGGTGAGGTCCACCAGGTTGATGCCGGCCTTCTCGAGACCGGCGGAGATCTCCAGGACCTCCTCCTTGTTCTTCCTGTAGCGCTCGATCTCGTTGGTCCTGCGGTAGTAGCAGAAGGCGCACTCGTTCTTGCAGTAGGTCGAGAAGTACACGAAACCGTACATGAAGATCTTGTTGCCGAACTCCCTGTCCCTGACGCGGGAGGCCGCCCGATAGAGTGCATTATTGAAGTCTGGGTCATTGAAGGAGAGGACCGCTTCCATCTCATCGACGGTGGGCTTCTGTCCGTCCTCCCAGGTCTGGATCGTATCGTATAGGTCCATCTCGAAGCCTCAGTTGATCTTGTATCCGTTGAGGTAGTTGACGGACTTACCGGTCTTCTTCACGCTTCCGTCGCCGTCCCTCATCATGATGAGGCGCTCCAGGCCGAAGCCTGCGCCGCACCAGGGCTCCTTGACACCGTGGGCGGGATCCAGGTAGTGGGGGCCGACCGCGGCGGAGCAGACCTCCTCTCCGTCGACCTCCACATCGATGGTCTCCTTGTATACGTCGGATTCCTCATGGACCAGCTCGTAATCCAGTCCGACGGTCTTCATGACGACGTCGATGTAGTGCTTGATCTTCTCGACGGTGTCGCCCTGGGGGCCCATGTCCACGAGGTTCAGCATGGTGAACTCCTCGAGGTGGTCGTTGCTGTGGGACTCGGCCCTGAAGCAGGAGCCGATCTCGAAGAACTTGACGGGGCCGTCGGTGTGGTCCCTGAGCTCCCTCATGATGTTGTAGAGGTTGATGGCATGCATGGGGCGGAGACAGCGCTTGTCGTCCACCCAGAAGACCTGCTTGTAGAGAGGATGGTTCTCGTCGATGGTCATCTTGGCGAGTTCCGCCTTGGAGATGAGGATGGGGGTCTTCACCTCGATGAATCCCTCCTTGATGAGGGCCTCGGAGAGCTGCAGCTCGAGTTCCATGAGGCGGTGGTGGCGGGGGTTGGCGATCATGTCGCGAATGCCCTTCTCGTTCTCCCTCTGGAGCTTGGACATCATCTTGGTGAAGGCCTTGTCGCGCTCCTCCTCGCTCTCGAATTCGCTCTCGTTCTTCGGCTCGTGGCCGTACTCTCTCAGACGCTGGATTTGGGGGTCTGTAAGTTTGCATGTCATGATATCTGTCCATACGGATTTTGTGAATGTGAAGAAATGGCGAGAGGCCGGGGCGTCGAACCCCGCTGGCTAGGTTTTAGAGACCCGCTGATCGCCGGATCGCCCCCCAGTTTAAACTGATTCAAGATACAAGCCGTTCAGGCCTAGATCGCCATCTATATTCCCCCCTTGGAAGAATAGACAGCAGATACCGAACGGGTCGTAAGGCATTCGCTAAAACGGGAAGAAACGGAGAATGTGTTCCTGGAAACCTCCTCGAATGCCATGTTTCTGGTATCCCGTTATTCGGTATATAACGGTTTGTTTCACACCTTGAAAAGCATTGTAAAAAGGATGTCTGGCACATCTGCCGGAAAGGGTTCAGAAGTCCATTCCGCAGAGGGAGATCGTGTGCATGGCGTTCTCGTAGATGTCGAGATACTCCTGCGAGGGCCTGAGGGTGTCCAGGTTGTAGCACTCCTGGAACTTCTTTCCCATGGGTGCGTGGTGGTAATTGAGCTCGTACCTGTGGAGGATGTTGTCCACGATACCGTTGGCGGCCTCGATGCTCATGCCGCAGGCGGCGGAGGAGGCCTCTCCGAGCATCCTCGCCTCGAGTCCGGTGGCCCTGTCCTGCAGGACACCCTTGCCGGGCGCCACTCCGGAGAGGAGCTCCCTTCCGGAGACGGTGTCGACGATGGCCTGCGCGGCGACCTCGAGGAGGCACATCTCGGTGCAGGGGCCGGCGATGGTGTAGTACTGGTTGGCGAGGAGCACGTCGGTGTTGGCGTCCAGTGCACGGGCCGCATGGGCGGCCACCTGGAGGCACTCCCTGTTGGAGGTGTTGCCCCACCTGATGTGGACGGGTCCGTCGAGGTGTATGTCGCAGTTGTAGAGGACGAAGGACGCCAGGGTGGCGGCCACGTCGCAGATGGCGGTCTCCTCCACGCTGCTGACGTATCCTCCCATGATGGGCATCTGCTCGATCATGATGGTGTCTCCGGAAAGATGCCATCCTGCGATCATGTTCATGAACGAGGTGTTGACCTTGAGCTCGTTCATCTGCGAACACTCGTGGCAGTCGCAGCTGCGGAGTCCGTTGTTCACCATGCTGGCGGACATGCGTCCCACGGCGGACAGCGGGGTCTCGGGACCCTAGATGCTCATCCCTGGGCGTCCGGCCATGCTGACGGCTTCGCGGATGTGCCTGATCTCCGACATGGTGGCCTTGATCTCCCAGGGGCTGTCGGTTACGACGGAACGTCCGTTGATGGTGTTGATGACACCGGACACGATACCGTCGACCATGGGCTCCTGGGCGTAAGAGGCGATGACCTTCTCGAAGATGTTCTCGCTGATGGGCGCCCCGGTGGGACCCCCCTCGACGATGGGTTTCCTGAATGAATTGCCCCTGCGGGGCTTGAGCGTGCATTTGTCCTTACCGGTTCCGAGGGTGAGCTTCTTGGGGGCCATTTTGAGTCCCTGGTAGATCTCCTCTTCCTCTATGGTGAGGGCCTTCCCCAGATCGGTACAGTAGATTCCGCAGCTGAGGAGCATGTCCATACCGGCCATGAAGAGCCTGTCGCACATCTCGTCGTCCGTGGGGATGATCTCATGCCCGAAGAACAGGTCGTAGCTCTCCTTGAGCATCTTGGCCCTGCGGGGGATGATCTCGTAATCCCACTGCTGCTCGGTCACCCTTTTGCCATTGGCGAAGCGGTCGTAGGCTTCGAAAACATCGATGAATCTGCTTACTGCCATTGGGGGTGCTCCGTTTTTCTCGTATATCTGTTAAATATAAAATCCCCGCCCCTATCGCGGAGGAAGACTGACGTCCAACAAAATGGCATTGCAAATAGGGGGTGCCCTGCGGGAAACCCCGCAGGGAAGAGGCCCGGGGGAAGGGGCCTCTGTGGGGTTTGTAATCAGTGTTTGATGTCGAGACCGCAGTCCCTGATGGTCTGGAGAGCCTTGTCGTAGACCTCGAGGTACTCCTTGGTGGGCTTGACGGTGGTAACGTCGTAGCACTCCTGGAAGGTCTTTCCGATGTCCTGGTTCTGGTAGGTGGGCTCGTAGATCTTGTACAGGTTGGCGATGGTCTCGTTCATGTCGGACACTTTCTGTCCAGCGGCGCAGCGGGCAGCCTCTCCCATGACACGGGCCTCCATTCCGGTGAACCTGTCGAGGATAACTCCCTTTGCGGCTGCGGATCCGGAGAGAAGCTCCCTTCCGGATACGGTATCACAGATTGCCTGGGTTGCGGTCTCGAGGAGACACATCTCAGTGCAGGGTCCTGCCATGGGGTAGTACTGGTTGGCGATGAGCAGGTCGGTGTTGTTGTCGATTGCTGCTGCAGCGTGTCCAGCGACCTGGAGGGTCTCTTTTGCGGTGGTGACTCCCCACCTGATGTGGATAGGTCCGTCGAGGTGGAAGTTTCCGCTGAAGAGAGCGAAGGATGCAAGGGTGGTTGCGACATCGGAGATTGCGGTCTCCTCGACTCCACCGGTGTATCCACCGAAGATGGGCATCTGCTCGATCATGATGGTGTCGCCGGATACGGTCCAGCCTGCGAGCATGTTGAGTCCGCAGAGATCCATCTTGAGCTCGTTGAGCTGAGAGCACTCGTGTGCGTCGGTGATCCTGTGTCCAGCGTTGGGACAGTCAGCGACAAGCCTTCCTCCGACGGTCAGAGGAGTCTCGGGTCCCTAGACACCGAGTCCGGGCCTGCCGGCGCGGGTCCTTGCTTCCTTGGTCATCCTGAGTTCCTGCATGGTGGCGCGGATCTCGTAGGGGGTTCCGGATTTTGCCTTCTTTCCCTCAACGGTGTCCATAACTCCGTCGACGAGGTCGTCAACGACTGCCTCCTGTGCGTAGGACTGCATGATCTTGATGAACATCTCTTCGGATACAGGGGATCCGGTAGGTCCACCCTGGATGATGGGCTTGACGGGGCTGTTTCCGTGCCTGGGGTAGAACCTTGCGATGTCCCTTCCCTCTCCGAGGATCAGTTTCTTGGGGGTCTTCTTGATTCCCTCCCAGATCTCCTCCTCAGTGACGTGCATGACACGGCCGAGGTCCTGGCAGTAGAATCCGACGGTGGAGAGCATCTCAAGACCGGCCTGGAACAGGGCGTTCTTGGTCTCGTTGTCCTCGGGGATGGACTGTCCGGGCTCGAATTTGAGCTTGTACTTCTCTTTGAGTGCGGTCAGGTTCTGGGGGATGATGGTGTAATCCCACTCGTTCTCGGGAACTTTCTTTCCCTTGACGAACCTCTCGTATACATCGATAACGGTAAGGGGCCTAGTTGCTGCCATATCTTTCACCTATTTCGATTAATGTTTTTGTTCCGCTGATCAGGCGATCAGGCTGTCGCAGAGTGCGATGACTTCGTTTGCGGTTGCGGAGTATCCGTCGGCCTTGATCTCCTCGGCGAACTCCTTGGAGCAGGGTGCGCCACCGACGATGACTTTTGCCCTGTTCTCCATCTCGTCCCTGATCTGGACGAGCTCCCTCTGGGACTCGAGGGTGGTGGTCATGAGTGCGGATCCTGCAAGGATGTCTGCGTCGTTCTCGTCTGCAGCGTCCATGAATTTCATTCCGTCTGCGTCGGGTCCGAGGTCGATGACGTTGTAACCGGCACCGCGGAGCATTGCACAGCAGACGTTCTTTCCGATCTCGTGGATGTCTCCCTCGACGGTCCCGAAGACGACGGTTCCCTTGAGTGCGCCTGCACCGGCGGTCATGAGGGGCTCGAGGATTTTGAGTGCGACCTCCATTGCCTTGGATGCTGCAACAACCTGAGGCAGGTAGATCTCTGCTGCGTCGAATCTCTTTCCGATGACTTCCATTCCCTTTCCGAGTCCATCTCCGATGATCTCTCCTACAGGAATCTTTGCGTCGATTGCTGCCTTGGTTGCAGAGTCGGCGAGTTTGAAGTCCCAAGTCTCGATGGCCTTCTGAAGGTCGGCCATAATCTGTTCGTTTGCCATAGTATTTTCCTCCATGCACGTTTTAGTCCGCGGCACAGCCTCGGGCCTTTTCGTGTTAGATTGATATTTCCCTGGTCTCTATTTAAATTTATTCCCGAATTCACGGGTTTGAATAAATCATATATTTATACTTTTTGAAACGTGAAAATAATTCTATATAAAGTTATTCATTGTGGGTGATTAATTGGATTTATTGACGATGTCAATATTAACAAAATCAATATTTTTGATGATTTAATCAATAAATTACGCATAATTAGTACGGTATTTTACATCCATCCAAGCAATTTATGGATTAGACTTAAATATGATGATTGAAAAAACCAATCTCACCAATATAGAAAAATTGAAAAAAGCGGTGTTTAGATTAATAGCCGTTTACGGATTTTTATTATATAACATAAAAAGGATTTGAAAACGTGATCCGATGCCGGATGCGGAATCTCTCCTTGAAGACATGAAACGGGCCCTCGAGGCTCTTGATCTCGACGGGGTTTTGGGAACGCTCGAGGCCGCGCTGTCGGCAGGCATCGGACCCGAGAAGATTATATCGGACGGGCTCTCCAAAGGGATGGATACCATCGGCCGCCGCTTCGACGACGGCGAGCTCTTCCTCCCGCAGGTGCTCCTCGCTTCCAAGATCATGGACGAGGCCATGGAGATCCTCAGCAAGGAGATGAACACGGGGACTTCCGATCATTACCGCGCCATCATCGTGATGGGCACGGTCTCCGGGGACATCCACGACATAGGGAAGAACGTGTGCGTGGCGATGCTGAGAGGCGCCCGTTACAAGGTGATCGACATCGGCAACGACGTCTCCCCGGAGGATTTCGTCAAGGCTGTCGCCGACAGTTCGGCCGATGCGGTGGGCGCTTCGTCCCTCATGACGACCACCCTCGTCGCGCAGAAGAAGCTGGTGGAGACCATGGAGGAGTTCGACTGCCGGGCGCTGAAGCTCTTCGGAGGGGCACCCTGCTCCGAGGAATGGGTTAAGTCCATAGGCGGGGACGGTTACTCCTCGAACGGGCACGATATGGTCCTGCTCGTGGACAGACTGCTCAAAAAGTGAATGCCCAATCAGTCCACCAGACTTGCATCGGTGAACACCACGGTTTCGGCCAAAGGACCGTTAATTAAAAACGGAGAAGGGTCGGGGCGGGTGACCCGCCCCGTACCGGGGTTGCCCCCGGTTTGAGTGGTTTTCAGGCGGACGCTGCCATTTCCTTCTTCTGCACCCATACCCAGATGGGGATGAAGAGCAGGAGGATGACAACTCCGAGGACCGCGGGCACGTAGGAGTTGCCGGATGCGACGTAGCTCCAGTATACGAGACATACCAGGAGGACTACCTGCATGCAGCACATGAACGCGCCGACATAGGTGTAGAATCCGGGGGCCTTGAAGGGCCTGGGGAGGTCCTTGAACTTGGGGTCCCTTCTGGACTTCACGAATGCCGCGAGTGCCACGAAGTTGGCGATGGCGTATCCCATTGCGGATGCGGACAGGACGGTCATGACCGAGGTGTCGATTCCTGCCATGGGCAGTACGCAGAGGACGAGCATCAGCATGCTGTTGAACGCCGATACGAAGAGCATGGCGTTGACGGGCATGCCGTGTCCGTTGAGCTTTCCGAACCAGCCGGGAAGGTTGCCTTCCATGGCCATGGAGTGGAGTGCCCTGGAGGATCCGAGGTATCCGGTCTGGATGATGAGGATCATGGCGATGATCAGAACGACCAGCGCGATCATTCCTCCGACGTCTCCGAACGCATCGATGGCGATGGGGTGGAGGGAGTGGTATCCGGCAGCCTCGAGTCCGCCCTGACCGATCTCACCGTACATGAGGAAGGGCACAAGGAAGTACAGTGCCAGACAGATAAGTCCGCAGCTGAAGAGTGCCTTGGGGGTGTCCCTTCCGGGGTCCTTGTACTCGGGACCGTAGATAGCGGCGGTCTCCCATGCGCAGGAGGACCACTGTCCGAGTCCGAAGCATCCGAGGACCAGCACGATGGACATCATGTCGGAGTATCCGACGACGGGGAAGTGCCAGGCGTTGGAGATGTTGGAGAACTGGAAGTTCCCGATGTCTCCGACGAGGATGATGATGATGGGGATGAGGGAGATGATGGCGAGAACCATTGCGAGCTTTCCTCCGCCCTCGAGTCCGCGGGACGACATGATGAACATGCCGATGACGACCACGAGGATGACGGCCATGCTGAGGCCGAGGTTCTGCATATCGGTGAGGTCCCATCCGCCCATGACGGTGATGTATTCGACGATGAGACCCGAGAAGATGTAGACGACGGGGGTCCATGCGAACCAATAACACCAGGATGCGAATGCACCTATGAATTTACTTTTATCAATCTGTCCTGGAGCCACGTTGTCAGACTGGAAAACAGCCTGTGCGCAGCCCGGCAGGCCGGTTGCCTGGGGGAATGTGGTGACCATCTCTGCGTAAGCGATGTTCTGAACGAATCCCTGAAGAACTCCGACGGTCCAGGTGAAGATACAGAGGGCCCAGATCATTGAGCCGACATCGTATAGACCGGGGAGGATCAGCAGAGGAACGCCGAGTGCCACGAACATTCCGTCTTTCCAGCTTACTGTACGCTGGAGCTGACTAGTCTCGTTTCCTTCGCTCATTGGTATTCACCAATAAAAATTGAAGGGGGGCTGCAACCCCCCTGTGAAAGTGTTTGAATCAGTTCTTGAGCTGGCGCCTGAACAGTTCGCAGCTGTTGATCTTGATGTCAAGCAGCTTCTCGATGTTCATCTTGGCAGCGATACCCCTGGGTGCTCCGGGGATACCAGTGCAGGATCCGATTCCGAGCTCCTCACGGAGGTCCCTCATGATGCACTCATCGGCAATCTCGACGGTGTCGAGTCCGAGCTTCTTTGCAACGTACTCTTTTGCCTTGTCGAGCTTCATGTTCTTTGCGTACATCATACGGGCAACAAGGTCACCAGAGGTCCTGATTCCCTGCATACCGGAGGTCATGAGGTGGGGGATGTCCATTCCGACGGGATCTCCCACTCCAACCTATACTCCATCGACTTTGGCGATCTCGACCATAGCCTTGTTACACCTGGAGACTGCGTCTACAGGAGGGGTCTCCTTCATGGGGATTCCGCCGACTCCCATACCCATGTCGACGTGGACGGGGATGGGGGACTGCTCGACGGCTGCCTTGATGAAGGTGACGGACCTGGCGAGGTTCCATGCGAGGGATTTGCTGGTGTTGGTGTTGCAGACGGCTCCGAAGACGTTGGCTCCTGCCTCAGCGACGACCTTTGCCTGCTGGTGGGGGTAGAGACCTGCACAGATGGTTCCCTCGAAGTCGATCATTCCGTGGATACCCATGACGGACTCTCCGGCTGCACCGACGTTGATGTATGCCTCAGGGCATGCTTTCCTCAGTGCTTTTACTCCCCTAAGGGTTCCGACGAAGTCAGCGTCTCCTGCAGATCCAGTGGTGTCGAAGTTGAATCCATCGGATCCAGCTGCCTGGAGGTGGGTTGCAACGTACTCGATATCCCTAGCGACGTGCTCAGCGGCTGCCTCGGAGGCTGCCATGGACTCGTCAATCTTGAACTCCCTCATGAGGTCTGCGGGGTTGGGGTAAGGTCCGTCAGGAGCGTAGTAGAGACCCATGTTGGGCATTGCTCCGTAGAAGTAAGGAGCAACGATGACGTCCTGGATCTCTTCCATGGTCTGTTTCTCCATGGAGATGATGGGCTTGACAGGCTTGACAGAGTAGTCAGAGTGTGCAAGCTCGAAGGTGTCTGCTCCGAGTGCCCTCTCGTGGAGGAGAGCGGCCTCGAGCCTTCCCATGTCGACTCCGTTTCCGGAGTTTCCGTTGTCACCGGTGAAGTCGAGCTGACCGATATCGTAGGTCATGACGACCTCTTTACCAGGTGCAACTCCAACGACACGGTCCTGGCAGGTGATGATGTCGCAGATGTGCTCCATCTGGTCGTCGTTAAGGGCGGGGATGGTTGCAATGTCTGCTGCGTCTGCGGTTCCAGCCTGGATGTCCGCGATGATCTCATCTTTGGTCATCTCGATCCTGCGTCCGTCTCCGGACCTGGTGTAGTATTTAGCCATTTGATATTCCTCTCAATAAGACTCTTACGAGCAATCAAGCGTCCTGTGCGATCTTCTTTGCCTTGTCGGTGGTCTCGTTTGCGGTCTCTCCGTAAATGTCTGCACCGATCTTGTCACAGTAGACCTGGGTAATGGGGGCTCCGCCGACCATCATGGTGACTTTGTCCCTGAGGCCCTGCTCCTTGGTGATGTCGATGATGGTCTTCATGACGGTCATGGTGGTGGTCATGAGAGCGGACATTCCACAGAAGTTGCATCCTCCCTTGATCTCATCGATGAATTTCTGGGTGGGTACGTCACGTCCGAGATCGTGGACCTCGAATCCGGCGCACTGGAGCATAGTGGAACAGATGGACTTTCCGATGTCGTGGACATCTCCCTCGACGGTTCCCATAACTGCAAGTCCGAGTTTCTCAGTGGATCCTCCGGCTGCTGCGAGCTTGGGGCCAAGGATCTCCATTGCCTTGTTCATTCCGGCTGCTGCGGAGAGAACGTGGGGCAGGAAGAGCCTTCCCTTCTGGAAAAGAACTCCGACCTCGGTCATTCCAGCGGACATTGCGTCGATGATGGCGGTAGGGGCCATTCCGGCGGCGTCTGCTTTGTTGACTGCATCGATGATGCCAGGGAGCTTGACAGCTACCATTGCATCGTAGAGAGCTTTGCTTTCTGCTTCAAATGCCATTTTGTTTTCCTCCAATCGGATTTTGCAATCCAATTGACCCATAAAACTTATCCGTGCTATATAATGATTTTTAGGTTGCAACCAACTGTATATAAATGCAACGTTTAAGCATCAAACACCCGTTAAGAAAATCCGTCAGCAAAACGAACAAAAAATGTATATTATTTATAAAAAAGAGCTATCCAAAATTTGTTCGTAGCTAAATTTATATACAAAAATGATTCCAAAAACTTATGATTATAAAGGAACGTCGTAAAATGTACATTGCTCTGTTGGATGAATGATCATCCAACCGAGTATCGAACTCATTCCGATACCCGCAGCAATACTGCAGTACCCGTCTACACATTCTTTTTTTATCGGTGACGCGGTTGCCGATGCATGTCGCTGATCACCGTAACCTGCCCCGAATGCGGCGAGAGAATCCAGCTAAACGATGAAAAGGAATTCGGATTCTGCATGAACTGCGGCCACAGAATTGAAGTAGCCTCCGTGAAACCTCCTGCAAAGAAGGAAACCCCCAAAGAACCGGAAATCCCCGAGGAACTCAAAGAGACCTATGAGAAGGCCAAAGCCGGTGACGTCAACGCCCAATACGAGCTCGGTACCTGCTACATGACAGGCAAGATCGTACACCAGGATTTCGAACAGGCACTCGTTTGGCTCAACAAAGCCGCCGACCAGGGAGAACCCTTCGCTATGTATAATATTGGAATCCTGTACTCCTGCGGTCACGGGGTCAAACAGAACTGCTCCAAGGCCCAACTCTGGTTCGCCAAGGCCAACGAGAACGGTCTCATCGACAGGATCAACGAGGCCAAGGCAAGGCAGAAATCCCAGTAAGGCCGAAACCCCTTCCAAACCATTTCGATTTTTTCACAAAAATACCCAGGTGCGGCAGCCGGGATTCGAACCCGAGTTCTAACCTTGGCAAGGTTAAGTGCTAACCAACTACACTACTGCCACAGTGGGTACTGCGAGGATTGACTCAATCCATATAAAGCTTATGTTGGGGCCTGGGCCCGCCTTTATGCGGACCTCAGTGGCCGAACATGAGCTTGGTCTGGAGAATGGGCTCGCAGGTGAGATTCAGTCCGAGCTTCCTCAGGATGGATATATCCTGGGGGTACTGTGTGACGGAACAGTGGATATCGCAGCCTTTCAGGAAACCGATCTGGTCGAGAGCCTTCTTGGCGAGCAGGTCCTTGGAAGCCGAAATCGATAGAGCCAGCATCATCTCGTCCGCACGGAGCATAGTGTTCTCGAAACCAAGAATCTGGGTCCTCATGTCCTGGATGGGTTTGATGATCTCCGGCAGGACGATGTCCTTCTCCTTGTGGATCTTGGCGATGTACTTCAGAGCGTTGAGGATGGCGGCGGATACCGCGGTGAGGTCCTTGCTGCGCTTTCCGAGGACGATGGTGCCGTCCTCGAGCTCGATTCCGGCGATGGCCTTGGAATACTCCGCGGCCGCATCCCTGACGGTCTTGTACAGAGGGAAGTCGTCGGGAGAGACTTTGGCCTGCTTCATGATGGTGTCCATCCTGCTGACGGCCTTGTCGCCCACCTTGCCGGAGAGCTTCTCCACGTGGGTGCGGTAGTACCTCCTCACAATCTCCCTCTTGGAGGCCTCGTTGACCACGTCCTCGTTGCAGATGCAGAATCCCACATGGTTGACGCCCATGTCGGTGGGGGACTGGTAAGGGCTCTCGCCGAGCATCTTCTCGAAAAGCGCTTTCAGAACGGGGAAGGTCTCCACGTCGCGGTTGTAGTTGACGGCGGTGATGCCGTGGGCGGCGAGATGGAACGGGTCGATGAGGTTGATGTCCTCCAAGTCCACGGTCGCCGCTTCGTAGGCTAGGTTGACAGGGTGGTACAGGGGGAGGTTCCATACGGGGAAGGTCTCGAACTTGGCGTATCCGGAACGGATGCCCTTCATATTGTCCTGATACACCTGGGACAGCGAGACCGCGAGCTTTCCGCTGCCGGGTCCGGGGGCGGTGACGAGCACGACAGGGGCAGTGGTCTCGACATACTCGTTCTTGCCGTATCCGTTCTCGCTCACGATGAGGTCGATGTTCTCGGGATAGCCGTGGATAGGGTAGTGGAGATAGCTCTTGATGCCCCTCTCCTGGAGTACCTTCCTGAAGATGTCGGCCTCGGGCTGCCCGGCATACATGGTAAGGACGACGGTACCGGTCTTGATTCCCCAGCTCTGGTACTGCTCGATCATGCGGAGACACTCGATATCGTAGGTGATTCCGAGATCTCCCCTCTCCTTGCTCTTCTGGATATCCTGACAGTTGACGCAGACGATGGCTTCCAGCTTGTCCTTCATGGTGGAGAGCATGCGGATCTTGTTGTCGGGAAGGAATCCCGGGAGGATCCTGGATGCGTGCATGTCGTCGAAGATCTTGCCGCCGACTTCGAGGTACAGTTTACCTCCGAACTTCGCCATGCGGTCGAGAATTGCTTTCGTCTGCAGTTCGGTATACTTCTTACTGTCAAAGCCGAGGGCGGTCATGTTAACTTCGTTCAAAATCCGTTCTTGGTTTTTGAATATTTGGATATCGATTTTTCACATGAACGTCTGTTATGTCCGAGAACGAACAGCAGATATACCCCCTTGTCGGATATCGTCAGCATGGAGAAGACCAACCCTATGAGGATCCTCGACCGCGCCGGGATCGGCTACACGGTCCACGACTACAGCGCATCCGGCAAGATTGCCGCCATGGATGTGGCGGAGGAGATGGGGGAGAACCCGGAGGAGGTCTTCAAGACCCTGGTCACCCAGGGGAAGTCCGACAGGTATTACGTCTTCGTTCTTCCGGCGACCTGCGAGCTCGATCTGAAGAAGGCGGCCGCCAGCGTGGGAGAGAAATCCGTCGCCATGATTCCGCAGAAGGAACTGCAGCCCCTGACGGGCTACGTGCACGGAGGATGTTCGCCTCTGAGTATGCGGAGATCCCTGAAGACTGTCATTCACAAAACTGCCGCCGACTGCAACAGATTCTACGTCAGCGGCGGGAAGGTTGGGCTCCAGCTGGAACTCGATTTCAAAGAATTGGAAAAGGTTTTGGACTATGTCCTGGCGGACATAGCGAGGTGACCCCGGAGGGGATCACCTCTCGATGACCTTGACGATGACCTTCTTTCCCCTGTATTTGACCTTGGGGACATCCATCAGCATACGGTTGCCGAAATCGCGGTGGACCTCGACGGTAGATTCCTCCTCCCCGAGGTTGATCTTTCCGATGGCCGCATCCATGATGTGACCGATCTTGTTGATGTGGTCGGCGAGCTTGACCTTTCCGAGACCGTCCTTCTTTCCGAGGTTGATGCTGAAGGTGACCATTCCGAAGGGATCTGAGAGCTGATCGTAATCGACGACCTTCCTGATGGTGTCGCGGGCACCCTCTTCTGCCTCGGGAACGTCCCTCCTCTCGATCTTGATTCCGGTCCTGAGCTCGAACTCACGGATGAGGAACTCCTCCTCCGAGGTGACGAAGGATACTGCGGTACCCCTGTTTCCGGCCCTTCCGGTCCTTCCGATCCTGTGGATGTAGGTGTCGATCTGCTCGGGCATGTCGTAGTTGATGACGTAGTTGATGTCATCGATATCGATACCCCTGGCGGCGACATCGGTGGCGATGAGGAGGTCGGTCTTGCCGCTCCTGAAGTCGTTCATGACCTTCTCCCTCTTGCCCTGTGCCATGTCTCCGTGGATGGCCTCCACCTTGTAGTTGTACTGCTTGAGCCTCTGTTCGAGGGTGTCGACCATCTTGATGGTCTGACAGAAGATGAGCGCCTTGGGCTTGTCGATGTCGAGGATACGGGTGAGGGCCCAGGACTTGTTCCTCCTGCCGACGCTGATGTAATATGCATCGATGAGGTCGAGGGGGATGTCGTCCTTGGAGACGTTGATCTCCTTGGGTTTCCTCATGTAATCGGAGGCGAGCCTCTTGATATCCTCGGGCATCGTGGCGGAGAACATCAGCATCTGGCGCTTCTCGGGGCAGGCCTTGAATATGAACTCGATGTCGTCGATGAACCCCATGTCGAGCATACGATCGGACTCGTCCATGACGATGATCTGAATGGTGGAGAGGTCGAGGTATCCGCGCTCGATCATGTCCCTGACACGTCCGGGGGTTCCGGCGACGATGTCGCATCCCGCCTCCAGCTCCTCGACCTGCCTCTCGATGCGCGCTCCTCCGTAGATGGCGACGCAGACGTGGCCGGTGTATGCAGCCATCTTGTTGAGCTCCTCGGAGACCTGCACGGCCAGCTCCCTGGTGGGTGCGAGTACGATTGCGCTGGGCTTCTGCTGCTCAGAGGGAATGTTGGAAATGATGATGGATCCGAATGCTCCGGTCTTACCGGTACCGGTCTGTGCCTGTGCGATGAGATCGTATCCGTTGAGTCCGAAGGGGACGGCTTCCTGCTGGATGGGGGACGGCTCCTCCCATCCCATCTCATCCAATGCTTTTGCTAGGTCCTCGGATAATCCGAGTTTGGTGAATTTGGAGATCATATGAATCACTTGATCTGAACAACAGCCTGCGACTTCCGCAGACATCACATCGTTCTTGCTTGCGCGTATTATAAAGGCGATTAAAAATGTATGGTGCTGACAAGGACATCCAACCCCTGTCTTTTTCCAAAGTTTTTATTTCGGATAACCCGCTCTACCTCCGATAACATGAGTATCGTTGCTATCATCTCCAGTCCCGAGAAAAACGGGAACACCGAAGCCGTGGTAAACAGGATCGCTGAGTCAGCCAAGGCAAACGGACA